>ERZ650307.1901-NODE-1901-length-11577-cov-18.755077_pt1 | contig 11577 bp, 9 predicted proteins | sample MGYA00376243_ERZ650307 | MGnify/ENA primary metagenome ERZ650307 (study PRJEB26733, sample SAMN07839242) | wastewater metagenome | biome: urban; feature: artificial channel; material: waste water | place: USA: North Carolina | collected 2016-03-31 ... | reverse complement strand
TGCGCACCACCTCCGAGCCGGCCATGGCCAGCTCGAACACCTGCTGCGCGGTGGCGGCGGCGTCGGCGGTGTCGGTGTTGGTCATCGACTGGATCATCACCGGGGCGTCGCCGCCCACCGGCACATGACCAATCCAGACTTGCCGCGAGGCGCGGCGGATAATCGGTGTCAGGCTCATGATTTTATCGGTTCACGCCATCCGGGGTCATTGCAGTTCCAGCTTGGCGGTGCTGCCCTTGGTCTTGTCGGCCAGCGGCACGGCCTGGCCCTTGTAATTGAGCTCCACTTGCGGAGCATTGCCGATGATCAGCTTGTACGGCGGCGTGCCGCCGCCCAGGCGTTTTTCGCCGCTGATCTGGCCGTACAGCAATTTTTTGCCCTTGGCGTCGATCACGGACACCCAGGCTTTCTCGCGGGCGTTCAGCACCAGTTCACCCGCGCCAGTGTCGCTGACGGCGGCTTGCGCCGTGCTGGTGTCGGTGCTGGTCGGTTTGGCCTCTGCGGGTTTGACCTCGGCCGGCTTCACCGGCGCCACGGCAAGGGCTTCGGGCTTGGCTGGCTCGGGTTTGAGTTCGGCAGGCTTGCTGTCAACCGACGGAGCGGCGCTGACCGGAGCGGCAGAGCTGGCCGGCTCAGGATTCAGCGCGGCCTGCGGCAAGGCGCTGTCCACAGCAGGCGCGGCCAGTGGCGGCGTGGCCGGTGCGCTGGCGCCCTGGGTAAGCAGGCGATAGCCCACGCCTGCCGCCAGCAGCAGCACCAGCAGAGCCAGTGCGCCCTTGATCAGGGTGGGATTGACAGCTGGCGAGCGGCTGGACGCCGCCGGTGCCGGTGCGGCCGGTGCGGTGTCAGCCACAGGCGGATTGACCGGCGGCATCGGCAGATGGGCATCCAGCGAGGCATTCAGCAAGGCCACATCCAGGCCCAGCAGCTTGGCGTAATTGCGCACAAAACCACGCGCAAACGCCGGACCGGGCAATTTGTCGTATTCGTCGTTTTCGATGGCTTCCAGTTGCTTGCGGGACAGCTTGAGCCGGTCGGCGACCTCTTGCAAGGACAAGCCGCGCTTGACCCGCTCATTGGACAGCAGCATGCCAGGAGAAGCTGTGTGTGTAGCCGATTCAGCGCCGGGCGTGGGGATATCGCTCATTCAGTACAGTCCGCTTGCAAAAGGGTTCAATAAAATACAGCTGTTGGCGCAGACCCGCCAGCGCGGGACAAGGTTCACTCCGGCGCAGCGTCCGACAGCCAGCGCACGGCGCGGCGGGTTTTGTCCTCCACCTTGCCGGCCAGCTGGCCACAGGCGGCGTCGATGTCGTCGCCGCGCGTCTTGCGCACCGTCACCACATAACCCGCTTCCTGCAGGATTTCCCGGAATGTGCGAATGGCCCCGGCGCTGGAGCGGGCATAACCGGAATTCGGGAAGGGATTGAACGGGATCAAGTTGAACTTGCACGGCACGGCCTTCACCAGCGCAAGCAATTGCCGTGCATGTTCGGGCGTGTCGTTCACGCCGTCAAGCATCACATATTCGAACGTCACGAAATCGCGCGGCGCGCGCTGCAAATAGCGTTCGCAGGCGGCCAGCAGTTCTCGCAACGGGTATTTTTTGTTGATCGGCACGATCTGGTCGCGCAGCGCGTCGTTGGGCGCGTGCAGGCTGACCGCCAGCGCCACCGGGCAATCTTCGCGCAGCCGGTCCAGCGCCGGCACCAGGCCGGAGGTGGACAAGGTCACGCGGCGGCGGCTCAGGCCGTAGCCGTGGTCGTCCAGCATGATCTGCATGGCGGCCACCACATTGTCGTAGTTGGCCAGCGGCTCGCCCATGCCCATCATCACCACATTGGAAATCACCCGCTCGTTTTTCGGGGTAACGCCCATGGATTTGTTCGCCCACCACAGCTGACCAATGATCTCGGCGGTGGACAGATTGCGGTTGAAGCCCTGACGGCCGGTGGAGCAAAACGTGCATTCCAGCGCGCAGCCCACCTGGCTGGACACGCACAGCGTGCCCCGGTCATCTTCGGGGATGAACACGGTTTCCACGCCATTGCCCGTGCCCACATCCAGCAGCCACTTGCGCGTGCCGTCGGTGGAAGCCTGCCCGGTCATCAGCTGCGGCACGCGCACTTCGGCGCAGGCTTCCAGCTTGGCGCGCAAGGTCTTGGCCAGATCAGTCATGGCAGAAAAATCATCCGTGCCCATCTGGTGCATCCAGCGCATCACTTGCGTGGCGCGAAACGGCTTCTCGCCCATGGCGGCGAAATGGTCGGTGAGTTGCGGCAGGGTAAAATCGAGCAGATTGGTTTTCATGGCGGGGCGTCAGGTTGCGGGCCACACACGCGGCCCGCAGGGGCGGAAATCAGCGGGCGTACACTTCCGAAGCCGGGAAGAAGTAGGCGATTTCGATCGCGGCGTTTTCCAGGCTGTCCGAACCGTGCACGGCGTTGGCGTCGATGGATTCAGCAAAATCAGCGCGGATGGTGCCGGCGTCGGCCTTTTTCGGGTCGGTGGCGCCCATCAGCTCACGGTTTTTCAGCACAGCGCCTTCGCCTTCCAGCACTTGCACCATCACCGGGCCAGAGATCATGAAGCTGACCAGATCGTTGAAGAACGGGCGCTCCTTGTGCACAGCGTAAAAGCCTTCGGCTTCGGCGCGGGACAGGTGCTTCATCTTGGCGGCAACCACTTTCAGGCCAGCAGCTTCAAAGCGGCTGTAGATTTGGCCGATGACATTTTTGGCGACTGCATCGGGCTTGACGATGGACAGCGTACGTTCGATTGCCATAAAAACTTCTCCAGGTGAAAAGACAAATGGTTACACTAGTAACCTGTTCGATTTTAGCCGCATCAGATTTGGGCTTGTGGCCCAGTCAGTTGCGAAGAACCCTGCATTCTAACAGCTTTTGCGCTTTTTGCCGCTCTCGGCCGCGATGACGACATGAACGACACGACCAAACCGGACAGCAACGCTCCCAAAACCAGCGCCGCCAGCCCCGCCGGCGGCAAGGGTAAACCCGCTTCTTCCAAACCTGCTGGCGCGCCGCCGGCGGGTGGCAAGCCGCCGGCAGGCAGCACCGCCAAACCGGCCAATCCCAATCGCAAGCGGCTGATTATTGCCGGCATCGGCATTGCGGCTGCCCTGGCGGCCGTGCCGGCGTTCAATCACTTCAACAAGCCCAAGTCTGGTGCGGCAGCTCCCGCCCCGGAAGTCAACCCCACCGTGGCCAGTGGCAAGATCAAGGATGCGCCACCGCCGCCACCGGCCGAAGCCCCGCCGCCCAGCCCGGTAGCGCCGGACGCGGTAAGCCCGGAAGAAGCCGACAAGATCAGCAGCCCGCCGCCACCGCCGCCGGCCCCACCCAAACCTGAGCCGGCGCCAGCACCGGCCCCTCATGCTGCACCCGCGCCGCCGCCACCCAAGCCGACTGCACCGCCACCGCCGCCGACCCCGGCAGCCAAACCGGCCCAGCCCCCGGCCAAGCCAGAAAAACCGGCAGAAAAACCGGCAGAAAAACCGGCCGACAAGCCTGCGCCACCGGCCAAGCCCGAGCCCAAGCCAGTAGAAAAGCCCGAGCCACGGCCTGAGCCGACCAAACCAGCCAAGCCCGAGCCCGCTCCGGCGCCAGCACCCGCCAAGGCAGAAGCCAAACCGGCTGAACCCGAGCGCCCGAAGGCGTTCAAGCCAGAAACCGCCCTGCCGGATGGCAGCTCGGCCGGCTATCGCGTGCAGTTGGGCTTGTTCACCAACACGGCCAATGCCGAAAAAATGGTGGCCAAGCTGAAAGAAGCCGGCGTGGAAGCTCACACCGAAACCCGTGTGCATCTGGGGCCGTTCAAGACCCGCGCCGAAGCTGACGAAGCCTCGACCAAGCTCAAGACGCTGGGCTTTACCCCCTTGCTGGTTCCGCTGAGCAAATAACCCAGCCACCCCGCATGCCCGCCACAGCCCCGGTGATCGCCACCGGGGCTGTGGGCATTTTAGAGCCGCTAACAAAACCCTCCTGGCGTTGTTGCACGGCCTTGCCGTACTCCTTGCACTGTCTGCGGCCGCGCACCCAGCCAGGAGCGCTTCGCTGAGTTTTGTTAGCGGCTCTGAGTAGGCATGACAAGTGCGCTGTATTGCACTACCCCAGGGCAAAATGTTGTTTTTTTACAACATTTAGGCCATGGCAGGCCATCCCAGCACCAAGGTGGCATGGACGGTGGCCCTGACACATGCTGCCATGCTGGTTCAGTCCGCATCCCGACGGACGTCAACGAGGAGCCTCACCATGAATGCAGATGAACTGAAAGCCCGCCAGGCGCCGCTAAAAGCGGCTTACCAGCAAGACCCTGCCTGCGCCTGCCTGACCCTGTCCGCCAGCGGCGAGCTGGCCCCAGGCGAGCAGACCGTCACCATCCGCACGCCGCACACCACCCTGCGGGCTGGCTTGCATCCGGCCGCAGGCGGCAGCGGCGAAGACGCCTGCTCGGGCGAAATGTTGCTGGAAGCGCTGATTGCCTGCGCTGGCGTCACCTTGCAGGCCGTGGCCACGGCCATGGGCATTGCGTTGCGCGGTGGACGGGTACGCGCCGAGGGAGAACTGGATTTTCGCGGCACACTGGGGGTCAGCAAGGAAGCCCCGGTGGGCTTTGCCGCCATCCGCCTGACATTTGAACTGGATACCGACGCCAGCGACGAGCAACTGGCCACCCTGCTGCGGCTGTCCGAGCGCTACTGCGTGATTTATCAGTCGCTGAAACAGCCGCCAGAACTGTCCTGGGTGCGCCTGCCGGGTTAAAAATCGCTGACAAAACTCACCAAGCCGCCCTGACCCAGCGGATGATCGCAGACAGTCTGGAAAGCACACTACAACGCCAGGGGGTTTTGTCAGCAAGGTTAAGCGCCGCAGACAAAACCCCCGCCTGGACGTGGCAAGTGGCTCTTTGCAAGGCGTGACTAGCGGCGACGCGGCATTTTGGCGCTGACGGCGCCACGCCCGGCCGGGCTGGGCATGGACGGCGGGGCCGGCGGTGTGGGACGCGCCACCGGTGGATGCGGCGTGGCATGGTGGCCATGGTGACGGGCGTGGCCATGGCTGGCGCTGGCTCGCCCCAGCGCATATACCGCCCAGAACGCGGCGGGCAGCCAGCCCACCACACTCAGTTGCAACAACAGGCTGAATACGCCTGCCCCAGTGCGGCGCAGACGGAAAAACGCGGTACACGGCAACAGGATGGCGAGCAGCACGCGCATGATAGTCTCCCGGTCATCATCAGAAGCCTGCCAGTGGGCCACTCCGCCCCGCCACACGCCTGGCCGATCTTGGTCGGCTCTGCACAGCTCACTCATCACAAGACATGTCGCCACAGACTGACTGGCGACACACGCCCGCCCGAAGGACGAGATGAACGAAACTTGGCGCACGGCCTGACAGGCAATGCTTAGGCCACTCACAAAACTCAGCCCAACACGCCCGGCCAGGCAGACACGGCAAGGTCGTGCAACAACGCCAGGGGATTGTGAGCAGCTCTTACTGTGGATGGTAGCGCAGCCGCCTTGGCGATGGGCAGGTTTTTCCACATATCCGCCCCAGGCAAATCCGGCGCTAACCCATATCACACAGCACGATCGCCACGCACTTGACAGCACCATGCAAGCCCATGCCGCGTAGCGGCTTTGACTGGGGTGCGGCCTCAAGCACGGCCAGCGGCGCACCGAATCAGCGCTGTTCAGTCAAATCCGCGCCCATACACCACATCCAACGCGCTTTGCTCGCCAGCGCGCAGCACCATCGACCACTGCCGCGACCATTCCCAAGTCAGCTTCACCGCCTGGCCCACGCCGGTCAGGCTTTGCTCGTAGCCCAGATACAGGCCGCTAGCCAGGCGCTTGCCCAGGGTCACCACTTGATTGTCGAGCGGATTGCGGCTGGCCACGGTTTTGCTGCTTTGCACGGTTGGCCGGTTGCTGGCGGCGCCGACGCTCAGCTCATCCAGCCCCAGGCGCGCAGCCAGTTGCTGCTGGATGCCCAGCGCGCCGGAGCTGCCCAACAGCGTGCTGGCAGCCGAAAACAGCAAATCGGTTTCGCCGCCGCGCAAGGCGGTAGCGCTGCGCCCCAGCACCAGCCAGGAGAGTTTTTCGCTATCCGGCAGCTCGGGCGTGGACACCAATTGCACGCGCGGCGCCTGGGCGGTGCCGGAGATTTCCACCCCCGGCTCCACACTCAGGCCCTTGCGCACCGCCAGCACGTCCAGGCCGGGGTCGTCCAGGCGGCGGACAAAGGTCAGCACGCCCCGGCTGATGTCCAGGCGCTGGCCATAGGCGGCGTAATGGCCGCTGACCACCCGCACCGCCCCCGTGGCGCGCGGCGCCTGGCCGGCGTCGGCGGCTAGGCGCAGGCGGCCGGCCAGTTTGACGTCCAGGCCCTTGCCGCTCAGACGGAATTGCTCGCCCAGGTCCAGATCCAGCGCCACCGCCACCGGGATGGCCAGCAGCGCGTCTGACTCGGCGCGCGGCCGGCCGACAATCACCACATCGTCGCCCAGGCTGGGCGTGTCGCTGTCCGGCAGGGTGATGCGGCCCTGATCGACGGTAAAGCCGCCGGACAACAGCAAGCCGCTGCCCTGCTGGCGCAACTGCGCCTGACCGCTGACGCTCAGGCTGCGGCTGGGGTGGCTGAGCGCCGCCAGCTTGCGCACGTTCAGGGTGAACTGCGCGCTGTCCGGGCGTCGCCAGTTGGCCTGGCCGCTGAGGCTCAGCTCGCCGCCCTGGCGGTCGCGCAGGCTGAGCATGTCCAGCTTGACCAGCTCGTCTTGCAGGCTGGCGCGCAGTTGGCCGTTTTCCAGCGCCAGGCCGTCGGCCGGCCGGCTGAGCGCCAGCGCCTCGCCCTTGAGCGCGCCGCGCCAGCGCGGCGTGGCCAGGCTGCCCTCCAGGCTGACATTGGCGGCCAGCCGTCCGCCCACGCGCATGCCCGGCGGCAGCCAGGTGGCCCAGGCGGCCAGGTCTGGCGCGTCAGCATTGACGGCCAACCGTAGCGGGCTTTGCGAATTGGGCAAACCATTGGCCGCCGGCCGCCAGTCGCCATTGGCGTCCAGCCGGCCCAGGTGGGCGCTGCGCAGTTGGGCCTGCGCCTGCCAGCGCTGCGGCGAGACGGTGAATTGCAGTTGCGCCTGCTCCAGCCGCAAGGGCCGCGCGCTCTGGCCGGCCGGCCAGACATCGCCGGCTTCGCGGCGCAGCGTCAGCCGGCCCTGGCTGTCTTGCACCCGCCAGTCGGCGGCCAGCAGCAGCGGGCCGTCCAGCGGGCTGGCCAGGTTAAATTTTTTCAGCCACTCGCTTGGCGACACCGCGCTGAGCTGGCCCTGGCTGCTCCACAGCGCACCACGCCGCGCCAGCAGCTCGATATTCAGCCGCGCGCCCAAGGCGCGCAGGCGTGCGCCGCTCAGCCGCCAGCGTTGCGCGTCCTGCACTTGCACGCTGGCCGGCGCGTCCAGCGCCAGCGGCAAACGGCCTTGATTGCTCAGTTTCAGCACCCGGCCTTGCCAGCCCTGGCCGTTTTGCCAGCCGCCTTCCAGCGCGGCTTGCACATCAAATTCGCCCTGCGGGCCATCGCCGCGCGCGCTGGCGCTCAGCGTGTGGCGCGCGCGCTGGCCCTGGTAGCGCGCCTGCGCGCTGCTGATTTGCCAGCCGGCGGCGCGCAATTGCCGCGCCTCCAGCGTGGCTTCGCCGGGCAGGTTGAAATCATCCGGCAGCCGGGCTTGCAGTTGCAGGCTGTCCACGCTGACGCCGCCGGGCGCGCGCAGTTGGCGGGCGCGCAATTCGCCATTCAGGCGCAGCCGCCAGCCCTGGCCCAATAGCTGGCCCTGGCCTTGCAGCTCGCCGGCAAAGCCGCTGCCCAGCTGTTCCAGCCGGGGCGCGGCCAGGGTAAAGCGCAGGCTGTCGCGCTCGCCGCCCAGCGCGCCGTCGGCGTGCAGCTGGTTGCCGCCCAGTTGGGCGTCCAGGCTCAGGCCATGCGCGCGCTGGCCGTCCCACTGGCCGCGCAAGCGCGCCGAGGCCGGCTGGCCGCGATACTGACTGTCGGCCAGCGTCAGTTCGCCCTGCACGCGCAAGGGCTGCGCCGCGCCTTGCACGCTCAAGGCGGCGTTGAGCTGGCCGGCGTCCAGCTGCGGCGACCAGCGCGCCGGATTCAGCTGGCGCAGCGTGGCCTGCAGCCGAAACGCCCGCTCGCCGGCCAAGGCCAGCTCGCCAGCGCCGTCCAGCCGGGCGGGGCCATCGCGCAATTGCAAGGTGTTCAATAGCAGCTTGCGCGCCGCCCCGACGCCGGCCAGCGCCAGCTCGGCGCGCAACTCGCGCTGCTGGCGGTCGTTCAGCTGCACGCTCAATTGCGGCGCGTCTGGCCGGCCGCGCAGCTGCACCGCGCCATCGGCCGGCCAGTCCGGCAGCGCCGGGGCCAAGCGCTGCAAGCGCACGCCGCGCAACACGCCGTCCATGCTGAAGGACTCGGGCCGCCAATGGCCGCTGCCGGTGAATTCGCCATCCAGCGCATGCACGCTCAGCTGGCGCAGCGTCAGCGCGTCGGCGTCGATGTCCAGCTCGGCGTCGCCGTCCTGCCAAGGCAGGCGCTTGGCCGCCCAATCGCCGGCCAAGGCATTGTCGGCGCGCAGCCGCAAGCGCTGACGCGCAGCCGACACCGGCGCGCTGGCCACGCTCAAGGAAATATCCGCCTCGGGCGCGCCGGGCAGCCATTGCGCCGGGTTCAGCCGCACCAGCGTGGCTTCGGCCTGGCGCAGGCGGGCAAAGGGCTGGGCGGCAAACGGCGCCAAGGTGGCGCGCGCGCCCAGCGCGCTGTGCTGGTAGCCCAAGGCCAGCGCCAGCTGCAAGGCGCGCAAATCCCCACTCAAGCGCGCTTCACCATTGATTGGCGCGCCGTCCAGCTGGCCGCCATGCCGCCATACCCCGGACAACGCAAACGGCTGCGCGCCGGCCAGGGTCAATTCGCCACTGCCCTCGCCCCACGGCGTGCGCGCCTCGCTGACCCACAGCCGATGCTGCTCGCCATCGCTATCCACCTTGGCCAGCAGCGGCCCCAGCGCCACGCTGCCAACCTCCAGCCGCGCCAGGCGCAGGCGCTCGATATGCAGCGCCAGAGGCAGGCGCAGGTCGGCGGGCAAGCTGGGTGGGGTGGGGTCGGGGGCCAGGGTGCGCAGGCGCAGCACGCCCAGCTCCAGGGCGTCAATGTCCAGCCGACCGCGCCACAGCGCGGCTGGCCGCCAGCGCAGGGCCAGTTCGTCCAGCTGATATTCGCTCAAGGCCGTGCGCGCCAGCACCCCGCGCAAGCGCAAGTTGCCGCTGGCCAGGCTGCCGTCCAGCGTCGCCACCTGCACAGCGCCGCCGCTCAGTGATTGCGCCGCCGCCAGCGCCGCGCGCAAGCCGGCTTCGCTGCCCAGCGCGGCCAGCAGCAGCAAGGGCAACAGGCACACCACGGCCAGCACCCAGGGCCAACGACGACGCGGCTTAGGCGGCACAGCAGAAGAGGAAGTCAATTCGGGGGCGTCAGGCGGGGTGGCGGCGGTCATGGGCGCGTGGGTAGAACGCAAGAGGAATGCGCCGATGTTCGCACCCGGCTGGCATGGCTGGCAAGCTTGGCGCTGCTCACCAACCCCCCTGGCGTCGTTGCGCGGCCTTGCCAGGAGCGCCGCGCTGAGCTTGGTGGGCGGCGCTCAGCGCGGCGGATGTTCATGCAGCATGTCCACAAACGCCCGCAAGCCAGCAGGCAATAATTTGCGGCTGGGGTAATACAGATAAAAATGCTCGTCCGCGGGCCGCCAATCGTCCAGCACGGTGCGCAAACGCCCAGCGGCCAGCCCGGCGGCGGCGTAACTAGCGTACACATAGGCCAGGCCCAGGCCGGCTTCGGCGGCATGGATGGCCAGCGGCATTTCGCCCACGGTGATCGGCCCGTTCACCTCCACCTCCAGCGCTTCGCCGTCGCGGGCAAAATCCCAGCGGTAAATCGCCCCGCTGGGAAAGCGCAGCCGCACGCAGGCATGGCCCGGCAGTTCATGCGGCGTGCGAGGCGCGCCATGCGCGGCCAGATAGGCCGGCGAGGCCACCACCACAAAGCGCTGCGCCGGGCCGATGGGCAGCGCCACCATGTCTTGTTGCAGGCGCTCGCCAAAACGCACGCCAGCGTCAAACCCCGCCGCGACAATATCCACCAGCGCATCGTCCGCCACCAGCTCCACCTGCATGCCGGGATGGCGGGCCAAAAAGCGGCACACCAGCGGCGCCAGCACCTGCTCGCAGGCCGGGCGCGGGGCATTGATGCGCAAGCGGCCCAAGGGCGAATCGCGAAAATCGTTGACCTCGTCCAGCGCGGCCTGAATATCGCCCAGCGCCGGGCTGAGCCGCGCCAGCAAGCGCGCGCCGGCCTCGGTGGGCGCCACGCTGCGCGTGGTGCGGTTGAGCAGGCGCACGCCCAGCCGCGACTCCAAACCGCGCAAGGCGTGGCTCAAGGCCGAGGGCGACACCCCGAGCACGGCGGCGGCCTGGCGAAAACTGCGCAGACGGGCCACGGTGGCAAAAGCGTGTAAATCATTCAGGCTGGCGGCGGACATTGCTGAATTTTCCTCAATAAGCCATGCGATCCAGCGTGGATTGTTGCACAGGCGGCGCACGCTTAGCCTGTGTGAACGATTTTCCCCACACAGGAGCGCATCACATGTCCCCTCTTTTGGCTGACCTGGCTGGCAAGAGCTTTTTGATCACTGGCGCGTCGTCCGGCATTGGCGCCGCCACCGCGCGGCTCTTGGGCCGTGCGGGCGCGCAGCTGACCCTGACGGCGCGGCGCGCCGACCTGCTGGAAAACGTGGCCGCCGAGGTGCGCGCGGCAGGCGGCCAGGCCTGGGCATGCCCGGCCGACATCACCGTGGAAGCCGAACACGCGCGCCTGGTGGACGCCGCCGTCGCCCAGTTTGGCCGGCTGGATGGCGCGTTTAACAATGCCGGCGTGCTGGGCCGCGCCGGCCCCTTGCACACCTTGAGCACGGCGGATTTTGCCGAGGTGATGCTGGCCAATGTGCAGGCGATGTTCTGGGCGATGAAGGCGCAGATTCCGGTGTTGCGCGCCCAGGGCGGCGGGGCGATTGTCAACACGGCGTCGGTGGTGGCGCAGGTGGGGTTTGCCAATAGCGCGATTTACACCGCCAGCAAGCATGCGGTGCTGGGGCTGACGCGCAGTGCGGCGCTGGAGAATTTTGCCCATGGGGTGCGCATCAATGCGGTGAATCCGGGGCCGATTGTGACGCCGATGGCGGAGGTGGGGTTTGGCGGGGTGGAGGCGATGCGGGCGTTTTTGCAGGCAACGCCGGCCGGGCGGCCGGGTGAGCCGGAGGAGGTGGCGGGTTTGGTGGCGTTTTTGTTGTCGGCGGCGGCCAGTTATGTGAGTGGGCAGGGGGTGACGGTGGATGGGGGGTTTACGGTGGCGTGATGGTGATGATGCCGCGCTGACGCGCGCTGATTGACCGCGGGAGTGCGTCCCGCCGCCGCCCTACTTTCTTTGCTTCGCCAAAGAAAGTAGGCAAAGAAAGGCGACCCCA
>ERZ650307.1899-NODE-1899-length-11579-cov-9.119403_pt1 | contig 11579 bp, 11 predicted proteins | sample MGYA00376243_ERZ650307 | MGnify/ENA primary metagenome ERZ650307 (study PRJEB26733, sample SAMN07839242) | wastewater metagenome | biome: urban; feature: artificial channel; material: waste water | place: USA: North Carolina | collected 2016-03-31 ... | reverse complement strand
TTGACCGCCTCTCTCCTATGCACCATGGGCATTGCACTTATTATCTGAATTCACGGTTTAACATGGGCTTCCCATTATTCTTTGCCTGGATTGTTTCTCGCGCCTTCTTGTTTTTCAAACACAAGGTAAAAAAAGCCTTCAGATATAATAAATTGAAACTTGCTAAATATATCAAGACGAATAGGCACAATCTCGCAGCAGTGAATTATCAAATGATGATGTCGCTATGTTGTTTTATAACGTTTTTCTTTACCTGTGCACTATATTTATACTTGATTATCACAGGCCCCTTGATACAAGTTAAAGAACAGAGCACAGCGGCCTTTTTCATCTGTTTGATCCCTTTAATTATTATTGAGCTCATTTACCTGAATCAGAGAGACCGCGCCATGCGTCTCGTATCTGAATACAATAAGGTTCGCATCAAGAGAACATGCGCACATGTTAGAAGCCAATGTTAACCACAACCGGTTTCTGCCGCGCTGCGCTTGCCTGCTGGCTTGTTCGTTGCAGCGCAAAGATGCTGCTCCTCAAAGCCCAGTCTTTTCACTCTCTCTGGCCTGCCAAGTGGCAGGTCAGATGCCTGTATTGACCCTTCCAGGTAATGCTAACGCTTGGCGTCACCACGAATGATCGTTTTAACGGCCACAACCGACGCATCGGGGGGCACACTGAGCGAACCGGCCAGTTCCCCCTCAATACTTCTCGTTATCTCCGAGTCCCCTTTAAACCAACACCATTCATAACCAGTCTTGGTATCAGCAGCTTCCAAAATGCCGCTCCGATAGTCGAATGTCACCATGGTCGCTTACCCAATAAACTCGAGATAACGGTCGGCGATCTGTAGATCCTCCCCCCCCTCAATCACGCCCGCCGCCAGCAAGATGCGCCGCCAGGCGTTGTATTCAATAGCGCGATGATTGTTTGCATCAACAGGGCGCTCCCAGCGCCTGACTGTCGGGCAACCTTTTGGATCGATGGGATAGCCCAAAAACGCCCCTAGCTTGGTTTGTGGCCAGCCTAACAAGGCAGTACGGACAAACTTGATTTCATCCGGCGTAGGCTGCACAAATTCAGGCGAATAGCGGTGTCGGACACAGGGCCGCATTTTGAATTCCTCGATAGAACAATCCAGGCCAGTGACATCGTAGATAGCTTTATGTTCAGACATGATAAGGCTCCAGCCGCCCCGTCAGGGGCGGCGCAGTGTTTAAATTAATCCCCGCTCTGCAAATGACATGCTGTTTTCACCGGCGACCACAATATGATCCAGCACCCGAATATCAACGAGATCCAGCGCGGCTTGCAGTCGCTCGGTGATTTGGCGATCTGCACGGCTTGGCTCTGCGACACCGGACGGATGATTGTGAGCCAGTATCACGGCAGCGGCGTTATGTTTCAGTGCGGTTTTGACGACTTCACGCGGATACACGGCGGCGGAATCAATCGTGCCGTGGCTAAGGTCAACGGCGTTGATAACGCGGTGCTGATTGTCCAACAGGATCATGGCAAAGGTTTCATGTTCCAGTGTGGCGAAGCGGGTTTTCAAATACTCGACCACCATCTCGGGGCTGTTCAGTGAGTCCAGCCGAGTGAAGCGGCGAGCAATAATGCTGTGCGCCAGCGCGATAATCCGTTTTTCTCTTTCAGTGAACATACAGGCAATCCTGTTTTTTGGGTCCAGGCCAATCCCGTACCACAAAACAATCATACCATACCAATGGTACGGTTAAAGCATTTTCACCTTAATAAGAAAATAAATGTAATAGGCGGGTATCCCGCCTATTTTTTATTTCACATTATCTCTGCTGTGATATCTGGCGATAACAGTGTTTTGCCATTGCCTCCCTGACCCATGCCGCTTTTTTCATGAGCAATATGATGGCCTGTTCGGCGGGCATGTGAGGAACGTCCATTAGACGTATCCCCCGCTTTTTGTTACTGTGAGTGGTCATGTTTACTCCTGGAACGGGTTTACGTGCTACCCCCTGTTAGCGCAGGGGGTTTTCTTTTTGCACAACGGGTATGCCTGTTATTACGAGCTGGGTATCTCCGTGTATAAATACCATACCGTACCAATGGTATGGTTAAATTGATTGAGATCACAATTCTGAGCAAATAGCAGCAAGTAGCTGCTGGGCTTTGAGGCGCGGCATCGTTTCGCTGCGACGAACAAGCCAGCAGGCAAGCGATAGCGCGGCAGTTGCCTCCCCCGTGCCGAATTCATGCACAGCTAATGGGGACACTTTTGCACCGAATTTGTGGATAACTCTCCCTCCCCTACACCATCTAAGTTTTCCGTGAGTGTTCAGTGGGGCTTTCGCCCCGCGCTTTATTCTCTCCATCAGCACAGCCCCGGCATCAGTGCAAAAACGGCCCACACGTTGACGAGCGCCGACATGAGCGATGTGGGCTTTAATGCACGGAGTCTGGGATATAGACGTTGTGCTAGGGCTAGTATTTGACCCGGTGGATAAAAGAGAGAGGGGAGACAAAAATACGACATGCCGCAGTGGTAATAATGTCGTGTTTTTGCATGCAAAAGTGTCGTATTTTTGTATAATTGGGGTAGATGTAGAAAGGAGGACTCATGATGACCATTGCTGACCGTGTTGAAGCACGAATCAAACGATCTAAGCGAGATGTGTTTCTCCGTGAGGATTTCGATGACTTGGGCGGTTATGACCAAATAGGCAGAGCTTTACGCCAGATGTGTGAAAAGGGTCTGCTTCTGAAGGTCGGCTACGGCGTGTATGCAAAGGCACGGCGTAACCGGATCAATAGTCGCTTGATGATCGCCTCCCCTGGTGGTCCAGACGCCGTACTCATTGCTACGCTTGACCGCCTGAAGGTGCCTTACGAACTGAAGGGCCTGACCGCAGCTTATGCCGCGGGGAAATCCACTCAGGTTCCCGCCTTTATGGAAGTTAAGCCTAAAAAGCGTTTTTCCAGAAAGCTGAAAATAGGAAGCCGAGTGTTCAATGCAGCCTAAAGACTCTTCGATTTTCGCCGACGTTTCTGACTACTTCGGGATCGATAACCCTGCGATAGCAGAAAAGGACTACTACGTCGTCCAGCTGCTCAAACTGCTTGCAAGTCATTATTGCCAGCACCACACCATGGTGTTTGCAGGCGGGACCGCATTAGCCAAAGCTGACGTCAAGCTTCAGCGCATGTCTGAAGATGTCGACATCAAGTTATCTGTTAACGATAGTGCTAAAGATGAATCTCGAAGCGCGATGAAGCGCCATCGCAAAGCCATCCGAGATGGTTTGATTGAAGAGCTCAATGCGACTGGCGTTTTCCAAGTAGAGAGGGCTGAGGTCACTTGTCGGGATGAGCACAGGTACATTGAAATGCCGGTGAGATACCCGCAGGCCTTCAGCAAGGCCCCCTGCCTTCGGCCTTTCATCAAGCTCGAACTCATTGAGACTGATCTGCTTGCAGGCCATAACCCCATGCCCATTTGTTCGCTGCACAATGAAGCGATGCAGCAAGAACCTGAAGTGCCAGCCTTCAACACGGTTCCCCTGATCTCCACCCAAGCCGAGAAAGTGTTGTCGATGCTGCGCAGAACAGCCAGCGTCAAGCATGACCCAGAACGATTGGATGATGAGTCGTTGGTTCGCCACATTTATGACACTTATCGCCTGCAACAAAGTACCACCTTTGATTTGGCCGAACTGGCAGGGCTGATAGCTGAAGGGATGAAGATGGATCGTGATCGCTATGGTCCCCAACACCCCGAGTTTGCAGCAGATCCTATCGGTGTGATGCGGTTTGGCCTGGATGTGATTGCTGGTGACCCCCTATACAAAGATCGTTATGAGGCATTCGTGAAGCCGATGGTGTATGGGGATGCGTTGACTTGGGATGAGGCATTTCGCGTGTTCGAGGCTGTTGCGCGCCAGGCTCTAGATCACATTGAGCAACACGAACTTATTTAGTGGTGCGCGAGTGCTAGCGGAACCCCAGCCGCCATATTTGGCCAGCCAACGGCGAGGCTGCCCGGGCTTCTATTGGCTGATGGCCTCCTGCAGCAGTGCATCGATATGAGCCAGGTGCTCTCGCTTGTCGTTTTGTCGGCTTCTCTGGGACATTGGGCGTTGAGGTTGTATCATAGGCGCGGGCGCTTGAGGCTGTTTGTCTCAAGCGCAAGCAAGAGCCAGATAGACGAAAGCCCCGAAGGTCAATTTTCATTAACCAACGAGGCCCAGTCATGTGTAGCAACTTGATGTTAGCCTCTCTCGACGAAGGAGGCAAGTATGCCTGGAAAAACCGCCGTGATGGCGTTGCTCATTGTGTGTGTCACGGTGCTGGCGTTTACCGCGCTGGTACGAGATTCACTGTGTGAGTTAAGTGTGCGGCAAGGCGGCACGGAAATCCGGGCATATCTTGCTTACGAACCGAGAGAGTAACCGGCAAGGCGGGGGTTCCGAACCCCTGCCTTTTCGGCGACAAAGGTTGCGATGGTCATGCCTGCAAGCACCCAACTTTTTATGGCGGATGGCGGGGGAAGAGCAGTGTACCCTGGGGAAATGGATACCTGCCTAGCATTCGCCACCAAATTTATCAGCTCACCTCTTTCGTCTGCAGCTTTGGCCGCTGACCAAGAAAAAAAGCCCCGCATAAGCAGGGCGTGATCTGGGCACCATCGTTACAGGCCGTACTGGCCAACCTCGTGGATCCATTTTGGATCGTCATTACTGGGTCGAGTCGCGGTATACCCTGTCCAACAGAAGAACAGCAGGGCGCCGATCACCAGCGACACCTGCACAACCATGAACCCCACTCCGGCGCCATAACGATTGTTTTTCAGCTTCTCCAGTATCCAGATCCCAGCGGCAACTAACAGCAGGATAAGCAGCGCTGTCATACCCTCCAGTCTGATCCCCGCTATCAGCATCTTCAACGCATCCCAAACCCAATCCATCATGTCACCCTCCAGAACAACCAGGCCGTGCCGTTGTGCGCAAACACTGTATCCATATACAGTCTCGCTAGCGTACCATGCCGCCACGCACGAGCGCACCACCGACCATCCTCCTTCGTCGAGTGAGCGGCGGGATCAGCGCTGGGCGGCAAGCGCACCGCGGCAGTGTCCTTTTGCCCGCCACTTTGGCCGTTGGCCCAGAAAGCCAAATGCCCCCTGGCCAGCCCCTCACCACAACATATGGTGCCGCTGCAGATGCGACCGGCCACTAGATATAGTGGATCCCGCAAGGATCTCCCCCGCCCGCCGCCCGTCCAGGCCTGCGCCACCGCTTTGACTTTTCGCCCATAACGGCAAAACTCCCAAGACCACCCCGCGCCAGCACGGATTTATTGGCCCTGACAGCGGCCCCCGGGATCTGGCATCCTGCCGATCACCGACTCACCCCCCGCAACGAGGATCCCGATGCAGATCACCCCGCTGACTCATCACACTGGCCATGGCCACGCCCTGGGCCACCCTCTCCAGGGCGGCCCGCTGGTGCGCCCCGCTGGCAACCCCGAGCAATGGCGTGTGGCCACGGCACTGCGTAACTTGGCCATCGCCCACACGGACGCGCCCCGTTATCTCCTGGCCCACGAAGTGGGGGCGGTGCTGGCGATGCTGCCGGATCTGCAACGGCGGTTCCTGGTGGCGACTTTGTGGAACTCGGGAGCCCGCATCAACGAGGCGTTGGCGCTGACCCCAGGGGATTTCGAGCTCGATGGCGGGCGGCCCTTTGTGGTGCTGCGCACCCTCAAACAGCGAAGCCGGGGCAAGGGACGACCCCGCGCCGGCGATACAGTCAAGCGGCTGGTGCCGCTGCTGGATCCGCAGTAGGGGTTGTAAGCCGGAACCGCCGAAATTTCCGTCATGCCAGTTCCACCCCTTCCACAAGGGTATCCAGGTCAATCACCTTGCCGTCACTCTGAAAGGTATAGTGTCCGTTCAGCAAAATGTGTCGCCAGGCTGCCGGCGATATCTGGGTGAGCGCCGCGAGCGCCTTGGCGTTACCTGTTGCTTCGCACTTCGTTAGCAACCGCGACAGGATGGCCGAGTTGTAGTAGATGACTGCGTTGGCGATCAGCCTGGCGCACTGGTTGCAGATCTCGATCTCAATGTCGGTCCGCCCCGTCAATTCTTTCTTGCCCCCCACCTGCGCAATGCTTGAACGTAGCTGATGGTATGACTCAATCCGGTTTTGCGAGCGATGTACGTTACGTTCCAATTGGGGGTTGCGCAGGTAGCGTAGCGTGTAGATGCTGCGCACGAGCTTATCGAACTCGAAGATGGCCCGCCGCGTCGGGTTTGGCGCGGTGTAGGTGCACAGTTTGCGGATCAACGTTCCCTGCGTCATCTCCTTCAAACCCAGTGTGGCGATGATCCGATCAATGTTCACCTTTTCGCTGACAATCAACTGCCGATCTATTTGGCCAACTGGTTGGATCAGGTACTTCTCATACCGCGCTGGGTCGCCCACACAATACAACGCCTGCAACTGGGTGTTGAGGTCGGTATACCGTGGCTCGAAACGCCGCCCGAACCAGTGCAGGATAGCGAAATTGACCTTGTTGATGCTGTGCATATCGCCAGTAATGACCTCTGGCACAATGTCAGAGGTATTGCGATACCAGATGTCGAACACATGGTGGGCCTCATAATCATGGGCACCAATCAGGTATCCATTCAACGGGATGTGGTTGCACAAGAGCGTATAGGCCACCACGCCCTTGCCGCGCCCGAAGTATTTGCGCGAGTAGCGCGCCTTCACCGTTGGCCGCTCGACGCTGAATTTCTGCCCATCGACAGCGCCATACAGCACATCGAGGTCGAACGAGTAATACGGGAAGATAGGCAGCGCGGCAATGGCATTGCTGATGCCGTCGTTGGCCTCGTGTAGCGATGCTTGCCGCAGGTACTGCTGATAGGCGCTCTCCAAGACGTGGTATGGAATATCACTGGTACGCGCCATGACCAGGTTACCGTGGTTCATTGCCTGGGCGATGATGACCGCAATCAGGCTATCGGTATCCGCTACCTTCTTGGCGTAACGTGGTTGCAGCGGAGTCAGTGCCGATAGGAACTGGCATTGGTTGTTGACGAAGCGGAACACGTCGGCGACATCACAGTATGGCAATTGCTCGTAAAAGGTTTGCTCCCGCGCCTTTTGGTTTTCCCCCTTGGGCTTGCACCAAGTCAGTTTTTGCGTGTCTTTGTCGTATTCGAGATGTGTCAGCTTGCCTTGTTTCAGCTCACGGTTGAATGCCCGCCATTGCTTGTGCAGCTCGGAGGCCAAGGCATCAAGCTGTGTTTCAACCGGTTGGCGCAGGAATGGGATGTCCATCTGTGCCAGCTCCTGAGCGTGCTCTTCCATAGACACCAACTCATCGGAGAAATGCCGATGTTGCAAACTGTCATCGAGATAAAGCTCGCCAGATTGGAAACGCTTTGTGACTTGGTGGTACAACCAGAACTCGTAGCGGTCGGCATGTAGCCCTGTCGGCTCTCCATCTGCATCAAAGGTCAGCAGGTAGGGCCGCAAGCGTTTAGGTAGGGTGGCTGCCGGGCATTCAGCGAGTGGGCGTTGTGACAGACGCAGCTGCTTGGCGAACACGCTTTTAACCCAGGTCAGTGCCGCCAGCCACTGGCTGTCCGGATCGGTGGCGGCGAACTCCAGCGCGACAAACAACGGTCGGAGATGACGGCGGATACGTTTGGCCTGGCCATCCACCGCCTGCCAGTGCAATGTCAGTTTATTCAGTGGCTTGACACTCATGCGCTGCGCCGTGTTTTGCAGCACGTCTTTGGCCATGATCTTGTAGGCGCGCTGGCGCACCTCGCCGAATGGCGTCGGATCCGCGACACTGTCGTCCACGTACAGGGACAGCAAGCGACCAACCTGGGGCGTTTCCTGATGACGTTTGACCTGCTCTTCGGCGAAAGACTCCCTGGCACCCGCGCGGTTTTCGTGATCAAGTTGATGCATGTGGAACGCCATCGCATCGACCAGGTTATCGCTGAGCTGCCGGTAGCGTACCCAGGCATAGCACAACAGATAGAGCTGGGTCTGCTCTGGCTTCAAGTTGCGCAAATCATGGATGGTATAAAAGTTAGCCAAACTCGCGTAATACAACAGGTTTTGTTGAGAGACCCCAAGTTTGGGCAGCAGCCCTTTGGCAATCCCGTGTAATGGTGCCAGCAGAGTGCGCTTCTCACGCTCTCGGGCCATCTGACGCCACCCGAAATCCTTGGCGTCTTGTTTGAGAGCAGCCAGTTGCGACAGCGTATCGTCGCGCACCAGGAGCTGACTCAGGGAAGTCTTGGCCGGTTCATCCAACACCTGTGCAAGCAGGGCTCCCAGTCGTCGACGTTCAGCGGACAGGACTTCGCTGACCAGCGCTTGCAGGGTGGTATAGCCTGGACGAATGATCTTGTGTTCGTTGAGCCAGACGATCAGCTCAGCAGCAACAAAGTTGGGCGTCACATCACGCCGCACGATCAGCGAGGCTTGATGCTCAAGCGATGGCAGGTAGCTGGAGGCCCACGGCTGGTAACCGAATAGTGCGGCAATTTTACCGCGTTGGCTGTAGTGCTCGTGTTTGGAGATCTGCTTGGTCTCGAATGCCTCACCTTGAAAATATCGGCTGAGCACGAAAGCGCAATCATCCTCGACGTCACGCCAGTAGAAACGGAAGAAATCGTTCTTGGCTTTGAAGTAACCGATCTGCAGGATGCAATAGACCTGAGCATGGATACTTGGCCGACTGCTGGCAAGCGCCAGCTCATTTTCGGTCAAGGCCAGGTATTCCAGGCGCTGCGCATCGTCAAAGTCCGGCAAGCCATACAGCGCCTCCTGCTCGGCATCCGACAGAACTGTTAGTCGCTCGCTTCTAGCAATCGCCATGAGTTACTCCGGCACCCGCAAGTATTGGTACAGCGTTTCTCGACTGATCCCGAATTCACGGGCAAGTGTCGCTTTCTTTTCGCCAGCAATGACTCGCCGCCGTACTTCCGCTATCTCTGGGTCAGACAGCGATTTCTTTCGACCCCGATAAGCTCCACGCTGTTTTGCCAAGGCAATACCTTCACGTTGACGCTCCCGGATCAACGCTCGCTCGAACTCGGCGAATGCCCCCATGACAGACAACATAAGGTTTGCCATCGGTGAATCTTCGCCGGTGAAAGTCAGATGCTCCTTGACGAATTCAATGCAGACGCGGCGCTGGGTTAGTCCCTGTACAAGTCGACGCAGATCATCCAAGTTGCGAGCAAGGCGATCCATGCTGTGTACCACGACCGTGTCACCTTCACGTACAAAGGAGAGCAAGACGTCAAGCTGCGGGCGCTGAGTGTCTTTCCCAGAGGCTTTGTCGATGAAAACTTTGTCCACCTGGATATGTTCCAGTTGCCGTTCTGGGTTTTGATCGAAGCTACTGACACGGATGTAACCGATGCGTTGTCCCTGCAAGAGACCTCCTGAGCTTAAAAGTGTCAGGAAGAAATCTATGACCTTGCCTTATGTGTGTCAATAAATTAATTTAACTGCTTTATTCTGACACTTTTTAACCGAACGATCTGACATCAGGATAGGGTATAGCCCAGACTGACACTTGACTTATTGATACAACATGCAAGTGAGTGATACCGGAACATTTGGCATTTTTTACTATCTGAAGTATGATTTTACTTTCATCAGTAAAGAGTATTTCGCCGATGCGCATTTAACCTGTCCGCACCCCGCTTTTAATTCCTCTCCCGCCCGGGAGAACGGGTGCGTCTTACCGTGACAGGTTGATGCTGACTCCTCTGTTTTTTTTCCAATCTGTGGACTCGTGTCCCTGTCATTTGGCTATGGCTCTTGGCCTGCTGCTTCGGCATCGGCCCAAAGGAGTTCAGATGACCCATATCGCATGTCATATCAAACAGTTGCAGTTGCCCTTTGGTGCATGTTCGCAGCCCCTTACCTTTTCCCTGCCCACTGCAGGCGCTACCCTGATTGGCCGCAACGGCATCGGCAAGAGCCTGCTGCTCGAACTGCTGGCGGGCCAGCGCCGTCCGGTTGCGGGCAAGATCGAGTGGCACCGGCCCATCGGCTGGTTGTCCCAGTTTGTGCCAGAAGGGGAGTGCTGCGTAGCTGACTTTATCGGTTGGGGCGAGCGGCTGCGCGCCCTTGAGCGGATCGAGCAGGGCAGCACGGACGAGCGGGATTTCGAGTTGTTGGCGGAGCGCTGGTCTTTGCGCAGTGATCTTGCAGCCCTGTTGGCAGAAGCCGGTCTGGCGCTGGATGCTTACCAACCGCTCGACCGGTTAAGCGGTGGCCAACTTGGCCGTTTGCGTCTGCTTGCCCTATTCGTCAATCCGGATCACTTTCTGTTGCTTGATGAGCCAGACAACCACCTCGATGCCTCTGGCATCGACTGGCTAAGCCAGCAACTGGCCAGACATCGCGGAGGTTACCTGCTGGTGAGCCACGACCGGCGCCTTCTCAATCAAACCAGTCAGATTCTGGAGCTGAGCGAGCAGGGGTTGCAGAGTGCCCGCCTCTCGTTTGACGAGTTTCTGGCGCAGCAAGCCGAGGTACAGGCTGCCCGCAGAACCAGTTTGGCGCAAGCGGTGCGAAATGAAAAGGCGGCGGCGCGCAGCGTGCAAAAAGTGCGTGAACAGGCGGCCAGACGAGCCAGTCAAGGGCGGCGTGAGCGCGGCTCCCAAGCCAAGATCCTGCTTGATTTCAAGGCGGAACAGGCAGGCAAATCCCTTGGCAAAGTGCTGGACCGCCATGAGCGGGGCCACAGTGCGCAAGTGGAGGCCCGCACCGAGGCGGCAGCCGCGCTGGCGGCGGTGCAGCCGCTCATCATGCAGTGGCCGGAGGAGATCGAGCGCAAGGGGGCTGCCCAGCCGCTGGTGATTACGGCTGCGCGTCACGTGCGCTGGCATGGCCAGCGGGTTGATCTGGTGCTGCAACGGGGTGAGCGCTGTTTGATCGGCGGTCGCAATGGCTGCGGCAAATCGAGTCTGCTGCGGATGTTGCGCGGGGAGCTGGAGCCCGAGACGGGCAGCTTTCGCATCAATGGCAAGATGGCTTGCCTCGATCAGGGGCTCAGTCTGATTGCGCGGGATCTCAGCCCGCTTGCCAACCTGTTGACAGTGGCTCCGACACTGGCCGAGAGTGATGCGAGAACACGGCTGGCGGGCATAGCCCTGCGCGGCGATCGCGCCCTGACGCCTTGTCATGGTCTGAGTGGGGGTGAGCGGTTAAAACTGGGTCTGCTGATGGTACTGGCGCAACTGCCCGACCTGCTGCTGCTCGATGAACCGGACAACCATCTGGATCACCCCTCGCGTCAGTTGCTCACTCAGGTCCTGGCGGACTACCCAGGCACTCTGTTATTGGTCTCTCACGATCCCGACTTCGTTGCAGGGGTTGGGATTGGTAAAGAATTAAATCTTTCAGAGTGACCGCAAGGTGATTGACCTAGATGCCCTTGTGGCAGGGGTTTAGAGGAGTTGACGGAAATTTCGGCGGTTCCGGCTTACAACCCGTAAATGGAGGCGACCTGGAACGGGGCGCTGTTCAGTGCGGCAACGATCCGATTACCGGTGTCGACCC
>ERZ650307.1889-NODE-1889-length-11596-cov-22.647431_pt1 | contig 11596 bp, 8 predicted proteins | sample MGYA00376243_ERZ650307 | MGnify/ENA primary metagenome ERZ650307 (study PRJEB26733, sample SAMN07839242) | wastewater metagenome | biome: urban; feature: artificial channel; material: waste water | place: USA: North Carolina | collected 2016-03-31 ... | reverse complement strand
GGCACCACCTTCATCTGGACCAACTACCTGTCGCGCGTCTCCGAAGAATGGAAGACCAAAGTGGGTGAAAACTCCGCCGTCAACTGGCCGACCGGGGTGGGTGGCAAGGGCAACGAAGGCGTGGCCAACTACGTGACCCGCATCAAGGGCGCCATCGGCTACGTGGAATACGCCTACGCCAAGCAAAACAAGATTGCCCACGCTGCAGTGAAAAACCAGGCTGGCAGCTTTGTGCAGCCGGATGACCTGACCTTCAAGGCCGCCGCCGCCAACGCCAGCTGGAAAGCCGCTGATGGCTTTTATCAAATCCTGACCAATCAACCGGGCAAGGACAGCTGGCCGATCACGGGCGCCACCTTCATCCTGATGCACAAAAAGGCCGACAAGCCGGAACAATCGCTGGAAAGCCTGAAGTTCTTCGACTGGGCCTACAGCCATGGTGACAAGCTGGCCTCCGACATGGACTACGTGCCGATGCCGGACAACGTCAAGAAGGTGATTCGCGACAGCTGGAAGCAAATCACCGACACCAGCGGCAAGCCGGTCTGGAAGTAATCCCGGCTGGCGCAAGTCCGGCCTGATACCGGGCTTGACCTGTCGACATTCAGAAGCCGGGGCGCCACCCCGGCTTTCGCATCATCAGGATAAGACGCTTTTATGAGCACTCAACTGTCTAGCTCGACGCAAAAGCCGCGCACCAACCTGGATCCGCTGTTCCGGCTGATCACGCGCTGCTTTGCCTTTCTGGTGCTGGCCCTGCTGGCCGCCATCCTGCTCTCGCTGATCCAGGGCGCCACGCCGGCCATCAAGCACTTTGGCCTTGGCTTTCTCACCAATGCCTCCTGGGACCCGGTGGCGCAGGAGTTTGGCGCACTGGTGCCGATTTTCGGCACGCTGATTACCGCCACCATCGCCCTGATCATCGGCGTGCCAGTCAGCTTTGGCATCGCCATGTTCCTCACTGAACTATGTCCGCTGCAACTGCGCCGTCCGCTGGGCGTGGCCATTGAGCTGCTGGCCGGCATCCCGTCGATCATTTACGGCATGTGGGGCTTGTTCGTGTTTGCCCCGTGGTTTGCCGACCATGTGCAGCCGTGGATGATGGAAACCCTGGGCGCCATCCCTGGCATTGGCCTGCTGTTTCAGGGCCTGCCGATGGGCATTGGCGTGTTCACCGCCGGCCTGATTCTGGGCATCATGGTGATTCCGTTCATCGCTTCGGTGATGCGTGACGTGTTTGAAGTGGTGCCGCCGATGCTGAAAGAATCCGCCTACGGCCTGGGCGCCACCACCTGGGAAGTGGTGCGCCACGTGGTGTTGCCCTACACCAAAACCGGTGTAGTCGGCGGCATCATGCTCGGTCTGGGCCGCGCGCTGGGCGAAACCATGGCGGTGACTTTCGTCATCGGCAACGCCTACCAAATCTCCGCTGGTCTGTTCAACCCGTCCAACTCGATTGCCTCGTCGCTGGCCAATGAATTTGCCGAAGCTGAAGGCGAACTCTACCTGTCGGCCCTGATTGAATTGGGCCTGATCCTGTTCTTCATCACCTTTGTCGTGCTGGCCTGCTCCAAGCTGCTGCTGCTGCGTCTGAAGGCTGGCGAAGGCAAGGAATCCTGAGCCAAAGAAGAACAAAGGACCTGAACCATGGATAACGCACTGTACCGCCGTCGCCGGCTGGTAAACAGCTTCAACAAAACCATGTCCTTCCTGACTGTGGCCTTTGGCCTGTTCTGGTTGGTGTGGATTCTTTACACCCTGCTCAAACTCGGCCTGGGCGGTCTGAGCCTGGACGTATTCACCCAGAGCACCCCGCCGCCGGGCAGCCAGGGTGGCCTGGCCAACGCCATTTACGGCAGCCTGCTGATGACGCTGTTTGGCACGCTGATCGGCACCCCGGTGGGCATTCTGGCCGGCGTCTACCTGGCGGAATTTGGCAACCGTGGCTGGCTGGCGCCGACCACGCGCTTTATCAACGACATCCTGCTGTCTGCCCCGTCCATCGTGATTGGCCTGTTCATTTACGAAGTGTACGTGGTGTCGGTGGGGCACTTCTCTGGCTGGGCGGGCTCGCTGGCCCTGTCACTGCTGGTGATTCCGGTGGTGGTGCGCACCACGGAAAACATGCTGCGCCTGGTGCCCAACAGCCTGCGCGAAGCCGCCGCCGCCCTGGGCGCGCCGCAATGGAAGGTGATCATGTCGGTCACCCTGCGCGCCTCCAAGGCTGGCGTGATCACCGGCATCCTGCTGGCGGTGGCGCGGATTTCCGGCGAAACCGCCCCGCTGCTGTTCACCGCGCTGAACAACCAGTTCTGGAACTCCAATATGAACGCGCCGATGGCCAACCTGCCCATTGTGATCTTCCAGTTCGCCATGAGTCCGTATGAAGACTGGCACACCCTGGCCTGGGCAGGCTCGCTGCTGATCACCTTCAGCGTGCTGACCCTCAACATCCTCGCCCGCTGGTTCGGCAGCCAGCAAACTTCTTCGCACTAAGGCGTGAACACCATGACAGACTCCATCAAGCTCCAGGTCAAGAATCTGAACTTTTACTACGGCGCTTTCCACGCCCTGAAGAACATCAACATGAACATCCCGGCCGGCAAGGTGACTGCGTTCATCGGCCCGTCCGGTTGCGGCAAATCCACCCTGCTGCGCATCTTCAACCGCATGTTCGAGCTGTACCCGAACCTGCGCGCGGAAGGCGAGCTGCTGCTGGACGGCAAAAATATCCTCGGCCGCGACATCGACGTCAACCTGCTGCGCGCCAAGGTGGGCATGGTGTTCCAGAAGCCCACCCCGTTCCCGATGTCGATCTACGACAACATCGCCTTTGGCATCAAGCTGTACGAGCGTCTGCCCAAGAGCGAAATGGACGACCGCATCGAATGGGCGCTGAAAAAAGCCGCGCTGTGGGAAGAAGTCAAAAACAAGCTCAAGCAATCCGGCCACTCGCTGTCCGGCGGCCAGCAACAGCGTCTGTGCATCGCCCGCGCCGTGGCCAACCGCCCGGAAGTGCTGCTGCTGGACGAACCGACCTCGGCGCTGGACCCGATTTCCACCGCCCAGATCGAAGAACTGGTGCATGAGCTGAAAGAGAACTACACCATCGCCATCGTCACCCACAATATGCAGCAGGCGGCGCGGGTGTCTGACTACACCGCCTATATGTACCTGGGCGACCTGATCGAATTTGGCGAAACCGACGCAATCTTCACCGCGCCCAAGCAAAAGGCCACCGAAGACTACATCACCGGCAAATTCGGCTGATCCCGCGCGATCCGCTCCCCCGCAAAGCACAAACGCCCAGGGCTCACACCCTGGGCGTTTTGTCTGGCGGCGGCGGCGCCGAGCATTCAGCGCGTCAGCGCAACGCGCGGGGGCAGGCCCACGAAACGTGGCCAGGAGAGTTTTGTAAATCGCGCTTAGCCCGGCAAATGCCCCATGCGCGCCTGCTTGGTGGCCAGGTACGCGGCATTATCCGCCACCTCCTCGCCCCAGAACGGCACGCGCCCCACCACCGACACCCACGGCGCCAGCGCATCCAACTTGCCCGGATTATTGGTCAGCACCCGCACCGACTTCACCCCCAGATAGGCCAGCATCGGCTGGCACACCGCGTATTCGCGGGCGTCGCCCTGATGGCCCAAGGCCAGATTGGCGTCCAGCGTATCCAGGCCGGATTCCTGCAAGATATACGCCTTGACCTTCTCCAACAGGCCAATGCCGCGCCCTTCCTGGCGCAGGTACAAAATCACCCCGCGCCCGGTCTCGGCCAGCACCGCCATGGCGCGCTCCAGCTGGTCGCCGCAATCGCAGCGGCGGCTGTGAAAAGCATCGCCGGTCAGGCATTCAGAATGCACACGCAGCAACACCGGCTCGTCGCTGTCCAGATCGTCGCCCACCACCAGCATGGCGTGCTCCTTGCCGGTATGCGGCTCGCTGACTGCGTACATGCGGAACTCGCCCCAACGGGTGGGCAAACGGGCCGGGCCGGCAAACGCCAGCGCCTCATCGGCAACTGCGGAAATAGACATGGCGGTCATCATACAAAAGCGCCCTCGCGGGCAGGATCAACAGAACCTGCCCACCAGGGCGCATGGCCGGGGAGAACAGGCAATCAGGCGGTCAGCTGGGCAATCTGCTGTTCAGCCGCCGCCAGCGCGGCAGCGCGATTGGCGTCGCCCATATTCAAACCTTCGGCGTAGACAAAAGTCACGTCATCAATGCCGATGAACGACAGAAAATCCTTCAGGTAAGCCGTCTGGCTATCCTTGGCCGTGCCCTGATACATGCCGCCGCGCGCCGCCAGCACATAGGCCTTCTTGCCGCTCAGCAGGCCCACCGGGCCGGTTTCGGTGTATTTGAACGTCACCCCGGCGCGCGCCACGCGGTCGAAATAGGCTTTCAAGGTGGACGGAATGCCAAAATTGTACATCGGCACAGCCAGCACCAGCACATCCGCCGCCGCCAGCTCGGCCACCAGGCCATCCGACACCGCCACCAGCGCCTGCTGCTCGGCGCTGCGCGACTCAGCCGGCGTGAAAAACGCCCCGACCTCAGCCGCATCCAGATGCGGCAGCGGCTGGGCCGCCAGATCGCGCACCGTCAGCTTGGCGTCCGGCTGCTTGGCCAGCAAGGCGGCAACCAGGCGGTTGGCGAGTTGGTCGGACTGCCCTTGCGGGCTCAGGCTGGCGTTCAGTTGCAGGATGGTGGTCATGGTCAAATCTCCTGTACAACGCCGCAGACGCCCCATGCGCCAGCAACGTGTGTATTACTTGATGACCATCAGGATATACCGCCGCTGCATCCAACCATATCGGAATGTTCTGTCAGGTTTGTTCAGTTTTTTTGAATTCAAGCCCCAGCCACAAAACACCCGCATGGCATCGCTATAAAAACGACAAGCCCGCCAAAGGCGGGCTTGTTTACAACGAAGAAGCGGGGCAGTCAAAGTAGCCAAGGCATGCACTCAAACCAATCAAGCGCACAGACGGCAGCGCTTAGCCGGGGTTATTCCCGTGTGGCGCGCCGAGCATCGCAGAAAGTCAGGGGGCAGTCCGGCCCGGCTAAGCGGCGGCGCAGCCGACGCGCCATTCCGGGGCGGCCCCGGTTTTCGAGAAGCGCAAGGGACCACCGACGCCGTAGGCGGCGGACAGGCGGGCGTCCTGGGGTCGCCTTTCTTTGCCTACTTTCTTTGGCGAAGCAACGGAAAGTAGGTCGACATGCGGGGCGAACTCCCGCCCAAAATCAAACCCCAGCCCCTGCGCGCCGCAGGCGCGGCACACATCACCGGCAGCCCAATCGGCTTACCGGCTTACCACACCCCCAAATACCCCAACATCCCTTCCGCTGCCTGACGACCTTCATACACCGCGCGCACCACCAGATCCGCGCCGCGCACCTGATCGCCGCCGGCAAAAATCTTCGGGTTGCTGGTCTGGTGCTTGAACGCCTGGCTGGCCGAGGCCACCGTGCGGCCGCGCTCGTCGGTCTTGATGCCGGCGGCTTCAAACCAGTTTTCCGGCTTCACCTGGAAACCAAACGCCACGATCACCCGATCGCACTCGATGATCTCCTCCGAACCCGGCACCACTTCCGGCGCACGACGGCCCTTGGCATCCGGCGCGCCCAGCTGGGTGGTCACCAGCTTCACGCCCAGCGCGCCATTGTGCTCCAGGATTTCCACCGGCTGGCGGTTCCACAGGAACTCGACGCCTTCTTCCTTGGCGTTGGCCACTTCGCGCTTGGAGCCCGGCATATTGGCCTCGTCACGACGGTAGGCGCACACCACGCGCGCCGCGCCCTGACGAATCGAGGTGCGGTTGCAGTCCATGGCGGTGTCGCCGCCACCCAGCACCACCACGCGCTGGCCTGCCGCGCTGTCGAACGGCTGGTCGCCCAGCGTGCCCATGCTGTTGCGCACATTGTTGATCAGGAAAGGCAATGCCTCGCTGACGCCCGGCAGGTTTTCGCCGGGGAAGCCACCCTTCATGTACTGGTAGGCGCCCATGCCCATGAACACGGCGTCGTATTCGCCCAGCAGCTGGCCGATGGTGATGTCGCGGCCGACTTCAGTGTTCAGGCGGAACTCAACGCCCATGCCTTCCATCAGCTCGCGGCGGCGCTTGACCACCGATTTTTCCAGCTTGAACTCGGGGATGCCAAAGGTCAGCAGGCCGCCGATTTCTTCGTAACGGTCAAACACCACCGGCTTGACGCCGTTGCGCGCCAGCACGTCGGCACAGCCCAGGCCAGCCGGGCCAGCGCCGATGATGGCGACTTTTTTGTCGGTCCACACCACTTTGGACACGTCCGGACGCCAGCCAGCCTTGTAGGCCTCGTCGGTGATGTATTTTTCCACCGAGCCGATGGTCACGGCGCCAAAACCGCCCTGGTTCAGCGTGCACGAGCCTTCGCACAGCCGGTCTTGCGGGCAGACGCGACCGCAGATTTCCGGCAGGCTGTTGGTCTTGTGCGACAGCTCGGCGGCTTCAAACAGCTTGCCTTCCTTGACCAGCTTCAGCCAGTTGGGGATGTAGTTGTGCACCGGGCATTCCCACTCGCAGTAGGGATTGCCGCAGCCCAGACAGCGGCCAGCCTGCTCGCCGGCTTCGCCGGTGTTGAGCGGCTGGTAGATTTCAAAAAACTGCTGCTTGCGCACCTCGGCGGCGATTTTTTCGCCGGGGTTGCGCTGCAGATTCATAAACTGGAATACGTCACCCATCATGTTCCTCGCAAACGCCGCGCCAGCTGGGGGGCGGGCGGCGCGCTAATGCGTTGTCGGCCGGGCGGCGGCGTGCGCCGCCCGTCGTCATCAGTCCTTGAGCAGGCTGTCGAGCTTGGCGGCCTTCGGCTTGACCAGCCAGAAGTAATCCACGTAATCGTCAAAATTGCTCACCATCTCGGCGGCCAGCGCGCTGCCGGTCAGCTCGGCGTGGCGGCTGAGCTTGTCCAGCAGGAAGGCGCGGTACTGGCCCATCGCCTCGCCGTTGATGAGGTTGATGTCGATCAGCTCGTTGTTGTAGCGGTAGGCGAATTTTTCTTCGCGGTCGTACACGAAGCCAAAGCCGCCGGTCATGCCTGCGCCAAAGTTATAGCCGGTTTCGCCCAGCACGATCACACAACCGCCGGTCATGTATTCGCAGCAGTGGTCGCCCGCGCCTTCAATCACCGCCAGCGCGCCAGAGTTGCGCACGCCAAAACGCTCGCCGGCCAGGCCAGCGGCGTAGAGCTCGCCGCCCGTGGCGCCGTACAGGCAGGTGTTGCCGACGATGATGGCTTCGTTGCTGGCGAAGGTCGAGTTTTTCGGCGGGTAGATCACCAGCGAACCGCCGGCCATGCCCTTGCCCACGTAGTCGTTGGCGTCGCCTTCCAGCTCCAGCGCCAGGCCCTTGGCGTTCCACACGCCAAAGCTCTGACCGGCCGAACCGGTGAACTTGACCTTCAGCATGCCGTCCGGCAGGCCGTCGGCGCCGTGGCGGCGGGCGATTTCGCCGGACAGGCGCGCGCCAATCGAGCGGTTGATGTTGCGGATCGGGTATTCCAGCACCTGGGCTTGCGTGCAGGACAGCGCCGGCTCGGCGTCCACCACCATTTGCTCGGCCAGCTCGCCCTTGTCAAAGCTCGGGTTGCCGGCGGTCACGCAGAAGCGCGGTTCGTCAGCCGGGATATTGCCCTGGGTGAGCAGCGCGCTCAGGTTCAGGCCTTGCTGCTTGCTGGTCACTGCGCCGTCGATGCTCAACAGATCCAGGCGGCCGATCAGCTCTTCCATGCTGCGCACGCCCAGCTTGGCCATCCACTCGCGGGTTTCGCGGGCGATGAAGGTGAAGTAATTCATCACCATTTCCGGCAAGCCGATGAAGTGCTTCTGACGCAGCTTGACTTCCTGGGTGGCCACGCCAGTGGCGCAGTTGTTCAGGTGGCAGATGCGCAGGAATTTGCAACCCAGCGCCACCATCGGGCCGGTGCCAAAGCCAAAGCTTTCGGCGCCCAGGATGGCGGCCTTGATCACGTCCAGGCCGGTTTTCAGGCCGCCGTCGGTCTGCATGCGCACGCGGCCGCGCAGGCCGTTGGCGCGCAGCACCTGCTGGGCTTCGGTCAGGCCGAGCTCCCACGGGGTGCCGGCGTACTTGACCGAGGTCAGCGGCGAAGCGCCAGTGCCGCCATCGTAGCCCGAGATGGTGATCAGGTCGGCGTAGGCCTTGGCCACGCCAGCGGCGATGGTGCCCACGCCCGGGCCGGCCACCAGCTTGACCGACACCAGCGCGGTCGGGTTGACCTGCTTCAGGTCAAAAATCAGCTGGGCCAGATCTTCGATCGAGTAGATGTCGTGGTGCGGCGGCGGCGAAATCAGGCTGATGCCCGGCTTGGAACAGCGCAGCTTGGCGATCAGCGGGCTGACCTTGTCGCCCGGCAGCTGGCCGCCTTCGCCCGGCTTGGCGCCTTGGGCCACCTTGATTTGCAGCACTTCGGCGTTGACCAGATAGTGCGGGGTGACGCCAAAACGGCCAGACGCCACCTGCTTGATCTTGGACATCTTCACCGTGCCGTAACGGGCCGGGTCTTCGCCGCCTTCACCGGAGTTGGAGCGGCCGCCCAGGCGGTTCATCGCCTCGGCCAGCGCTTCGTGCGCCTCCGGCGACAGCGCGCCCAGCGACATGCCGGCAGAGTCAAAGCGCTTGAGAATGGCTTCCACTGGCTCGACTTCTTCCAGCGGAATGGCGTTGCCGGCGTTCAGCTTGAGCAGGTCGCGCAGCATGGCCACCGGACGGGTGTTCACCAGGTGAGCATAAGTCTGGTAGGCGTCGTAGTCGCTGTTCTGCACCGCCTTTTGCAGCATCATCACCACGTCCGGGTTGTAGGCGTGGTATTCCTCGCCATGGACGTATTTGAGCAGGCCGCCCTGGGCAATCGGGCGCATCGGATTGAAGGCCAGACGCGCTTGTTTTTTCTGGTCGGCTTCAAAGTCGCTGAAGCGCGAGCCGGACACGCGCGACACGGTGCCGCGCAGACACAGCTCGACCACTTCGTCGTGCATGCCGACCACTTCAAACAGCTGGGCGCCACGGTAGCTGGCGATGGTGGAAATCCCCATCTTGGACAGCACCTTCAACAGGCCCTTGTTGATGCCCTTGCGGTAGTTGCGCAGCGCGTCCACCGGGTCGGCCTGGATCAGGCCGGCGTTGATCATGTCCAGAATGGTCTGGTAAGCCAGGTACGGGTACACGGCGGTGGCGCCGTAGCCCACCAGGCTGGCGATCTGGTGCGGGTCGCGGGCCGAGCCGGTTTCGATCACCAGGTTGGCGCGACAGCGCAGGCCGGCGTCGATCAGTGCATGGTGCACGGCGCCCGTGGCGAACAGCGCGTGAATCGGCAGGCGGCCTTCGGCGATACAGCGGTCAGACAGCACCACAATCACCACGCCATCCTTGACGGCGGCGATGACGTCGGCGGTCAGCTTGCGGATGGCCTGTTCCAGATCCTGGCTGGCCGGATCGTAGTTCAGGTCAAAGCGCGCGGCGCGGAATTGCGATTCAGCCTGCGACACCACAAAGGTGAACTTCTCGTAGGACAGCAGCGGCGAGCGCACTTCCAGGCGCTTGGCGTGTTCCGGCGACTCCTGGAACATGCTGCGTTCCGGGCCAAAGCAGGTGTTCAGCGACATCACCACCGCTTCGCGGATCGGGTCGATCGGCGGATTGGTCACCTGGGCAAACTGCTGGCGCAGGTAGTCAAACGGCGAACGCACCTGTTGCGACAGCACCGCCATCGGCGTGTCGTCGCCCATCGAACCCACCGCTTCCTGGGCGTCTTCGGCCAGCACGCGGATGATCTGGTCGCGCTCTTCAAAGCTCAGGCCAAACAGCTTTTGCTGGCGGGCCAGCTCGTCGCTGGCCATGGTCGGCATGGTGGAGTCTTCTTCCAGCGAGATTTCCAGATGGCGCGCGTTATGGCGAATCCACTGGCGATACGGCTGGGCGTTTTTCAGGATGGCGTCGATGTCTTCCGGCAGCAGCAGCTCGCCGTTGTGCAGGTCCACAGCAACGATCTGGCCCGGCTTGACCCGGCCCTTTTTCACCACGTCTTCCGGCTTGTAGTCCCACACGCCGACTTCAGACGAGATGGTCAGGATGCGGTCTTTGGTGACCACATAGCGCGCCGGGCGCAGGCCGTTGCGGTCCAGCAGACAGCCGGCGTAGCGGCCATCGGTCAGCACGATGCCGGCCGGGCCGTCCCACGGCTCCATGTGCATCGAGTTGAATTCGTAGAAGGCGCGCAGATCCTTGTCGGTGCTGTCCACATTCTGCCAGGCCGGCGGCACCAGCATGCGCAAGGCGCGGAACAGCGGCACGCCGCCCATCAGCAGGCCTTCCAGCATGTTGTCCAGGCTCATCGAATCCGAGCCATTGGTCTGCACGATGGGGCGCACGGCGTCCATGTCCAGCAACTCGGACTGCATGATCTGTTCGCGCGCGCGCGCCCAGTTGCGGTTGCCCTGCACGGTGTTGATTTCACCGTTGTGCGCCAGGAAGCGGAACGGCTGCGCCAGCTTCCATTGCGGCCAGGTGTTGGTCGAGAAGCGCTGGTGGAACACCGCCAGGCTGGATTCGAAACGCTCGTCCTGCAAGTCCTTGAAGAACACCGGCAGGTTATCCGGCGTCACCAGGCCCTTGTACGACAGGGTGTGCGGCGACAGCGTCGGAATGTAGAAGAACGGATCGTCGGCGTTGGCCTTTTCCGCCATGCGCCGGCCCATGTACAGGCCGAGCTGGAAGCGGGTTTCGTCCATGCCGAACGGGCAATTGACGAACACCTGGCGAATCGCCGGCAAGGTCTTGAGCGCGTATTCGCCACAGGCGGACACATCAATCGGCACCTCGCGATAGCCGGCGACTTCCAGACCCTGGGCGGTCAAGGCCTCGGTCAGGCGGGCCAGCGACACACGTTCGCCGTCCTGCGCGTTGGAAAACACCAGACCGGCCGCGTACACCGATTTCAGCGCAATGCCGGCCTCAGCCGCCACCTCACGCAGAAAACCGTCTGGCTTGCGGAACAGCAAGCCGCAACCGTCGCCGGACTTGCCATCGGCAGCCACAGCGCCACGGTGGGTCAACTGGGCCAAGGAGCTGATGGCGGTTTTGACCAGCCAATGGCTGGGCTTGTCGTCCATATGGGCGATCAGGCCAAAGCCGCAGCTGTCCTGTTCAAAGTCCGGGCGGTAGAGCGTGCCCTGCAACCACTGCTGTCTTTCCATGCTTCGTAGCCTACAGAACTGATAAAGAAAATGTTTCGATTGTAAGACTTCACCCCCCATGCGGCAAATGGAATTTGTGCAACGCGTTATAGGAGCAAAATCAAACACTTGGGCAATATTTTAAACATCCATTCAGCATGTGCCGCGCACGGAAACCGCCAACTTGTACAAAAACGCGCCAAAATTGTTCGCCAAAGCGACGATTTGACCCCACCGCCCGCGCCATGCGCGTTGCGCACTGCGGGCCGGCATCAGCAAATTTTGTACAAATCCGCCGCAAAACTGGCTGCACAAGATTCGACTATCGGATAGTGCGCGCATCACCCGGTGCGCACAAGG
>ERZ650307.1888-NODE-1888-length-11598-cov-8.130036_pt1 | contig 11598 bp, 8 predicted proteins | sample MGYA00376243_ERZ650307 | MGnify/ENA primary metagenome ERZ650307 (study PRJEB26733, sample SAMN07839242) | wastewater metagenome | biome: urban; feature: artificial channel; material: waste water | place: USA: North Carolina | collected 2016-03-31 ... | reverse complement strand
TGCCGCCTTTTAATACACGGTCGGTATCCTTTTCTTTCTTCAGGACGTTCACTTTTACTTTCTGACGGTTGTTCTGCCAGTCCTCATCGTATACGACAACCGGGGTATCCTGGTCACGGTAGGAAAGATCTACATATCGTGGTTCTTCATCCAGCACATAACCATATGCTGTGCCCACCTCTTTGACATAGTATTTTCCAACCGGAAGGTCAGATACTTCTGCAACACCGTTTGCATCAGTAGTCACGGTTGCCACCAGCTCGTCCTTAGCATAATAATCCGGGCTTACACCATCGGCTGCTTTGATATCCTCTGCAGCGTAAATCTCAAAGGTAACGTCTGACAGGCTTCCTGTGATGTACTCAAACAGATGCTCTACAACGCCTTTGACATTGTCCAGCAGGGTGATCTTATCAAGGAATTCACCCTTCTTGTTTACGATCAGCAGGGCTTTCGGCACATCGTCTTTCATTTCCACTTTCTGTACTTTTGCGGTATCCTGAACGGTGAATTCCACATCCGTGGTCTTTAAATAACCAAGCGGTGCAAGAGATTCACGGAGGGTATAAGTTTTTCCAACGGTCAGGTATTTGATCACATGAGGCTCATCCTTTACGGAAGTCCAGCTGTCGATCACATTTCCATCCTTGTCCAGAACAGAAAGGGATGCCCCGTTCAGCTCTACGCCTGTGGTCAGGTCGGATTTTGTCACCTCGATGGTGGTCGGCTGGTTCTTCTTCACAGATTTCAGCTTGATGGTCGGAATGTCCTGCCCCTGATAGGTGGCATCAAATTCCAGTATCTCGTCAGAAGATACAAAACCATCCGGTGCAGAAATTTCTTTCACATAATAAGTTCCAAGCGGCAGGTCCAGGGTGAAGTGTGCCTGTCCTTTTTCATCGCTTGTGATCTCCTGTAATAAGGTATCTGCTTTCACAATAATCTTGTCACCGGATTTGATCTCGTTCTTATTGTAAAGACCGAATGTAGCTCCAGCTACCGTGCTTCCTGTTTCTGCATCCTGTTTTTCCACGGTGATGCTTACTTTCTGGCGTTCATTGGTAAAAGTCACTTCTTCGTCTACGACTGGGGTATCCTGTCCGGCATAGGTAAAAGTTACTTCTTCGCCTTTGGCATTCCAGGTGTAGCCCTCCGGCGTTTTTTTCTCTTCTACACGGTATTTGCCGAGCGGAAGGTTCTCTACTACGGCACTTCCGGTTTCATCGGTTGTCACCGTTGCCACCAGTGTGTCTTTGGCATATTCCAGATAACGGTTGCCGTTCTCATCTTTCTGATGGTCTGCGGTATAGATATCTTCTGCGGCATAAACCTCAAACACGGCTCCTGCAAGGCTGGCTTCCTCATAGGTGAAATCCTTGTCAAAACCTTTGACTACTTCTCCTTCCTTGTGGATGGTCAGTCTGCCTTTTGCCGGGTGGTTCTCGAATTCCACCTCGATGATCAGGTCACCGCTGACCGGATCTTCCTGGTATGCGGTATCGCTGTCTACCTTGATTTCCACGGTATTGGCACTGTGGGTGTATCCATCCGGTGCAGTCACTTCTTCGATGCGGTAATTTCCACAAGCCAGATTCTGTGGCAGGATCAGGTATCCATTCTCATCCGTAAAATAAGATTTATGTACCATAGTAGATGGGTAGGTGGTCACCTGTTCCACATATTTCTTGTTATCCAGATCGTATACTTTAAACTCAGTATTCGGAACCAGGACAGATTTCTTTGTCTCGTCATCTTTTTTGACGATCTTTAATTTTGCTTCAAACTCTTCGTCCAGAAGCACACGCCATACCTGCGGCTGATCCGGATTGTTTTCCGAGATCACAACCTTAAAGTCATCGACTGGTTTGAAGTTGTGCGGTGTGGTGGTCTCCCTTACAATGTAGGTTCCGTATGCAAGCGGAATGGAGCATGCATATCCACGCTCATCCGTGAACATTTCTGTCTGTCCGTCTGCGGTCAGTACAACCGGAGTTGCAGATGCAAAGTCATAGGAACCGTCCTTATTTTTCTTCAGGCTGCTCTCCAGATATGCACTGAATCCCACACCTTTTAACAGATCGGCATCGGTCTTACCATTGTTGGCTGCTTTAATGACCTGGAACGGCTGTTTGATCACATCTTCCAGAGAAGTTGCGGTACGTTCTACCGTCTGAACCAGATCTCCCTCGTCATTACACTCCAGATCATGTTCTTCCGGGTCTGCCAGATATCCAACAGGCGGCGTCAATTCTTTCACGTAATACTTTCCGAGATAGAGGTCTGCGATTTCTGCATTTCCCTCGGCATCCGTAGTCAGGGTTGCAATCTGCGTTCCTGCCGGGTAAAGGACACCTGTCTGTCCATCCGGATGAACGATATCCTCACGGGCATACAGTCCGTAAACCGCACCCTCAAGGGTTGCATCTCCCTGTGCGGTCTTTCCGGTTTCGGAATCCTCTTTTACCAGTTTGATCTTCGCATTGACACGCTCGTTCTGGAACGTGTGGCTGAAAGAAACGGTTGCCTCTTTGTCTGTGGTGTACTGGAACGTAAAAGAGTACACATCCTCACTGTTTCTGGTATATCCGGCCGGTGCAGCCACCTCTTTCATGTAGTAGCTGTTGGCGATCGGCAGGTCTGCCTGATATACGGCTTTTCCGTCTGTTCCGGTCACTGCCTTCTCAATGAGGGTATCTTTTTTGACCACAACGGTTCCGTCCGCTGCTTTGATGTCGTTTCCGGCATACAGGCCATAAGTGCCGCCCGGAAGGTATTTCCTGGTTTCCTTATCCTGTTTGTATACGCTTACGCTTGCTTTTTGGCGGTCATTTTTGAATGTCACGCTTCCCATGACCTTCTCCACATTGCTTCCGGCATAGGAAAGGGTGATTTCCTGGCTTTCGCCTGTGCATATCAGATTTTGTGGTGCCTGCATTTCTTTTACCACATATTTTCCCAGATATAGATTATCCAGTGTGACACTTCCGTCATCCCCGGTAGTAAGTCCGGCTTTGACCAGTGCGTCTTTTTTATAAATGACGGTTCCGTCTGCGGATACAATATCCGCTGCGGCATAAACATTGTAAACCGCACTCTTCTGTTTCTGCTCGGTATAAACAAAGGAAACACCATCATCAGTTACCTTTGCTCCGGTCAGGACTTCTCCTAATTTATAAACAGTCAGGCTTGCCATCTGCTCTGCATCGGTAACGGTTTGTTTTACAGTATCTCCGATGACCAGTTTCACATCGTAGGCTTTGGTATCCAGCAGATATCCGTTTGGTACGGAGATCTCTTTCAGGTATACGGTATCCTGTGTTTTGGTGATCGTAACGCTGGAAGCTCCGTTGGCATCTGTGGCCGGCATCTTTGTGATCAGGTTCTTTCCATCCTTGTCACTGTAAACGCCATAAACTGCACCTGCGATGGCTTTGTTGCTCTTGCGGTCCTTCTTTACGATCTCCAGAGTTGCCTGTTTTACCCATGACACTTTAAAATCTACATACTTCTCATCGGTCACGCCCTCGCCAAATACCAGGGCAAGGTCCTGTGTCTCGCTTCCGGTTGTGATCTTGTAAGCGGAATAGTCTTTGATGATGCTTCCCTTCATGGTAACAGACCATTCCCCTTTGACATCCACTGCCTGTGTCAGCGGTGCAGATAAGTAGAATTTGGTACCGCCGCAGATCTCCACGGATGCACCTGCACTGCTTGTTTTTCCCGTTGTCACATTATGCAGTTTGACACCGGACGGCAGCTTCATGGTGATGGTCTGCAGTTCGGATGCCTTGAAGGTGATCTCTTCTGTTCTCTGGCTGTTGCCGCTGATATATGCGGTAACATTTGCATTGGAGAAACTCATGTCCACTTCCGGTATCTCCGGCTGGCTCATGCAATAATTGTAGAGTTCCATTGCCAGAGCCTGTCCGGTTGCATTCGTACCGGAAAAAGCGTCACTACTGTTATTGGCATAAGACGCAGCCAGATGGACAATGATAAACTGTTTTCCAGCGGAAAAATCAGGATGTTTCTCTGAGAAAAATCCATTTTCGCCGGATGCTTTTGTGCCGTAGTAGCATACTTTTGCCAGTGCTTTGCTGTCACCCAGTTTGGTGATCTTATAAACACCATCCCCAGGTCCTGCTTTTGACGGCTGCACACAGTAGGCAGTTGCAGACACGTTTCCAAATTTTACGGTATATTTATAAGTTACATAGGAACCCAGACCGTAGTCTGCATAATAGTATGCAGCCCCTCTTGTCACATCTACGTCCTGTGTTGCTCTTGTACTGGTATTGACTGCGGTGAATGAAACGGTTTCCCCATCTTCCATTGCCATCAGGTCAATATCCTGTTCCCCTGCCTGCTCCAGAACATCGCTGAGTGTCAGCCCGGATTCTTCATCGGTTGTATTTTCCGTTTCGGATTCCTCTAATGCAGCATCAAACTCGGATTCGGAAAGTCCGTCCTGAAATTCGGGTTCTGTTTCTTCCGGTTCTTCTGTTTCAGATTCAGCTGTCTCCGGCTCAACAATTTCTGTCTCTACAGGCACTGTCTCAGTTTCTTCCTGCGAGGCAGCTTCCTCATCATCAGAACCTGTATCCTCTTCGGTAACTGCCTGTTCTGTCTGCGGTTCACTCTGAGCTGCTGTCACAGGCTCTTTTACGATCAGGTTTCTCCCAATCTGATAAACCGGGTGGTTCTGGTTGACTGGCTCCACATAATAAACGGCATGGTAAGTGTCTGCATGGCTGGTGCTGAAGTTCTCCCCGGCGTCATTCTCTGCTTTCTGGAATGTCACTTTGACTTTGCTTTCGTCCTTGATTTCCAAATTTGTAAAATCCGTGGAAACATCAAAGTCCTGTCCGACTTCCAGCTCCAGATCGGTGGCTTTTACCACTTCATTTTCATCCAGCTGATCCTTTACGGATTCATACGCTGGCGGTTCCGCCGCTTTCGGCTCTTCCGAAGCATACACCGTCAGCGGTGAAATGACCGTGGATAAGATGGTGACTGCCGCCATCACCCCTGAAAGGATTCGCCTGAATCGATATTTACTCTTCATGTTTTCTACCTCTTTCTTCTTTTTCTTCATTTTGCATAAGAACAGCCGGATGTTTCCACCCGGCCTGTCTGTTCTCATTATTCTGTTATCTCGCATCATCTGTCCGTCTTGGATTCTGCAGACAGGCATAGGTACTTTTGTCATACCGCCATGCCTTATCCCCGTCCAGATTGGCAAGCAGATGCTTCCGCACATTTTTGTATTCGTCCCCGATCAATCCGAGGCGGAGCAGAAAGGTGCGGAACGTAAATGCCGGGTTATCCCCGATCTCCGTCTTTTTTGCATGGGTACAAGATTGGTTGATCGCCTGTGCGGATATGGCAAGTGCCAGTGTGATATTCGACCGGACTTTTCCTGCATGGAGGGTGCTTTCAAAACAACGCCATTCCAGTGTTCCCTTGGAAAAAACAGCATGTAGGTTTAAGGCATAATACCTTGTCCAGTTGTAATGCTCGGAGCTTCCGTCATTTCCCTCATACCATGCCCTTTTGAATTTTTCCATCGTGATGGTGCTGTTTGGCATCCGGCGGATCTTCTCCAATACCATAGGACGGACTTTCTGGCAATACTCATCTTCCCTTCTCGTCTGTACATTTAAGGCTTTGAACAGAATATCCTCTTTGCAGTACATGATCGTCAGTGCATTTTTCAGACTCCTTGGTGTATGATTGGATGCGTCCACATGGACATGCATGCCACAGGATGAATTGACAAAAGCACCTGCGTTTTTGACACACCGCACCACTTCCTGGAGTTTCCCCATTTCCGAATATTCCAATTTCGGGGATACCATTTCTGTCGAATAATCTCCATCGGCATCTATTACAGTACCATTTGCCAGCCTTTCACAGTCGATACTGCTGTCTCTTGAAAATTTCCACGTTTTTCCATCTGAATCTTTTACACACCAGGAATCGTAAGAACGGATATGATATGGCTCTGTTCCGAACATTCTTCCAATCGCAACAGCCGCATCATAGCGGCTGATACCTGTCATCTCAATCTCTGTACCAAAATACTGGTCTTTTAGGTCGATCTGCTTCACCCACCCTTCGCTTCTGGAACAGGTGAGCCGCTTTGGATCTCTTCATCTACTGCTTTCAAATTTCTGCCTATTGCTTCAATGACATTGACAGTGACACCATTACCGGCCTGCTTGTAAAGCTGGTTATCCGATGTTTCTTTTTCCATCTTGGAAATCTGACCATCCCGATATCCCTGCAGCCGCAGACACTCCCTTGGCGTCAGCCTGCGGATTCTGCCGTGGTAAATCACTCCATGACGGTCAGTTGCCGTAATGGTGAACATTGGCTCTTCCGGTTCTTTCATCCTTCTTCCATTCTGGCGGACTTTTTCCTTGGCCGGTGTCAGCACTGCCCTTGGCGGTTCTTCCACCAGCACCCCGGAACTTTCGCCTCTGTGGTTATGGATGCTGGAATCCTGTCTGGTATTCAGACATCTTGCAACGTCTGTCACCAGCGGCGGAGGGGAGATATCTACAAAATGCAGTGTTCCCTGCTGGTTTCCGGTCGTCAGGGTATGGGCGATCTCATGCCCGACTCTCCCCCTGCGACTGTTGATTCCCGGATATCCGAGATCGATGCTGTCCCCCTCGTAGGCCATCTTGTATCCTTTTCGGGTGTTTTCCTTGATTGGGATACCGACTTCGTATAATCCGGTCTTGCCGCCCATACCACCAGCCCCGCTGGTCAGCGTGCAGCTCAGTCCTTCTTCTGCGTAGACTCTTTCTCCCTGTTTGCCAGCATGGACTTGTATAAGAGCTGTTCCATTTGCTTTTGGGAAAGGTAATATTTTTCCGGCACATCTTCCATCAAGATATCCGACAATATACACCCGCTTCCTTGACTGGGGGACTCCGAAATCCTTGCTGTTAAGCACTTTCCATTCGACATGATACCCCAGTTCAGATAGCGTACTGAGGATGGTGTGAAACGTCCGCCCTTTGTCATGCGAAAGCAGACCGGGTACGTTTTCAAGGAGAAAATACGCAGGTCGTTTGTCTGCAACCAGTCTGGCAACTTCAAAGAAAAGGGTTCCTCTTGCATCGGCAAATCCTTCCCTTCGTCCAGCGATTGAGAATGCCTGGCAAGGAAATCCCGCACATAAAAGATCAAAGTCCGGCATTCGTTCTGTTTCAATATTTCTTGCGTCATTGCAGAACCACTCTCCTTCCGTATCAAACAGCACCCGGTAGTTGTGGTCTGCATATGCATCTGCTTCACAGTGTCCGACACAGGTGAAGCCCCCTGCCCTGTGCAGCCCTTCTCGGAATCCTCCGATTCCACTGAACAGGTCAAAAAATCGAATTGTTCCGGCTATCAGCCTCCCTTCGCTGCGAAAAAAACAGTGCAGATTTCTCTGCACCGTTTCCGTCTCTTGGTTTCTGTTTTGTGATGTCTATTCTTCTGATTCCGCTTCCTCTGGCTCAGATTCTTCTGCTTCTTCGGTTTCCAGTTCTGTTGGCTCTGCTTCCGCTGGCTCTTCGTTTTCTGGCTCTGTCGGCTCTTCATCTGCTTCAGCTTCGTCCGGTTCTGTCATTTCTCCGTCTGTTTCAGCTTCCAGTGCTTCTGTCTCAGGCTCTTCTGCTTCAGGTTCTACTGACTCTTCATCCGGTTCTGATTTCGCAGTCTCAGGATCTTCCATTTCTGTTTCTTCGGCTTCCTCTGACTCTGCTTTCCATTTGGCTTCTTCTTTTTCGATTGCATCTTCGATAAGCCCGATTAAGAAGTCTTTCTGTTTCATGCCATTCCTGGCGAGGACTGCTTTCAGTCTGGAAAATAAATCCTCGGTTACCTGTACTGCTACTGTTCTTAAATCTGCCATGTTCGTCTTTTCTCCTTTTCTTGTCATGTGTTCTTCGATTACCATTTCAAGGTATTTTGGTATGCTGATTCCTAACTCTTCGACTTCCAGTTTTAGCTTTTCATGCAGCTCTACCGGGATTTTTCCGCATATGTTTTTCATCTCCATTGTGTTCGTTCTCCTTTCTTTTTTCTACATACAACATACCCTAAAACGTGACAGAAAGCTATTCACAATACCCAACGAATATGAGGCTCTCAAAAGCTCCCAAAGGATGCAGATCCAATAACATTCAATAGGCATCACCCCTTTCAAAAATCCGTGATTTATACTAATTTGACTGCTTGAAATTTGGCTATTTTATCACCAGGAAAGACTTGACTTTTTCAGAATGCATCCTCAAGCCCGGAGAGAAAATCCAGCATCTGGGACGGGATTTCTTCCTTTTTTGAAACACTCTCCCCGGAGCCAGAAATGGAAACACCTGCCAGTTCTTCCCGGATTGCCTGCCGGATGCTTTTCTCCAGCTGGTTGTTTTCCTGATCTTTTAAGATCACCTGAACCAGATAGCTGCTCTTCTGTCCATCTGGAACACTTTGCAGGATCTCCCATGCCTTTTTGTGATCTGGGTTATCAAGGTTCAGGCGGAACGAGAAAACGGGTCTCTTTACTTCGCGCACATCTGCCCCACAATCCGCTCATAGCCGGAAGCATTGGCGTGTACGTCTGTCAGGTAAATCTGCCGACACAGCCCGTCCTGCGGTGTCACGTGCCGTTTCAGAATGCTGGCTCCGCCGCCCATGATCACGGACGGAATTGCCTTCAGATCGAACCCGGCTTCCATAATTGCAGACAGTATTTTCTCCGTGTAGAGCCTTCCCTGCCGGACAATGATTTCTTTTGCGGCCGGGTCCATGCTGCAGCTCTGGCCGTTCAGAACACGTTCGATCTGAATATCCGTTACAGACAGTCCGGTATTTCTGCGTACCTGCTCGGTGATCTCATCCACACACCGGATCACACCAAGTTCCAGGCTGCGGCAGGTAGCGGCATTTGGAACACTGTTGTCCAGCCGCATCAGGTCTACGGTCCAGCCACCGATATCTGCGAGAAGAACAGAAGGCTCGTCCCGAACACATTCCGGGTGGAGAGCCAGGGCTGAGTATCCCTGTGGGAACAGTTTTACATCCTGAATCCGGATCTCATAGCTCTCATCCTCGTACCGGAAACGCAGAGGCTGCTCTTTCCGAAACAGATATTCCCGGAAGCCTTTTTTCTCCCTGCCAAAACTTGCCAGTGGAAGACCGGCTGCCAGAACTACATCTGTTTTCCGCTCTCCCCGGCGATAGCGGATTTCCTGGGCAATGGCTGCCATTGTCAAAAGATAATAATTGTCATTGGAAGTCTTACTTCTCACCAGCGTCTGCCGCCCGGTTCCACACACATAAAATTTCCCATTGTACTGCAGGACATTCTGCATGGTATACGGCTCGTAATCGTATCCGGTCAGTCCGGTCGGGAAACATACATGGGGAGTTTTTATGGCATAATATCCATGGTCAATTCCTATAATGATAAGTCACCACATCCTTTCTGGTTTTTCTTGTTCTTTTCCAGCAGGTGGTCTTTTGGTCTGGAAAAAGAGAAAAAGGGCAGAACCCCGAAGAGCCCTGCCCGTAATAAAAAATACAGTTATGTATATTTACAAACAAATATGCATAACTGTATGCTATCACTTTTAATTAATTTATAATTTGGATTCTCTATTTCTGTTCTTGTAGCACATAAATACTGCTTTAAAATGTTCCTACTAGCTGCCTATGTTACTATTCTTTATTTCACCAATTCATGAATAGCTTTTACCATTGTAAGTCCATAATCAACAAGGAATTTTTTTTGTTCTTCGGAGTATGTCTTTCTTTCCTCTATTGCTTCATCTGTGCAATGTCTAAAGCACTGCATTTTCTTTCTATAATTCTTTACTATCGTATCGTCAATGAAGCCACAACATACATCTTCATATTCTGGTGTGATAAATTTTCCATCTTGTTTCAACAGGTTTTCAATAAGGTTTGCAATCTCAGCAATTTTTTCATCTATATGCATACTATTGAAAGATGCCTGTCTAGTAGAAATTTCAATAAATTTCTGATTTATAGAATCGTTCACCTCAATATTACAAGACTTTTGCTCAAATGTCAGATCTGCTACAAAGGTTCTTCTAGTCGCATAACGAACAGTTCCATTATCATCTCCACCTAGAGCAATAATTCGATTTCTAATATCTCTATATGTAAAGTCTGTTGGATCAACAGGGGGCCTTGCTAGTATTCTAGGAAACTCTTTTATCTCATAACCGAGCATATGTAGATAATATGTTATTAGATAAAACCAACATTTATTTTCACCTGAAAAATCAACATCTGGCTGACACAGTTCTTTAAATTTAGTTATTGCTTCTTCAACATCATAAATCTCAAATTGATAATTCTGAGTTTCCTCTTCACCACAAAAAATATTATATGTATAATTTACCTTTTTAACAGATTCCAGAAAACGATAATGGTATTCGGATTCCTTTATATTTTGAAAATAAAATTCTTTTAAATCCATGAACATACTCCATTCAAAAATCAAGCCACAACATCGACAATTCAGCATCTCTTCTCATTTTCACAAATTCTTCTGCAAATGTTTTTGCTGTTTCTCTATTATGATCTACATCCCAATGTTCCTTATTATAGTTTGCAGCGTTTGTCCAATTGAAAGTACCGTGCATTGCAACTTCTAAATCGATCACACAAAACTTCCTATGCATTATATTTTTGTACCGCTCTGACATCACATCCACCCGATAAACCTCAAAGTGATCTTCCAAAGTGAACGAAGGTTTCTCCTTATTAACACGATTATTATCAATAATAATTTTTACATCTAACCCTTCATTTCTTTTTTTCAATAATTCATCAAATATTTTTTTATTTTTTTCTTCATCAATAGAATAATACTTTGGAGAAACTATAGAACCTGAAGCAAAATTTTTATCTAAAAATTTTTTTAACTCTATACAATGCACACAATTTTCTCTTGAAAACACACTAAAATTAATATTTTCTACTTTTGCATTTTTGCCAATGGCAATGCTGCCAAAGGTATTATCGACCTGGTAGAGAAAGCAGGAGCCGAACTTGCCGGTATGGGCTTTATCATCGAGAAGTCATTCCAACACGGTGGTGATTACTTACGCAACGCAGGCATACGCATTGAATCGCTGGCTATCATTGACAGTCTGGACAATTGTGAAATCAAAATAAGATAATCGTATGGAGGAAAAAGCAACCTCAACTCATACAACAGGGCTGATTTACGGACTGAATGACCGTCCTCCTGTACGAGAAGCTATCTTTGCAGCCATACAACATTTATTAGCCATTTTTGTAGCCATCATCACTCCGCCTCTTATTATTGCAGGAGCATTGAAACTGGATTTGGAAACCACAAGTTTCCTGGTATCCATGGCATTGTTTGCCTCAGGCATCTCTACCTTCATCCAATGCAAACGCATTGGGGGTATCGGAACAGGATTGTTATGCATTCAAGGAACCAGCTTTTCTTTTATCGGTCCCATTATTTCAGCCGGTATGCTGGGAGGGCTCCCATTGATTTTTGGAACTTGCATTGCTGCTTCTTCTGTAGAAATGGTCATCAGC
>ERZ650307.1886-NODE-1886-length-11603-cov-5.479564_pt1 | contig 11603 bp, 9 predicted proteins | sample MGYA00376243_ERZ650307 | MGnify/ENA primary metagenome ERZ650307 (study PRJEB26733, sample SAMN07839242) | wastewater metagenome | biome: urban; feature: artificial channel; material: waste water | place: USA: North Carolina | collected 2016-03-31 ... | reverse complement strand
ATTTTTATCAATTTATGACCAATGCAGGCGATGTTAACTTTCATTTACCTGTTAAAAACTCTCAAAATAGCCCCTTCATTGCCACGTTTCACGCTCGCAACTTTAACAAAACCAACATGCTTTTGCACAGTGAGCGGTCATTAACCGATGACGTCATAGCAGATCGCACAAATATATTGCCTAGCACAGTATTAAACCCCGTCAATGCCCAAACTTGCCAAGATCTTAAAGATAAAGCCTGTAAACGGTTTGTCTACATGAACTACCATCTGTTCGCCGGTATTCGTATCTTCTGCAGTCATAACCCGTTTGGCTGCATCCGGCATGTAGCGAATCATGCGGTCTAATACTTGGTCCATGCCGATGTTATTGGCAGCGCTACCGCACATAACGGCACAAACACGACCGGTTAAGAGACCTTCACGAAGGCCCTGACGAATTTCTTCCAAGGACAATTCTTCGCCTTCTAAGTATTTTTCCAGAAGCTCATCGCTACCTTCCGCAGCGGCTTCGACGGTCATTTCACGGATTTCTTCGACTTTATCGTTCAATTCCGGCGGTACCGGCACTTCTTCCATTTTGCCGTTCGTATATACATAGGCGGTGCGTTTTGCTACGTCTACAACACCTTTAAAGTCCGGTCCTTCGCCAATCGGAATCTGAAGCGGCATCACTGCTTTGCCGAATAATTCACGCATGCGTTCCAAGATTCCGAAGAAGTCAGCGCCTTCCATGTCCATTTTGTTGATGAAGGCCATGCGCGGCATCTGCAGTTCCACGCCGTAATCCCAAGCGCGGATGGTATCGATTTCAACGCCTGCCGTAGCGGACAATACCATGAGCATACCGTCAGCCGCACGGAGCGCCGCACGCACTTCGCCGTGGAATTCGGAGTAGCCCGGCGTATCGATAAAGTTAATCTTATGGCCTTTCCATTCGCACGGTGCCATGCCCAACTGGATGGTAACGTTACGCTTAATTTCTTCCGGTTCAAAGTCCATAATATGTTTGTTGTCCTGACCTTTACCGACGGATGCCACAGCACCGCACGCCAACAACAGCGATTCTACCAATGCTGTTTTTCCGGCCCCGTCGTGAGACACAACTGCCACGTTTCTGATTAAGTTACTTGCATATTCTTTCATAGAGACACGCCTCCTTTAACACGATCAGATAACTGTTATCTAATATATTCGTGCTCGGGGCTTGAAATTCCTCTTATACAATTATATAATTTTCGAATTTATTATCTTTTATTTCATATTTTGAGATGTATGTATGCTAATTTTGCATTATTTACGTAACTAAATCGTGAAAATTGTTTGCCAAGGCTGTGAAATTACCCTATCATAGTAATGGACTAAACTATATTTTTCGTAGTGCACAATCGTGCGCTATCCGTCGTTGTGTAAAGGGAGGTTATCGTATGAACACAGACAACAAATCACCTGCCATGCACCGAAAACTCAAAAATCGGCACATGCAAATGATTGCCCTGGGCGCCGCCGTCGGCACCGGGTTATTTTACGGGTCCGCGCCGACCATTCAGCTCGTTGGCCCTGGCATCATCTTATCGTACCTATTGACCGGTATTTTCATCTTCTTCGTAATGCGTATGCTTGGTGAAATGACGGTGCGCGAACCGGTGTCCGCGTCGTTCAGTCACTTCGCCGGCAAGTACTGGCACCCCTTCATGGGCTACCTGTCCGGCTGGAATTATTGGACCTTATACATGTTAGCCGGCATGGCAGAGCTGGCGGCTATCGCGGTGTACATGAACTATTGGTTCCCGTCGCTACCACAGTGGCTCAGTACCTTAATCTGTATCGTCATCATTACCGGCATCAACCTATCTACGGTGCGCGCCTACGGCGAAGCAGAATTCTGGGCGTCCTTCATCAAAATCGGCGCCATTGTAGCCATGATCTTATTTGGCTTCTACTTAATCTTCGCCACCATGGGCGCGTTTCCACAGAACTTCAGTAACCTGTGGACCAACGGTGGCTTCTTCCCGAACGGCGGCTGGGGCTTCTTGTGCTCCTTAGCCATCGTCATGTTCTCCTTTGGCGGCGTCGAGCTTATCGGCATTACCGCCGGCGAAGCAGAAAATCCGGAAAAAAGCTTGCCTCGCGCCATCAACGAATTGTTGCTGCGCATCCTCATTTTCTATGTAGGCACTATGGTTGTCCTCATGACACTGGCGCCGTGGAATAAAGTGGGCATGGAAGCGAGCCCGTTCGTGCAGATTTTCGAGACCATCGGCATTCCGGCGGCTGCTAATATCTTAAACTTCGTCGTTCTCGTCGCTGCCTTATCCGTTTTTAACAGCGTGCTTTACAGTAATTCCCGCATGCTCTACGGCATGGCTATGCACGGCAACGCGCCGAAAATCTTCGCCAGCCTGTCCGTTCACGGCGTGCCCCTCATAGCTACACTGTTCTCGTCCCTCTTGAGTCTCATCATCGTACTGGCTACCTATTTCTATCCGCAAGCCGGCAAGGTGTTCATGAACCTCTTAGCCCTCGTAGTAAGCGGCATCGTCATCAACTGGGCGGTCATCATCATTACGCACCTGAAATTCCGGGCGCGGTTCCAACAGGAAAACCGCATGGAGGAACTTCATTTCAAAGCCTTCGGCTACCCCATCCTCAACTACCTGAGCCTCCTCTATTTACTAGGCATGGTCGTGGTCATGTGGTTCATGGATAGCATGCGCATCTCCGTCATCGCCATCCCCGTTTGGATTATCTTCCTCTACATTACGTACAAGCTAAAACCGAAGACCAACCTGCCGACGCCGCCGGTGAAATAAACCGCCTCAACCGCGTTAGGCACACACATAACCACATAGCAACACAAAAGGCTGTCATCTGACGATGACAGCCTTTTTCACGGCCTACACAAACAAGGCCTTTAAAAATGCGTTGTATAGTTTTTTGATCGCGTCTACGCGTTCATCCTGAAGCTGTAACAAGCGATTGAACTTTTCGCCTAGCTCCGCTACGCGCTGCTGTTCCTTACGGTCACTGGGGATAGACACGTACATGCCGTTAATTTCCTTCGTGGAAATGTTGAGGCGTACGGAGTTGCCGCCTAACTGACGAAGTCGCTGTGAGAAGATGTGAGACTGGACCCACATGCACAGGAAATCGTAGTCGATATTATCCGTATGACGGAAATAACCAACGCGCTGGTTCTGGTATACCTTTTCGTTAGAATCCTTGCGTAATACCGCCAATTTACCAACCGTCGCACCGGACAAGGCGATTAACAACGCCCCATCAGGTAAGGAGAAACGGTCATCATTGAGCATTTCCGGATGGTGGGTAAACTCGCCACCCACTAAGCCGGAAGGCAAAATGTTGGAAATACGAACAACCGGCACACCTTCATTGCTAAAGTCCTGGCTACGGAAGATGTAGCCATCGCGAACCGGTGCCAATTCGTCTAAGGAACGGCGCACCCACGGTTCCGTAAAGCCTTTAAAGCGAAGGCGCGGATTCGTGTCACCTGGCTGCACGCAAATCATCTGGAAGCCTTCAAAGCCACCGCGCTGCAAGATGTCGTGCTTCTTTTCTTCCAGCTCAACCAGCTTGCGAAGTAGCTTTACCAGCTTTACAACCTTAGCGCGTTCGTCCGGATCCTCCGGCAACGAAACAGTCATCTTCATGAATTCCGACGGGCGAATGTTCAACATGCCGTGATGGCGCACGCCCATAACGATGCGCTGACTCAACGAAGAATGCCACACATCAGTATCCCATATGAGGGATAAAAACTCACGAACGTCCTTATTGGCACGGAACACCACATACATAGGCGACACAATGCCATATTTCTGGTCCGGTGTTTCCGGCGTCCAATCCTTTATGGCCCCTAAGGCGTACTCCTTGGAGTAACTGCGGTTATAGACAAAATCACCAGGCTGAACCAGCAAATAACGGGACAAGTTCTTGCCTGCTACGATTTTATTGAAAAATTCGGTCTGCGACACGAGCCCTTGCTGTGCCGATATGGTCAACACATTCTGGCTATCTACCGTATTCGTGTCGCGCACTAGCTCAGCAATTTCGTTCAACGCTATCGTGCGCCACGGCGCATCAAAGCCACGAAAACGCATCAACGGGGTATTTCGTTTCACTGTACTCATAGCTTTAACACATCCTTTGCTATAGCCAGCAAATCCTTCGCGTCGTCCGTCACATCCATTTCACTGAGAAGTTCCATGATTTCCTTACGGGTTTCTTCCATTTCCTGGTCAATAGCACGCAAGGATTCGCGCACATCGTCCATCGGTTTCACCTGCTGGTCACCGGCAAAGGCGTCAACATAGTGCGAAATGGTCAGGTTAAAGGAACGATTTTCAATTTCCTGGCGCGTTGCAATGCTTGCAAACTGCGGCACCGGCTTACGATCTACATAGGTTTGCCAAATGCGTTCAATCTGTTCCGTTTCCAAGAAATTATGCTTACGACCATAGGTGAAATCACGAGACGCATCGATGAACAACACGTTGTCGTACTTCGGTCGTTTGCGGATGACTAAAATAACCGTCGGAATTTCCGTCGTGTAGTACATTTTCGGCGGCAAGCCAATAACGGCATCCAACAAGCCCTTGCGCACTAACACTTCACGCAAACGGCCTTCGGCCTGACGGTTAAACAAAATACGAGGCGGCAAAATAGCAACCATAACGCCGTCGTCGTTGAGGCAATACAAGCCGTGTAACAAGAATGCTACGTCTGCCTTCTTCAAGGTCGGCACAATGCGGTACGGCACAAAACGAGGGTCCATCTTCGGGTCGCCCGGTTCCTTCCATTCCGTACGATACGGGCCATTCAACACGATACCATCGGCAAAATCACCATCGCGCACAATGCCGGAACGAGCCAACACCGGGCCGTTGGAGAACAGAATCTGCTGCGGCGACGTCTGGTTAATAATGGCGTTCATGCACGCAATGCGATACCAACCACGGGTGGATTCTTCACCATAATAGGTAATGTTTTCACTGTTTTTTTCTTGTTCTGCATCAGCAAGTAACAAGCTACCACTCGCCATGAACGGATCATACAACGTAAACTGTTCGTCCGTATTTCGATCCTGCAAGGCTAAGCGCTTCATCAAGCGACAAATGTTGTAAGGTACTACTAACGAACGAGACCCTTTACCAAGTTCGGTGGTACAACGACCTAAGAGCTCTTCAAAGACAGCGGCCGGGCCACCTTCGTTGTCAGGCAAGCCCAACATGGACCAGCGGTCCATAAGAGCACCCACATTGGCAACACGGTCCGGCTCCGTAAAGCCCAAAGCTTTGTCATTAAAACGCAAAGAACCAAAAATATCTACCAGTCGGGGGTCTAAACTCTCAATGGTATGAAGCGCATTTAACAGGTTCGCAATCGTTAAATCGCCGGAGCGGTAACGTTGAACCATAGCATAGAATGTTAAATCAGCAGGAATGTTGTACACACCCATATTGCGCCATTCATTCCACGTTGCATCATCGACATTCACTACACCAGTCGTAAAATAGGACGCTTGCAAGGCGTCAGCCGAATCTCCTGAAATTAATCCCTGAGCACCTAACGTTTGTAACAAATGATCTGTGAGATACTTGTAAAAGAACAACCCGGACACATAGAGGGTATATTCTTCTGGTTTCATGTTTTCGCGCAATACTGCCGATCCATCCCACAATAAATCAGCCGCTGCTTGTACTTTTATCGTATTCATAGGTTGCTCCTTCTCCCCCTCCTACTGCTTACTTTAATTGTATCAGAATATGCGCAAAAAACAATCAAATATAAGGAAAAAGCATATTAAAGGGTTAAGAATTTTATAATTTATATAGAGATATTCAAGTATTCTACTCAAACTTTACTGTAAACCTATCTCATTTTACGAACTACCTAATAGGCAGTTTCCCCATAAAACGAGAAATAGCCGCTTCCTTATCGCAAAAATAAGGAAGCAGCTATCTATATCATGTAACCAATATAATAGCAGAAAATTCACATCTGCACAATATTTTTTTATAACGTTTTACTTATCGTGGAAAATAACTTTCTAATTGGAAAGTCTTAAGGACTGCTTTAATCGTCCACTTATTTATTGAGACTAGCTTGCATTCGCTTACCAAAATGGCGCGAATCGCCATTTTGTTTCCAGCCTACAGTGTCGCCAATAGACATAACACGACGCGTTAAGCAATCCTTGCATTTATCCGCATTATCGTCGACGCAAGGCTTGTTATCATAGAGCAAGTACTTAGCGCGATGCTCCGGCACCGTAATAATAGGCATTAAAATATTAGCACCGGCGGCCAAGCCTTTTTCACGACCTAACGGATCTAAGGCCTGCAACGCCGTAGTGGCGGCTACGTTCACGTCCTTTAAGAATAAACGCGTTAAGGCAATCATTTTAAGGCCTAACTGAATGCGGCGCAATTTGCCTTCTTTGCTATCAAGACCCATTGCTAAGGCTTCCTGCCCCAGCGGCGTGTCATGATGCACAACGTACGGTCCCATGCCAATCATGTCAATATCCATATCGCGGTAGAACAGAATATCGTTGACCAAATCATCTTCCGTCTGGCCCGGCAAGCCAATCATGACGCCGGTACCAACCTGGAAGCCAACACGGCGCAAGGCCTTCAAGCATTCAACGCGCGTATCAAAGGAATGAAGGGCATCCTTAGGATGAATCTTTTCATAGAGCTCACGATTGCTGCTTTCAATGCGAAGCAAATAACGACTAGCACCGGCTTCCACCATGCGGCGATAGGTTTCTTCCGTCTGTTCGCCAACGCACATGGTAATGCCCAAGGAGCCATCGCCAATCTTCTTAATATCACGAATCAATTCCACAACATAATCTACGAAGGCCGGGTCATTGCGTTCGCCGGACTGCAAGGTCAAGGAGCCATATTCATGGTCATAGGCCCACTGTGCCATGCGCAAAATATCGTCGCGGGACATATCGAACCGTTCCGTCCGATCATTTTCACGGCGAATACCGCAATACCGGCAATTCTTGATGCAACGGTTAGAGAACTCGATAAGGCCGCGGTAATACGCTACCTTCGCCACATACTTCGCCTTTACTTCATAGGCCTTGCGATAGATTAAATCCAGCGCCTCCGGGTCTGTAATGCCCATGAGTACGCGCAATTCCTCCACCGTCAGCATGTCGCTGCCCACCAAATCCTTCTGTAAAATTGCCTGTACTGTTTTTACTTCACTTGTCATAGTCGCGCCCCGTTAGGCCTCCTTTTCACTACTTCTATAGGTATTACTTCATGTATATCTGCAAAATTCAACATTTGTAAACGGCTAAGCCCAAAGGCTCCGAGCCGTTTATTTCAGAATCACTACTTATCCTTTACGATACACGATAGTCCGGCTTTCTGGCGGTAGCGCCGGCAACACTTCGTCAGTTCTGACAAAGCCGTCCAATTCTAGCGGCAAATCGCTAAGCTTCGTGCAGCCATGAGCCACCATATAATGGGCCAAGCGACCGCGCATCTGCTTCGACGACGTGCTCCACTGCTTCCATTGGCCCTTCTTGCACTCCAAGAACTCAACGGTCACCATGCGCGGATTCTGTACCGCATCGGAATACTCTTTGGACGCTAAATTTAAGATCCAATCCTCATCCATTAGAGCACATTGTATCACAGGTTGCCACAAGTCGTATAGACTCGGTTCCCCCTTGCCGAATACTTTATTTTCAAAGTCCAATCGGTACGCAGCAATGGCCGTGCTCGGTGTCAACGGCCCATATAAAGCGGACAAAATGCACACATGGTCCTCACCAAACTGCGCTTCTTCTGCCGTCAAACCAGCCCAATCTAAATTCTTATAAGCCAGGCCCGAGTAGCTGAGCGCCGCAGCACCTGTTTCCGCCGAGTCAAAGCTTTCATAGAAATCATGCCACTGCGCCGCCTTTTCGGCGTCTAATTTCAACGCCTTCCCCAGCGCCGCAACCGGCATAGCCGCCAAATGGTCCGCAATACGCTTTGTTAGCGCCCCGTCGGCCGGTGCTGTGCCTACGCCATTTAAGGATTTTGTCTTACTAGGCGACAGTATAATCTTCATGTGAAACTCCTCACGCCGTAATTAACAAGTAAATGTTCAAAAGCGTCACCAAAATCCCGATGGACCACAGCATAATGCCTGTGGACCGCTTGTTGCGGTAAATGCCCATAACCGCCTTGTTGCCCGTCAAATAGAGCTGCAAGAAAATGGTGATAGGCAACTGCAAGCTTAAGAACATCTGTGAAATAAGCAGCGCCTTGAACGAATCGGAGATGAACGCAATTAACAGCAGCGCCGGAATGTACGTCAGCGCCAAACCGGTGCGAGTGTGCACGTCCTTCATATCATAGGACTCGCCGAACATGCCGGCAAAAATGCTGGCACCGGCCATGCCCGCCGTCGTGGACGACGCAAAGCCTGCAAAGAGCAATGCTACCGCAAAGATAATCCCTGCAGACGGACCGATTAACGGCACCAACAATTCCTTCGCCTGTTCTAATTCGTCAACCTGGATGCCCTGCACATAAAACGTGGCCGCTGCCAAAATAATCATAGCCGAGTTGATGGCCCAACCAATCCCCATGGAAAAGATGGTATCCAAGAACTCATAGCGCAACTGCCGTTGCATAACCGCCGGGTCCTCTTTGTTGAACTCCCGGCTCTGGATTATTTCAGAGTGCAAAAACAAATTGTGCGGCATAATAACGGCCCCTAAAATACTGAGCACCACCAACATGGACTCGTTCGGCACCTTCGGGTCAACCCAGCCAATCGCCGCTGCAGGCCAATCCACATGGACCATAGCCAGCTCTGCCACGTAAGCAAACGCGATGAGCGTTACGAACCCGGCAATAATCTTCTCCAGCTTCGAATAGGAATTCGTCACCAGCAAAATCACGCAAATACAGGCCGTCAAAATAGCGCCGATCAACAGGGGCAAGCCAAATAACATCTTCAGCGCAATGGCGGCACCAATAAACTCAGCCAGCGCCGTAGCCGCTGCCGCAATGCCTGCTGTGCTCAGCACCGTCGCCGACACCCAGCGCGGCAAAAACTTATACGCACATTCGGACAAACAATGGCCCGTTACAATCCCCAAATGCGCCACATTATGCTGCAACAGGATGAGCATAATCGTAGATAACGTTACGACCCACAACAAATTGTAACCAAAAGACGCACCGGCCGCCAAATTCGCCGCCCAGTTCCCTGGGTCGATAAAGCCAACCGTTACGATAATCCCCGGGCCTACATAACGAAACACCTCAGAAACCTGCGTACTGCTTCGTTCGTGAAATGCCCCCCACACAGACTTAATCCATTGCCACATTACAACCACCTCACTTTGTTACCTCACTGGTAGTCGTAGTAACCTGCGGCTCCGTCTGTGCGGCCGGCTCTGCCTTAGCGCTTGGCTCTGCCTGAGCGGCCGGCTCCTGTACCTTCGTTTCCTGCGTCGGTACTACCGCGTTGCCGCTTTCGGCCTGAGCGCCGGCCTGCTTGGCGGCTGCCGCTGCTTCCTTAGCAGCTTTTGCATCGGCTTCTTTCTGTGCCTTAGCAGCCTTAGCCGCGGCTTCCGCCTGCTGTTTTGCGGCCTTAGCATCAGCGGCTGCCTTCTCTTTAGCCGCCTTAGCATCAGCCTTCTTCAGCTGCGCCGCTTCCTTATCTAACTGCTTCTGATTCTGTGCTTTATCCTTCTTAGCCTGCTCCTGCGCCTTTAAGGCCGCTACCTGCTCAGCCGCCTGACGCTGAATAGACTCCTTGCGCGCCTTTTCCAATTCCGCATCAGCCTGCGCTAACTGCGCCTTGCCCTGCTCATCCACAAGCTCAGCCGGTGCATCCGCAGCACTGGTAGACCCATTGCCGCCAAACACCATCTCTACGCGCGTCCGATAATCCGTGCGGCCACCCTTACCGGCGCCATCCTGGAAACGAACCCGCACATCGCCATTCACATTCACCGCACTGCGATCAATATGAAAATCCGCCATGCGCGCCTGAATATCCTTCGACGTCAAACCAACCGTCTTACCCTGTGCCCGTTCCCGGGCAATCTCCTGGTCACGTTCATATGCCATCAACTCATCACGGTACTCACTATACAATCGAATCGCCAACATGCGGTCCGACTCATTCATCGACTCCCGCTTGTCAACCACATACGCCACCAACGGCGTTAATTGAGAACGAGTATAACTTTGCGTTCCCAACTGAATGCCCTTCATATCCGTGATAGCCCCATGCTTCTCCAACATCATCAACGCCTTATAACTCCAATCACTAGGCGTTACCTCATCAGACGGATTCCCGGCCGCCCAAACCGGCGCCGACACAGACATACACACCAAAGCGGTAACCGCTAATTTCTTCCATTTCATATATGCCTCCATATACTGCGACACGACTGCCAACGCGCCTGCCGCCTACAATCTATCTTAAAAATCTGAAATCAAAATCCTCCTGCAACCGGCACCATGGTCATCCCCGCCGTAATTGCAAGTCATTTTTATTATACCACAATACCCCCTGTAAAATAAAAAGCCCGCCTTACCGAGTAAAGCGAGCCTTAATAGATGATGACAAATGACTATATATCAAACCAGCCACTATTAAATTAGCAATACAAACCAGCGACAGCGGCAATAACAAAACCCAAACAGCATCCTGCATCACAGGATACAAAACCGCCAAACTAAACGGCACATTAATAAACCAAGCCACCACGCCCGACGCACCATAACTCCACGCCGTCAAATCATGAAACCGGCCATACACCCGGCCATACGCATACATCGTCAGCGCCATCAACACAGCCACCGCCAAATGAACCGGCACCGTAAACGGGAACCCCGCCAGCGCTGCCGACACCAAATGACCAACCGCACCCAAAATCGCGCCGCCAACCGGCCCCAACAACAACGTCCCCAAAAACGCCGGCGCCGAATCAAACGCCACCGAACCAAGCACCTTCACATTTGCGCCAATCACCGTCAACGCCAACAAAATCCCATACAAAGCCAACCGTCGACTACTCGGCTGCTGACCCAACCTACTACCAAAATGTCCACCAAACTTCTCGCTGAACTTCTCTTCAAACTTCTCACTCATCATCATACCAAACCATCCCATTCATCTTATATCAGCCAAGGTTCCTCATAAGCCCATCGCCGTTCTACATACACCCGATGCGGCTCTACATAAACCCGACGCAACCTACACAAGCCGTTACCTCAACTCTTTAGCACATACGATTATACGCCCAAACAAAAAATCCCGCCATACCTAATCCACCCAAATCACACCCAACCTCCGCCCGGCGCGCAGCAACGGGCACCCAAACTCCCCGGCGGCGAGCGAAGCAAGACGCCATCACCCGAATCACATCCTCCCTCCGCCCGGCGCGCAGCAACGGGCACCTAAACTCCCCGGCGGCGAGCGAAGCAAGACGCCGCCACCCAAATCACATCATCCGCCCTAGGCACCGCGCCGACGAGCAACGCAAGGCGGCGCTATCGTACCAAGCCCTGCGCCGGCGCGTGCAACAAGACGGCGCCCCCACACCAA
>ERZ650307.1885-NODE-1885-length-11603-cov-7.371320_pt1 | contig 11603 bp, 8 predicted proteins | sample MGYA00376243_ERZ650307 | MGnify/ENA primary metagenome ERZ650307 (study PRJEB26733, sample SAMN07839242) | wastewater metagenome | biome: urban; feature: artificial channel; material: waste water | place: USA: North Carolina | collected 2016-03-31 ... | reverse complement strand
AGCCACGCTTTTGCGCTCAAAATCTTACTCGCGGATGAATTGTGAACAGACCCTAAAGGAGCGGCTTGCATTTTCTTCAGGCCGTCTGAAAATATTACAGCAAAAGCGCATCAGCCGGCTTGCTTCAGGCTTTTCATGTCGATGACAAAACGGTATTTCACATCGCTTTTGAGCAGGCGCTCGTAGGCTTGGTTGATGTGTTGGATATCAATCATTTCCACTTCGGGCACGATATTGTGCGCGCCGCAAAAATCGAGCATTTCCTGCGTTTCGGCGATGCCGCCGATCAGCGATCCGGCCACGCTGCGGCGGCCGAGAATCAGCGGCACGGTGCTGAGGGTGGATTCCAAATCGCCCACCAAGCCCACCAGCACCAATGCGCCATCCAGCGCTAAAGTGTTGATATACGGGTTTAAATCGTGGCTGTAGGGCACGGTGTCGATAATCACATCGAAATAATTGGCCACGGCCTGCATTTGCGCTTCATCGGTGGACAACACCACTTTATCCGCGCCCAGCGATAAGGCATCGGCTTCTTTGCCGGCCGAGCGGGTGAAGAGGGTGGTTTCCGCGCCCATGGCATGCGCCAATTTCAGCGCCATATGCCCCAGCCCGCCCAAGCCCACCACCGCCACTTTGCTGCCTTTTTGCACATTCCAATGTTTGAGCGGCGAATAAGTGGTGATGCCGGCACACAAAAGCGGCGCCACGGCTTGGGTGTCGAGGTTTTCCGGCACGCGCACCACAAATTTTTCCGTTACCACGATGGTGTCGCTGTAGCCGCCGTAAGTGGGCAGATTATCGCCGAAGCGGTCGGTGTCGTTATAGGTTTGCACGTTGCCGTTTTCGCAATATTGCTCCAAGCCCTGCTCGCACGGGTGGCAATGTTGGCAGGAATCGACCATGCAGCCCACGCCCACCAAATCGCCTGCTTTAAACTTGCTCACGCCCGCGCCCACGCGGCGCACACGCCCCACGATTTCGTGGCCGGGCACCATCGGATAATGGCTCCAGCCCCAGTCGTTTTTCGCTTGGTGCAAATCGGAATGGCACACGCCGCAATATTCGATGTCGATTTCCACATCGTTGCTGCGCACTTCGCGCCGCTCGAATTCAAACGGTGCCAAAGGGGAAGAGTCGGATTGGGCGGCATAGCCGCGCACTTTGATGCTCATGATGTTTCCTTTCGATGGTTGGTTGGATTTGGGATGAGGCCGTCTGAAAGGCTTTTTCCGCTTTTCAGACGGCCTGATTTTTGAGCAGGCTTGGCGGTGAGCAAATAGCTGTCATCAAGCAAATCTTGAATGCTTTGCGCACTTTGTCCGCCTTCAAGCGGCAGGCTGAGCCAATGCGCCTTATTCATGTGCCAAGCCGGAAAAATGCCCGGCATTTGCCGCAAAGCGCCCACCATTTCGGGGCGGGCTTTCACATTCAACACATCAATAACCGCCTGCCCGGGCAAACCGAGCTTGCCGGCAGGAATGGCCACCAGCACCGCAAACCACTTGCGCCCCGCACCGTGGCGGAACACCGCATAATCGGGCGTGGCCGCCCATAAATATTCGGGCGCTATGCCGTAGCGGTTTTTAATATGTTCAATCAGGCTTTGTCGCTTCATTCTACGCTCTTTTTATGGATGGTTTCAGACGGCCTTGTTGCACGCGCAGAGCTACTCTCGGCTTGTTGTCGGATATTTTGTGTTTTGAGTGGGATATTACACCCAGCGTTCCGCCCAAATGTGTGCAACCGTTGCTGGATATTGAACATTTAGTGCCGATTTTCGGCGCGGCGGCGGGTATGGTTTGCGTGTTTAGACATTATGCAGATTTACGTTCTTCTTGATTATAAACGTCATTTTTCATTATGGCGAAATCAAACGGCTTTATTGCGTGTTGATTACGGCAAAGTGTTTAGCATAGCCACAGTTGCCATTGAAAAAAACAAAATATCAGGTGCTTTGCCATCTGTGGGTTCACCGTAATAGAGCATGGCCGCCAGCAGTGGCTTGCATAATAAATAAGAAATAATTCCCATATGTTTAATGATTTGGATCTTCAGTGCAGTTTCAGACGGCATCTTCAAAAAGAGCATCTCAGCTTTAAAAATTGTTTTTGTATTTTTAAAATACTGAAAAAAATCTTTTTATAATTTATTGCCTTAATTACGAGGCGTAAACCCAAAAGGATTTTATGATGAAAAAATCACAACTCAATTCGCCGCTGTTTTCCGATTATTTCAATACTTGGGTGGCAACTTATAAAGAAGGCGCGATTCGTTTGGTCACGATGAAAAAATACCGCGCCACGCAGCATTGGATCAAAACGCTCGCCCCCACATTGCGTATTGGCGATATCACTCGGATTGCCTATCAGAAATTGCTCAATGATTATGCGCAAACGCACGAACGGCAAACCACGCTGGATTTTCACCATCAGCTCAAAGGCGCCATTCTCGATGCAGTGGATGACGGTTTGCTCGATAGCGATCCGAGTCGCAAAGCCATTATCAAAGGCAAAACACCGAGAGGCAAAAAAATCAAATACCTTAATCAGTTTGAGCTACAGGCTTTACTGAATAGCTTGAATTTATCGCCAACGCTGAATTGGGACTGGTTTATTCTGCTGGTGGCCAAAACGGGGATGCGGTTTTCAGAAGCCTTGGCTGTGACGCCGGCCGATTTTGATTTTGCGCACCAAACCTTGCAAGTGAATAAAACTTGGAATTACAAGGAAAAAGGCGGCTTTTCGCCCACCAAAAACCGTTCATCGGTGCGCAAAATCCAGATTGATTGGCAAACGGTGATTCAGTTTTCACAGCTGGTGAAAAACTTGCCACCGGAGCAGCCGGTATTCCATCATCCAGACCCGATTTACAACTCCACCATCAACGGCATCTTGGCGCGCCTGTGCCAAAAAGCCAAGGTTTCGGCCATTACCATTCACGGCTTGCGCCATACCCATGCTTCATTGCTGCTTTTTGCCGGTGTGTCGATTGCCAGCGTGGCCAGACGGCTGGGACATTCAAGCATGACCACCACGCAACACACTTATATCCATATTATTCAGGAGCTTGAAAATCAGGACACCGATATTGTGATGCGGCATTTGGCCGGACTTTGTTAGTGACAGCAGGCGGATATTGTGTCCGCCTGTTTTATTTTTGACACTTTTTGATGCACGGGCTTACGTTGATGAGGCTATCGCTTCTCATCAACGTAAGCCTTAAAAATCAAACCGCCATTGTGGGTGTATCCCGCAATGGCGGTTTGCGCATAAATTTTAAATTTTCACGCCCAATAATCTTAATTGCTGCTGGATTTCCTGCTCCAGCCGGGCAATTTCGCGATTGTCTTCGGCCAGCTGTTGCAAAACCAGATCCAAATCAATCTGCTCCTCCTCTTCAAAAGTATCCACATAGCGGGGGATATTCAGGTTGAAATCATTTTTCTTGATTTCTTCAATCGAGGCGACATAGGCATATTTTTCAATATCTTGCCGTGCTTTATAGGCTGAAATGATTTTTTCTATATGCATATCGCTTAATTTATTTTGATTTTTATCTTTTTCAAAATCACGGCTGGCGTCGATAAATAAAATATCCTTGTTTTGGCGGTTTTTCTTGAATACCAGAATGGTGGTGGGAATACCTGTGCCGTAAAACAGATTGGCAGGCAAGCCGATTACGGTATCAAGATAATTTTTTTCGATAACGGTTTGGCGGATATGGCCTTCTGCCGCGCCGCGGAACAACACGCCGTGCGGTAGCACAATGGCCATGGTGCCGCTGTCGTTTAGATGGTAGATGCTGTGCAGGATAAAGGCGTAATCGGCCTTGGATGAGGGGGCCAGCTTGCCGTAGGGGCTGAAACGGGGGTCTTTCAATTTGGTGTCGGCATTATCCCATTTGGCCGAATAGGGCGGATTGGCCACCACGGCATCGAAAGCGCGCGGTTGATCCACGCCTTTATCGTCCGGGCCGTCCGGCCAATCGCTCTCCAAGGTATCGGCATTGTGCAGGGTCATATTGTGGTAATTCACCCCGTGCATCATCAAATTCATCCGCGCTAGGTTATACGTGGTGGTGTTCAGCTCTTGCCCGTAAAATTTGATGGCGCCTTCTTTTTCGCCGCCGGGCAGCTCGCCGCGCACGGTAAGCAGCAAAGAGCCTGAGCCCATGGCCGGATCGTACACCGCAAAAGCCTGTTTGGAGGCCACCACATTGTGGGTAACCAGCTTCGCCAATATTTTGCTGACCTGATGCGGGGTGTAGAATTCACCCCCTTTTTTACCCGCCGAGGCGGCAAACTGGCCGATGAGGTATTCATAAATTTCACCGAGAATATCTTTGCCGTCATCTCCCTTGTATTGCACGCTATCCACCAATTTTGCAATGCCATTCAATGCTTTGGCACGGGCGATGGTGGAATTGCCTAAGCGGGAATCGCCCAAATTGATGTCGTTAAACAAGCCGCTGAAATCCTGATAGGCTTCTTTGTTCAGCTCGGCGTTTTTATTGAAGCTGTCGAATAGGGTTTGGTAATCGCTTGGAACTACCTGATTGTTATCAATTTTCTCAATCAACGATGCCCAGGTGTTTTCCGGATTGATGGCATAGCCCAAAGTGGCGGAAATATCCTGTAAATAATCATCCAAATCATCGCCCGATGCTTGTGCTTTATAGGCTTCATTCAGCGATTTCCCCGCCATCAAATCCAGCACATCGCCGCCCAGAAGATAGGCTTCTTGCCGTTCGGATAAATAGCGGTAAAACATAAAGGCTAAAATATAGTTTTTGTATTCCGAGGCATCCATATTGCCGCGCAATTCATTGGCCATGGCCCACAGCTTGGCGGTAATGGTTTGCAGATTATTGTTCATGGTGAATTCTCTTTATGTAATAAGTTGTTTATACAAACATTTGTTGCAATAAACCCTTTTTTAGGGTTTGCATATGTTCGAGTTTACGTTGATGAGAAGCGATAGCCGCGTCCAGCTGGCGGAAGAAGTCGCCGATGGCGGTTTGTTCTTGGATTGATTTTGGTATTGCTAGCGTTGTTGTAAAAAACTCTGAAGCTGAAATATTTAAAAGTCCATGATTTCTTGCACCCTCAACCGCAATGCTTGCCACTTGGTTATGCCAGTAGTTTGTGTCGTAATAAGAAACTAAAAATTGAGAATTAATGTTAGTTGGTTTAAAAACAATATAAAGTGTTGATAAAACACCATAATCATAATTATTCAATCGCTTAACAGCTCCCCAAGGATAGCCATTAGAATAACTTTTGTTATAAGCAAACTCGCCATTTTTAATTAAGTAATATCCACTAATATTTTTACTTGCAATTTGCTTATCAAAAAATTCTGTTTGTGCAATAAGTCCATACTGTGCAGAAATTGTTAATGGCAATTTACTTATCATTTCAGTATTTTTTCTAGTAACTCTTTCTGCCACTTCCCCCAGCTTTCGCTGTTCCCAAGCATCAGTAAAATCCGGGAATCTAAGTTCAGGAAATGCCTCTCCATCCTTTGGAAACATTTTTTGCAGCAAACTTTTCTTTAATTTGTTGGTTCTCTCCAGCTTACGCTGATGAGAAGCGATAGCCGCGTCCAGCTGCCTGAAGAAGTTGCCGATGGTGGTTTGTTCTTCAATAGTTGGAATTGTGATTTTGATATTTGAAACTGTTTTCCAATCGGCTCTTGGCATCTTTGTACCCGATGTGATGTTCACTTCATCTAAAAAGCCATTAGATTGAATAACACAATAGATAAATCTATTTGAATAACCTTCACGGCAAGAAAACGCCCAGATTTCGCCACTTTTGACACCTTCTTCATCTGCAAACCTCCATTTGTTGAGATAAGGCCGTAGCTTTCCAAAAAGAATATCTCCTTTTTTAAATAGCGTATTTGACATTGTTCGTACAGATGTATTGCCAATAATTCTTCCCGTATTGCTTTCTAAATTTTCCAATTCAATATCAACTGAGTAATCTTGCGATTCAACGGTTTCACTCCTGAGAAAAACCAGTTCTTTAAACTTTCGCTGTTCCCAAGCGTCATTGAAGCCGGGGAAGCGTAATCTTGGCACTTGTTGCTTATTTTTTCCCATTTTTATTTCCTTGAATGCGTTTCACCGCTTTATCAAAATCCGAGGTGATTTTTTGCTGCTTATTGTATGCCTGATAGACTTCAACCGCTCTTTGTGCCGCTTGTTCACGGCTGATTTTGCCTTTGTGCGGCAGAATGTCATAACGGTTAAAACTTAAGAAATCATCAATGCTTCTGGCAAAATCCTGCATACCCAATAAATGTTTGTCTTCCAGCAGACGCTCTACATAATCGAAATAGGCGGTAGCCGACGGAAATAATGGCATCAAAATTGTAGTGTTCAATTTTCCGCGTAACCTGTCTGCTGCTTCTTGGCGAACTATTCGGAATTTCCGAATAGTTGGATTTTGTTCTAACTCGCCACTTTCAAAGATATTTTTCAAGTGTTCGTTAATGGTCGGTACGCTGACGGAAAACAATTCGGCAATACTTTTTTGGGTCGCCCACAGGGTTTCGTCTTGAACCAATACTTCGGTCTGCCCATCCTCAGCATAAATTAAAAATTGTATTTCATTCATTTTCATCCCCTTATTTATAAACTCATCCGCCCTTGGCTTTTTTTGCCGTTTGCTCGAGGGATTTCAAGTTTTCCAAATAATCTTTTTCCACTTGAGTCAGGGTTTTAGCTTGGAATTTTTGATATTCCACTTCAACTTTTTTCTCCATTTGTTGATGAGAGATTTTGCCTTTATCTGTTAACAACACTTCGCCGGTTGCCATCAAAACCTTGTCAACATGTGCAATCCAATCGTGCATGGTCATGGCAGCTTGTCTATCGGCTTGGCGTTCGGCAAAATCCAAATAACCTGAAACCAACTGGTTTAAGCCTTTTAATTCCGCTTCTGACAGGTAGTTTTTGGCGGTTTTGGCTTCTTTTAATGTGGGCAATTCGCCGTTGAATAACTTCAACCTCATAAAATTTTGTTCGGCATTCACGCGCTCATAAATTAACTCTGCTGCGGTATGCTGATGAATGGCGTAGTGCATTTTATTTTGTATCGTGGCAAAAAATTGTTTGGCTTCGTCTGCCTTACCGTTGTAATCTTGGCTGGTTGCAAATAAATCCAATATCTGGCGGTAAAACACTTTTTCACTGGAGCGAATATCTCGGATCCGCTCAAGCAATTCTTTAAAATAGCCGCCACCGCCCAACTCTTTTAAGCGGCGGTCATCCATTGCAAAGCCTTTGACTAAATATTCTTTTAATACATTGCTTGCATAATGGCGAAATTGTGCTCCGCGCACTGAACGTACCCGATACCCAACGGCCAAAATCATATCCAGATTGTAATAAGCGATTTGCCTCTGAATGCTTCGTTCGCCCTCGTTTTGAACTGTCAACTGATAGTTGACAGTTGAATCTTCCACCAGCTCGCCATCGGCAAAAATCGCTTTGATGTGTTTACTGATATTTTGCTTGCTGGTTTGAAACAGCTCTGCGATTTCCAATTGGTTTAGCCATACGGTGCCGTCTTGCAAATGCAATGAAATCTCGGCTTTACCGTCTTCGGTGTTATAGATGATCATTTGCTTATTCATGGCTTGCTCCTTATTGGTTTTCTGCCATTTCGTCGGCCAGCTGGTAAATGGCTTGGCGCAAATCGTTGCGATAGCGGATTTTGTTTAAATCGCGGATTTCCGGCTCGCGCGCCAATAGGCGGTAGTTTTTGCCGGCTTCGGTAATCAGGTCGCGCAATTGGCCGGTGCTGTCCAAATCTTGCATGCCGTATTGGTGGCGGGAAAACATCTCGCGCATTTGGGTGTTGTTGATGGCATCGGTAATGCCCCATTTCACTCTGAAGTCAATCAGGATATGGTCGAGTATTATCTTATTGGCTGCCTGAATAATGCTGTCGCTTTCGGTTAGGTTTTCAACCGGGTAGTGTTCAGCCTGATAGCTGCCGTTATAGATGGCGGTGGCGGCATTGGTGATTTCTTTAGCATGGCCGCGGTCTTCCAGCCCGCTGGCAAAGCGGTTGATGTCTTCGCGGGTGTGTGCGGCGGCTTCCATTTTTTGCTCGTGCACTTCGTTCAGCAGGCGCGTCACCAGCTCGGTGAGGTAGTCGTAGTCGATTTTGACGTCTTTCACATGGGTCATGCGCAATTCGATTTGGTGCAGCGGAATTTTCTGGGTTTCGGCCAAATGCGCTTTCAGATCGTTGGCCAGCACGGTGGTGAGCATGGTTTCCTGTTCGGCATTCATGCCCAATGCGGCCAGCAGTACTTCGGGCTTGTCGTAATCAAAGCCGATTTCACCGGCTTGCGCTTCCGGATTGTATTGTTTGAGCTGGCTCATGCCATTGTTGTAGGCACGCAGTAATTCCACCATGTGATCCTTGGCTTTTTCAGACGGCGGTAAGTTGTTGAAGCCGTCGGTCAGCTCAGCCAGCTCTGCCACCACGGCTTTTACTTCGGCAAGCAGCTCATAAAACGGCTTGGCCAAAAGACCGTCTTTTTCATTGCTTATGCGTTGCTCGTCGGGCGACAAGATGGCGGAATCTTTGTTGGCATAAATGGCCAGCGCTTCATTCATCAGCTTTTCGTTTTGTGCCGGCCATCGGTAATTCACGACGCGCCCCCACGGTTTTTCTTTCATGTCGGCAATGCGGTTGGTGCGCGAATAGGCTTGTATTAAGCCGGCGCCTTTTAAAGTGCGGTCAACATAAAGCGTGTTTAATTCGGGCGCATCAAAGCCGGTGAGCAATTGATCAACCACAATCACCAAATCGAGAAAGTTTTTATCAGCGGCGGATTTGTTCAGACGGCTGGTCACATCTTGCGTATAGCCCGCCACATCATCCATGCCGAAATGGATGCCGAATTCTGCTTCATACGCCGCCATGGCTTCTGACAAACCGCGATTGGTTGCCAGCATATTGTCGTTGTTGCTGGTGTTGTGGCTGAAGGTAATCGCTACTTTCAGGGTGGGCAAGCCTGCGGCCTTATGCTCCTGATTGACGCGCTGGAATTCGCGGAAATACATCATCGCCATCGGCGTGCTGGCTTTGCCGCCGCCCACATGAGTGGTGAACAGGGCATTGTATTTGCCGTCGTTGGAGCGGTTGCGCCAGTTTTTGAAAATATCGGCCACCACCAGGCGCACATGCTCGATGTTTTCATCGTAGAAGCTCGGTTCCACGGCATCGTCCATGTCTTCTTGGGTGAGGTTGTCGATTTTTTGGCGGATTTTTTCTTCCGTCCAATTCGGATTGCGTTCACGATAAAAAGCGGGCAGATATTGGCTTTTCATCTGCACTTCATCGATGGTGGTTTCAAAATCCACTTTGAAGCCAAGCACATTGCGGTCGGCAATGGCTTCGCGGATGGTGTAGGCGTGCAGCAGCGGGCCGAAAATATCTTCGGTGCGCAAGCCTTTGGTGGTGTCGTCAAACATGGGTGTGCCGGTGTAGCCTATCCAGGCGGAGCGTTTGAAGGCTGCCTGAATGGCTTTAAAGCTATCTCCGCCGGTGGAGCGGTGGGCTTCGTCTACAATAAACACGATGTTTTTGTCGGGCGCTTGAAAGTGCTTGCGTTTGATTAAGGTGTCCAGCTTTTGCACCGAGGTTACGATAATGTCGTTGCCACGGCTTTTGAGCTTGCGGCTTAAATCGGTGGTGGTGTTGGTGCTCTTCACCATGCCGTTTTGGGCGATATCGGCCACATCGCCGTCGGGGTCGTAGGCTTGGTAGTTTTCGCTGGTTTGGCGGGTGAGGGCGATGCGATCCACCACAAACACCACTTTGTCGACATGCGGCATGCGGCTGGCCAGCCAGGCGGTTTTGAAGCTGGTGATGGTTTTGCCCGAGCCGGTGGTGTGCCAGATATAGCCCACTTTGTTGCTGCCCAATTCAAAGTCGATCTGTTTCAAATGGGTAATGACTTTTTGGGTGGCATACACTTGATAAGGGCGCATCACTCTGAGCGCCTGCTTGTTTTTGGTGCCGTCCAAAATCATGTAATTGGTGGCCATTTGGTGTGCCATCGGGATGCTCAGCATGGCATCGGCAAAGGTTTTCCAATCGCGCACAATGGCGTTGTCGCGGTTTTGCCAGTTGAAGGCGAAATCTTTGTTGAATTTGTCGGCGGTGGTGTTGGCCATGTATTTGACGTTGTTGGGCGTGATGGCCACCAAGATTTGTAAGGTGGAAAAAATATCGCGATACTGGTTTTCGTCGATGTATTGGTGCATCTGATTGAGCGCTTCGTTCACATCGCGGGTGTCGCGCTTCTCTTCAATCTGAATCACCGGCAGCCCGTTGATCAGCAAGGTGGTGTCGAAGATGCGGTTTTGCTTGCCGATGATTTTGGCCGGGCGGCGGATTTGGTTCACTACCTGATAAACGGTGTCGCCCGCGCCGACTTGTTTTTGGTCGAACACGGTGAGAAACACATGGCGGCCATCGTCCAGATCAATTTCAATTTGCGACACGCCATTTAAGCCGTAGAGAAATTGCCCGGCCAGATAGGGCGTGTGCAGCTCGGAAATAATTTTTTTTACCTGATTGAATTCCACCACACTCAAAGGGTGATCCAGAGTGTTTTGATTGTGCTGCTCCAAAATGGCTTTGAAATTAGCCCACAAATCATCGGTGGTTTTGATTTCGGGATGATGGCGCCAGCGCTTGGTTTTATAGATATAATCCGCCGCCGGCTCGGCCAGCGTGTTGCCGCCGTCCGAGTGGTTGCCGCGATGACTGATCACGCCGCTGCTCAGATATTGGATCAGTTCGGTTTCAAATTGCTGTTCATTCATGATTCACCACGCTTTCGATTAGCCCTAATGTGATTTTGGTTTCTTGTGCCGCCACCCGGTTTTTCAACGCTTGCAGCCGTAGCTGCATCATGTATACCTGACCGATGATTTTTTGCTTTTCCAGCGGCGGCAAGGTATTGATTTGCAGGTTTTTCAGCTGCGCTAGGGTATATTTGAGCACGCTGGAGCCTTGTAAGGCCGCCGCCCATTGCCTTTTAATGTGTTTGTCTTCGTTGAGCAAATACAGCAAAAACTGCTTATCCAGCTGCTTGCCGGGGATGAGCTTGATGTAGTTTTGCGTTTGGATATAGCCTTCATGGTGGCGGCTCACTATTGCCGCAGTGCCGGAAATCAGGCTGAACACAATATCCCCCGCCGCCAGTGTGCAAACCTTGCTCCAGGTGGATACGGCTTTGGTATCGGTATGCGCGGGCTCGTAGCCGGATAAATCGGCATTCAGATGATGTTGCGCATACCAGATATAACGGGGCGCCTGTTTGTCGGGCGACTCAACCACTCTAAATTGGGGCGAGCCACCGGCAAATCGAACCAATTTTTCCAGCTTTACCATCAGAAATTCCTTTTGTGATTTTTTTAAATCACATAAAATTTCCATATCATAAGCTGATATTTTACTGTTTTCAATATTATTTTGTAATTTTTTTAAATTACATTTTATACCAATCCAAAAAAAATAACCTAACTTCGTTGTCTCGCCTTGCCGTACTATCTGTACTGTCTGC
>ERZ650307.1872-NODE-1872-length-11640-cov-13.298662_pt1 | contig 11640 bp, 11 predicted proteins | sample MGYA00376243_ERZ650307 | MGnify/ENA primary metagenome ERZ650307 (study PRJEB26733, sample SAMN07839242) | wastewater metagenome | biome: urban; feature: artificial channel; material: waste water | place: USA: North Carolina | collected 2016-03-31 ... | reverse complement strand
GTCTACATGGTCTAAACAATCTTCAACGGTTACGCGTGCCATAAGAGTTCTCGTTACAAAGGCTAAAATTAAACAGACTGTGCAGTATAAGGTGCTTTGTCTGTAGACTCAAGTTTTAATCACTTTTCAACTGGGGTGATCAGCTCAGAAATCATTTTCTGATGACGGCTCGCTTGCTGTGTAATGACTAAACGATTGGCAATAATCACAGACTCAAGATCGTGCAAAGCTTTATTAAAATCATCATTAATAATCACATAGTCGAAGTTAACATATTGTTGCATGTCTTCAACTGCACAGCCTAAACGACGCTCAATCACTTCAACCGAGTCTGTGCCACGGTTAGACAGACGTTGACGCAGATCAAACTGGCTTGGTGGTAAAATGAAAATTTGTTTAGAGTCAGGAAAAAGCTTACGCACTTGCTGTGCGCCTTGCCAGTCAATTTCAAGTAGAACATCATGACCTTTCGCCAGTTGTTCTTTTACTGTAGCTTGAGCTGTACCGTAGTAATTACCAAAGACTTCGGCGTATTCAATAAAACCACCTTGTTCAACCAAGGCCAAAAATGAGTCTTTTTCGGTAAAATGGTAATGTACACCATCAAGTTCGCCGGGACGTTGCCCACGTGTAGTATGAGAAACAGAAACGTGAAGATTCGTTACACGGTCAAGGAGGGCTTTTACGAGGGATGTTTTGCCTGTTCCTGAAGCTGCAGAAACGACAAACAAGAGACCCGACATGATATTTTTCCTGATATGATAAAATATCTTCTCTATTTTAGAGCAGACAAGGTTTAAACGAAATAGCAAGGCGTCACTTTGTTTGCATTTATTTTATTAGTTTCCGCTGATTGAAAAGTGGTATCGAGGAACATATGGAAATTGTATTGGCCAATCCACGTGGTTTTTGTGCAGGTGTTGACCGTGCGATTGCCATCGTAAATCGTGCGCTTGAGTGCTTTAATCCGCCCATTTATGTACGACATGAAGTGGTGCACAATAAATTTGTCGTGGACGATTTACGTCAACGAGGTGCAATTTTTGTCGATGAATTGGATGAAGTACCCGATGACAATATTGTAATTTTTAGTGCGCATGGGGTTTCTAAAGCGGTACAGATCGAAGCCGAACGTCGTGGTTTAAAGGTTTTTGATGCAACCTGTCCATTGGTGACCAAGGTTCATATTGAAGTTACTAAATATGCCCGTGAGGGGGTTGAGGCTATCTTAATTGGTCATGAAGGCCACCCTGAAGTTGAAGGAACCATGGGGCAGTACGACAAGAAAAATGGCGGCGACATTTATTTAGTGGAAGATGAGGATGATGTGGCTGCACTTGCGGTTCAGCATCCAGATAAAGTGGCTTTTGTAACACAAACCACCTTGTCGATTGATGATACTGCCAAAGTGATTGATGCCTTGCGCCAAAAATATCCGAATATTCAAGGGCCACGTAAAGACGATATTTGTTATGCCACTCAAAACCGTCAGGACGCAGTGCGTGACTTAGCCAATCAGTGTGATGTGGTGTTGGTGGTGGGTTCGCCAAATTCATCTAACTCTAACCGTTTACGTGAGTTGGCTGAGCGTATGGGGAAACGCGCCTATTTGGTGGATAATGCAGACGAGTTGGAACAAGCATGGTTTCAACCGAACACAAAGATTGGTGTAACTGCAGGCGCCTCTGCACCAGAAATTTTAATTAAACAAGTGATTCGGCGTTTGCAAGACTGGGGTGCAACCGCCCCTGAAGAGCTGGCAGGCCGTGAAGAAAACATTACCTTTAGTTTGCCCAAAGAGTTACGTATTCCTGTAACACAAGCTTAAACTGCGAAGTACATAACACTTTAAAAAATTGATGAAAAATAGATAGATAACCGTTGAATGACGGTTATCTGCTTTTTTATGCCTTTTATCCTGAAGTGTGAGAGTTTTGTAAAGTTGTTGGTTACTATTTTTAATAGGGCAAAGTTTGTGTCTTGGGGGGAGTTATGCGACATAAAGAAAACGGGTTCACCTTAATTGAGTTGATGGTGACGATTGCGGTGATGGCAATTATCGCGATGATGGCGGCGCCTTCTTTTACCCAAACAATTCGAAAAAACCAACTTATAAGTGATACGCGTGATTTTGTAGATTTATTGGCGGAAACAAGGTCTGAAGCGATTTTTAAACAGAGTGATCGGGTCGTAGCGTTAGATAGTAGTGTGGCAACACCTTTTAAAACTTGGGTGCCAACGCATGTCACAAAAACGAGTGGGGATAGCAGTGTGACTTTTAATCGTTTGGGGCAGACCAGTGTTTCCACAAACGGACAGTGCTTTATTTTTGAACACAGTAGTGATGCTGCGTTAAAAGCATATGTGTATGTACAAAAGGGTGGAACGGTTGTTTACAATAAAGCGGCAACAAGTTGTCCGACTTGAGGGGAAGGAATAATAAAAATGATGAAACGTCAAACGGGAGTTGGGTTAGTGGAGGTGCTTGTGGCTTTAGTACTTCTAAGTATTGCTGTATTGGGGTTTGTGGCATTACAAATTAGAGCCATCACGGCTAGCAACGAAGCGACGATGAATGTTCAGGCGACCAATATTGCCCGAGATTTGGCGGAGCGGATGCGTATGAATCGGGATGGGTTGGCGGGATATGTTGCGAATACCGATACCACGAATTGCGCAACTGCATTTTGCTCCCCTGAAAATATGGCTAAATACGATTTTAGACTAGTAAGCAGCCGTGCAACTGACTTGGGTATGAGTATGGATGTGCTTAATTGTCAAGGGTCTACCTTAGTTCGAAAATGTATATATGTAGCGTGGGAAGGAACAACAGCGACCAATGGTACAAGTAGTTCTGATTGCACCAATGGTGCGGCTTATGTACCAAATGCGAAATGCATCATCATGGAGGTATATAACTATGGCTCATAAGCGATATACCTCAGGTTTCACCCTCATGGAGTTGATGATTGCTTTAGCATTAGGATTGTTAATTGTTGCAGCAGGTTTGGCGGTATTTTTGAGTAGTCAGCGTTCTTTGAATTTGCAGTCTGGCATGAGTGAGTTGCAGCAAAATGCAAACTTTGGTCTATCACTGGTTACCCACGATCTGCGTCATACCAATTTAAATACCCTTTCTTCACATAGAGTGAATAATTATACCAATGGTTCAGGGATTATTTTTAAAAAGGAAAATCTGCCTCTTGCATTACAGACGATTACGAATTTAGAAACTGAATTGGTCAGTTTGCAAGACAAAGATACTGATAATACTACAGGTAAAAGTGACCGTATAACTATTCAATATACCCCTGAAACCGAAAGCATTATTAACTGTGAGGGAGCAACAATAGGAACTGCTGCTGCACCTGCTTCAAATCTGGTAATTGTGCAGCGTTATTATTTGGCTGCTAGTCCACAACAAATTACAGGTGAACCAACGGCTTACTCCTTATATTGTGATGCCGGCTCATATCCTATGAGTGCACCCACTGCAATTGCCGGTTTAGATGTACATGATTCCAATAATGCACAACAAATTATGCAGCGGGTCGATGCGTTTAAAGTACGCTTAGGGGTAAAAAATCCTGCGGGTCAGTTACGCTATATGACAATTGATCAATATATTGCAGCGATGGAGACAATCCGTGCAGCTTGTGCCACCCCAATAGTTGAAGATACCTGTTCAAAAACCTATTTGAATGTTGTTTCTATGGATATTGGCATTTTGTCTCGTTCTACGGGAACAATTGGTGCAGATGCAAATTTAAATACTCAAACCAGCTTTAATGTTGCTGGAACTCCAGTCACGCTTTCAGGGGATGTAGCAGTAAATAAGCGATATTTGCGTCAGGCGGTAAATCAAGTGGTCGCCATTCGTAATACCTTGGGAGCATCATCATGAAACAACAAAAAGGTGCAACACTCATTACAGTTTTGGTTATTTTGGTCATTGTCACCTTACTTGGCACAATTGCGGTAAAAATGGGGATTGTGGGCTTAAAAATTGCAACCAATAGTCAGGTGAATGCGTTGTTGTTAGAAAACTCTGATTCAGCGTTGTTTAATATTGAAAATCCTGCTGAGGTTGAAAGACAACTGGCCTTGGATGGTATGTTTGCTTATTTTAACTCGGCTGCCAATGCTGATGATGAATTGGTATTTTGCTATCGGGCTGCCCAAAACGCATTTTACGATTTTTCTAAAGCCAGTGCCATTGCTGCAGATGGTACAACAACTAAAATTGGTGTTGATGGCTTTTGTAAAGCCAACCAGTTTGCAATGGGGCGTTCTGCAGTGTTGTCACAAGTGTATTTAACCAAGAGTTCTACGGTTTCTGCCCCTTTTGGTTCAGTTCCCAAGGGGACCAGTATCGGGCAAAGTAATGTTCCTGCAACCAGCAACAATATTGGTGCGACTGTTATTTCAGTCTTACCAAGTTTTGCAGGTGCGACTACTACGCAAATAGAGAACTGTTTTAAGCAGCGGGCTTCGGCCGTGGGGGCATGTTTTGATGGGTTAGGTATTCCCTATAACATGCAGCATTCGGACTATGTGGTTGGTGGTCAGCCGAAGTTGGTATCGTAAAGAAAGAGGATTGAAAAAATGAAAAAATTAAATCACAAAAATGCGCTTTCTGCTACGGTGTCGATGCTGATGACTTTAACCGTATGTAGCAGTGTGTCACAAGCCAGCGATATTGATATTTATAGTAACGCAACAGGTGGTAAAACCACCATTATGCTAATGTTGGATACCTCAGGGAGTATGAGTGATTGTGATCTTGCACCAGGCACATCTTATACAGCTGGAAATGAACCTTCGGGAACGACACCTGGTTATACCAAATATTTTTGTGCTGTAAATATCCCAGGTTCAAATTCTCAGCGAAAACATTACGATCGTCTAACTCGATTAAAAGATGCAATTTTTACCCTAATGGATAGTAACCAAATTGATTCAAATTCGGTAGCGATGGGGATAGGGCAGTTTTCTTCGCAAAGTGGCAGTGACAACGTGTATACCAGTGCAGATGGAGTCAGTGGGAAAATAGTCGTTCCTGCTGCGCTTTTAAGCACAACACAACGTACAGCGATTAAAACGGCAGTTGCAAATTTACGAGGTAGTGGAGGCACACCTACTGCAAATGCTTATGCTGAAGTGGCTGCGTATATGTTGGGTGAGACGACAGCAACAGGAAGTTCAAATTACCAAGGGTATTTTTTATTGACGGGAGGAAATGCTGGTAATTATGCTATTTGCCAACAATGGAGTGGTACCACATGTACTTCTTGGGCTGGATGGTATAGTAAAAGTGGCTTTACACCGAGTGGATATACAGCGGGTCCTACAGGGACTCTAGCTGGATATGAGGGACGTGTTTATTTAGGCGAAAAAACTGATCGCGGTTTTGCTAAATCAGTGACTACATCTAAAAGTGGAGCTAAATATATTAGCCCATTATCCACCACCAATACGCAATGTAATGGTCAGGGTATTTACTTCTTAACCGATGGTAACCCGAATAGCTCATATGACCCTGTTTCGGTAATGCAAAAAGCTTTAGGGTCTACAGGGTCTTCTTTCAGTGTTCCTACTACAGGAACGCTACCAGACGGTAGTGAGTCAGGTCATGGTATGCCCGCTGTTGGCGAGTTTGCGAAAGCCCTAAGAAATCAAAGGGCATCTACTACTGCACCCAATCGAAACCCTTTAGGATTAGAAATTAAAACTGCGGTTGTTGGTTTTGGGTCAGTATTCAATGTGGATAGAACCGCTGATGCTGCAAAACCTGTCGCTCAGAGAGTTATACGCACTTTGGATTATATTAATAGTGCAGGTGTGCGTACCAATGAACAAAGAGATTATTATAATTGCTCACTTATCACAAATGTAGATGCCCAAAATGCTTGTAACTGGGGAGCTAAGCCGCATCCTGATTTACCAAGTAGTGTTGGAGGCTATGGGAATGGTGGTTTCTATTCTGCACAATCAACAGAAGATGTTGTACAAAGTGTGGTGAAATTTTTGGATGATGTTAAGCCTGAATTCGAGCCGATTGCCACAGGTTCGCCTACCCTACCACAAGACGCATTGAATCCACTACGCATTCAACCTTATGGTTATTATGGGTCATTTACACCGAAACCTCAGGAGTCTACTCAGCTTTGGGTCGGAAATATGAATAAATATCATATTTTTAACGGTGAACTATATAATGCAAGCAAAACTATTCGCTTAATTAAGGCAGATGGTTCGCTTGACGCAGCCGCCAAAGGGCTTTGGACTGACGAGGGCATGAAAGGACAATTGCCTTTGGGAATTACCACCAATGCAGCCAATGAAAAAATTGCCAACCGTACTCTTTATACCAATCGTGAAATTACAGGTACTGCGGCTCCGTATGCAGCAAGTGAAATCGGTTCACTGAAAAAAGTCAATGTGGCGACGCTATTTGGTACAGGTAGCACGGCATTGTTTGTGAACGACCCAGATAAAAATTATTGGTTGAACTTGCTTGGTTACAATGTTGCTGCAACAGAAACGGTGACTTTGGCCGACCTTATAACCAAACCTGAATTACGTCAGGTCGGTTCGGTCATGCACTCAACCCCTATCTTGCTGACCCAGTCAGGTAAAATTTCATACACTTCTGGCACTATTGACACCACTGATCGTGACGATTACTTATTATTCGGTAGTACACAAGGATTATTGCATGTCGTACGGGCAGGCAAAAATGCAACTGATGCAAATCGTGGTAAAGAGGTTTTTGCCTTTGCGCCAAACGAAATGATGCAAAATCAAAAGAATGCTTTTCTATCTGAAACCAGTAGTACCTTGGGCAAAAATAACCTGTTCTACGGTATAGATGCACCGTGGACGGCTTATACCCAGTATGTTGCAAAAGCAGATGGAACATTGACCGTGAAGGATTCAGGTCGTGTTGCACAGAATGCCAGTGGTGATGATATTGCCATTAAAGGCTTGCAGTGGGTCTATGGTGGTTTGCGTATGGGAGGCAAAAGTTATTACGCCTTGAATTTATCTGACTTAGATAATCCAGAGCTCAAATTTCACATCGACCCAGCTAGCTCAAAAATTTATAAATCAAGTTCCACAACTACAGGTGTAACCGCTCTAAGTTATATGGGACAAAGCTGGTCTAAACCAACTATTGCCTATGTTAAATTTGGTGGGGTCAAGAAACTGGTCATGTTTGTGGGCGGTGGTTATGACCCTGGTTATGAAAATGCAGCATATGACCAAAGTACCACCACAGGTGGTGGTGCGGGTGTCTATATGTTTGATGCCAATAATGGCGACTTACTGTGGTGGGCGAGTGCCAATGCAACAGCAGCAGGTGGAGCAGAAGCATTTACCGATGCCAGTGCAGCTACTATTAACATGAAATACAGTGTTGTCAGTCAGATCAATGCGATTGATCGTGATAGTGATGGTTTGGTAGATAATTTGTACTTTGGTGATTTGGGTGGACAGGGATTCCGTGTTGACTTAAATAATGCGGCGACTGGGGCGGATGCAAGTGCGAAAAAAGGTAATTTTGCGAAACGTGTGGTACGTTTGTTCAATGAACATGCAACAGGTGGCGTAAGTCCTCGGTTCTATGAAATGCCGAGTGTGTCTATTCATGATAGTGATAATGGCTATGTTGCTGCTGTGGCATTTAGTTCAGGGAACCGTAGTTCTCCATTAGTTGGAACAGCGGTTGTGGATGGCAATCAAGCAGGTTCAACAACAAGTGCAACAGATGGTGTATTTGTAGTCTATGATAAAGATGTTGCAAAAATAGATCTTTATGGAACTCCAACCTTAACCACCCCGACTGCGCTGTCTTCCTTAAACAGTAACATGAGTACAGGTGTTGCAATTACTGGAAATAGCGGTTGGAAATATACCTATTCAAGCACTGCGGGTGCTTACAAAGGAATGAATGAGCTGTATGCCTTAGATGGCATGTTGTATGTCAATGTGTTTCATCGTGATGGTACAGGTATTGGTGGTTCGTGTGGTGCAGGTGTCAAAGGTGACAGCTATGTCTATCAGTTCTGTTTGCCTACAGGAAAATGTCCATTTAATACAACCACATCTGGGGTGCCGAATAGCGTAAAACTTGGTGCGGGTATTTTGGGTGCTGGTTTAGGTCAAGGACGTAGTAGTGCCAATAATACTGGGTTGATTGTAAACCGCCCTAACACGCTCAATTGTACCACTACCCCAAATTTACCTGAATGTCAGGAGTTTACCACCACAGCGAAACTTAGACAGTTACGTTGGTATGAAACTCGTTAAGGGGTAAATCATGAAAAAATACTTCGCTAGGGTGGTTTTTTTGCAGAGGTCGAATATAGTTGCGAACTCTGCTTGTGAGTTAAAAACTTGCAAGCAGGGATTCGCCCGCCTCAACCGCAATGCTGGATTTACACTTATTGAACTGATGATTGTTATCGTGGTTATGGCAGTTCTTGCTGCCATCGCTTATCCTAATTATACGCAATACATGGAAAGACGAGATTTGGCAATCGCGAGACAAGAAGCCTTGCGTATTGCTGCAGAGCTTGAACGGTTTAAATCAAGGAATTTTGGTTATAAAGGTTTCGATGCTAGTTATTTGTATGTATATACAGAGACGGATGCTGATGGAAATCCTACAACTGCCAGTTATTATAATAAAACGACGGGTCAATTGTTGTTGCCACTAGGCTCAACGAGTTCCACTGCGAAATATACGTTGACATTGGCGAATGGAGGAACAGGACATAAGCCCTTAACCATTGTCAAAAATGGCGATGGAACAGAAACGGCTGATTCTGCAAGTGTGAACGGTTTGAGCTGGGTAATGTCGCTAGAGCGTGCTAAGGATAGTGATGGTGAGCCAAAACAGCCACGTAATTACGATCTGCTTTTAAGCAATACAGGTATACGTTGTATGACAAAAGTCAAAGATGTAGTGACAGGTTATGCAAATTGTGGCAGTTATAGCGAGTCATGGTAATGAAAAAATACTCTTTAGGATTTACTTTAATTGAATTAATGATTGTTGTCGCAATTATTGGCATCTTGGCAGCAATTGCTTATCCATCTTACACACAGTACAAAATCCGTACCAATCGCGCAGATGTACAAAGTGAAATGATGCAACAGGCACAACGTCTACAGAGTTATTACGTAATCAACCATAACTATACCAGCGCAACACTGGATAATGGTGCAACTACAAAGGATTACCCAACATCTAATCCTGTTTATAGCATTACACTGGTCCCGAATGGTCAAACGTATACGTTAACTGCAGAACCTAAATCTGGTACTGTTCAGGTGGGTAATGGAAGTGTAATTTTAGATAGTCAGGGAAGGAAGTGTTGGACTAAAACAACTACAGCTTGCGTTCCCTCAGCCACCTCCAACTGGGACGGACGCTAAATAAATTCAAACCTGTAGATAAACAGATTATTTACTTTTAATCAAAACAAAAATAACGTAGAATATCGCCCTCTATGAAAGGGGTTTGAAGTGTTGCCGATGGTCGGTGCAGGGATAATCCGTAAAAATTATAAGGTTGTTCTCATGGTTGTTATTCGTTTAGCGCGCGGTGGTGCAAAAAAACGTCCATTCTATCAAATCGTTGTGACTGATAGCCGCAATGCACGTGATGGTCGTTTCATCGAGCGTATTGGTTTCTTTAACCCAACTGCACAAGGTAAAGCTGAAAAAGTTCGTTTAGATGCTGACCGTTTTGCTCATTGGGTTGCTCAAGGTGCTCAACCTTCAGATCGCGTTGCTTCTTTAGCTGCTCAAGCTAAAAAAGCTGCAACTACTGCATAATTGTCGTAGGTAGCCCATGACATCAACACAGAATGTGCCAGAAGATCGTATTCAGATTGGACAGTTACGTTCAGCTTATGGATTGAATGGGTGGCTCTGGGTTTATTCTAATACAGAACCTATGAGCAATATGTTTGACTACCTTCCTTGGTACATTGAGACCAAGGCAGGTTGGCAAACCATAGATGTAAAACGTTGGAAACCACATGGCAAAGGCTTGGTTGTTGCATTAAAAGGCGTGAATGATCGCACGGGTGCAGAAAACTTAGTTGGTGCAAATATCTGGATTGCCAAATCACAGCTTCCTAAAGCAGATGTAGACGAGTACTACTGGTCTGATCTTAAAGATCTAACAGTCTTAGGTCTTGATGATGAAGAACAAGAAGTGAATCTCGGTCAAATCTACGAACTGTTTGAAACCGGTGCTAATGATGTCATGGTCGTGAAAGCGACACCTGATAGCATTGATGCTGAAGAGCGAATGATTCCTTGGCATAAAGATGTGGTACAACGCGTTGATCTTGAAGCTGGTCGTATTTACGTCAATTGGGGCGTAGACTACTAATCCTTTTTGGAATAGTAGCGCAGCAGGAAAATAAAGGAGTCTGCGGTGTTTTTTGCAGTCATCACATTATTTCCTGAAATGTTTGAAGCGATTACAGCGCACGGAATTAGCGGGCGTGCAGCAAAGCGTGACATCGTGCAAGTGACTTGCATTAACCCACGAGATTTTGCCGAGGGCAACTACAAACGAGTGGATGAACGTCCTTTCGGTGGTGGTCCTGGTATGGTGATGATGGCTGAGCCTTTGGCAAAAGCAATTATCCATGCTAAACAACTTGCAACACAAGCAGGCTGTGTTCATGCCCCAGTGGTGTATATGTCACCGCAAGGGAAAACTTTAAATGAACAGGCAGTACAACAATTCGTTGATTATGATGGTTTGATTGTATTGTGTGGGCGTTATGAAGGGGTTGATGAGCGTTTAATCCAGCATTATGTTGATCAAGAATGGTCAATTGGGGATTACGTTTTATCGGGTGGTGAACTGCCAGCGATGGTGTTGCTTGATAGTATTATTCGTCGATTGCCAAATGTCATGTCTGACGAGCAATCTGCGATCCAAGATTCTTTTGTGGATGGTTTACTGGATTGTCCACAATATACCAAGCCAGACCATTTCGAAGGGTTAGATGTGCCTGAGGTACTTAAATCAGGACATCATGCCAATATTGAGAAATGGCGTTTTTTACAGCGTTATCAACGAACTTTAGATCGTCGACCAGAGTTGGTGGAAAAAGTTGAGTTGACTAAACAGCAAAAAAAATGGCTTAAAAATTCGCAAGACTAAACTGTTAGAAGTTTGTGTTTGCAACAGACGAGAAGCTTTGCTTCGAGTTACTACTTAAACTGAGTTTAAGTTGAAAATAGGCTCTTTAGGGTAATTTTGCTTTAAAGGGAAAGTTAAACGAGCGATATGCGTTTTAGCCTCTATCCTCAGCGGTGTAAGAGACCTCTTCTCTCCCGCACATATTGGAGATTCCACAATGAGTGGTAAACATCCTTTAGTTCAAGCTGTTGAAAATGCACAGTTAAAAACTGATATCCCTGCTTTTGCTCCTGGTGACACTGTTATCGTTCAAGTTAAAGTAAAAGAGGGTGACCGTGAGCGTCTTCAAGCATTTGAAGGTGTTGTAATCGCGAAGAAAAACCGTGGTTTAAACTCTGCTTTCACAGTTCGTAAAATTTCTAGCGGTGTTGGTGTTGAGCGTGTTTTCCAAACTCACTCTCCAA
>ERZ650307.1870-NODE-1870-length-11656-cov-9.104129_pt1 | contig 11656 bp, 6 predicted proteins | sample MGYA00376243_ERZ650307 | MGnify/ENA primary metagenome ERZ650307 (study PRJEB26733, sample SAMN07839242) | wastewater metagenome | biome: urban; feature: artificial channel; material: waste water | place: USA: North Carolina | collected 2016-03-31 ... | reverse complement strand
AACTTCCAGCTGAGGGTATTAAAATCCCAGTTATAAATAAGATGACCTTGCGTTTTGCAAGGTCATCTTATTGCGTTTTTTTGTAGCATAAACCTTTTCTCTTGTAATTTTTGAGCAAAAACACTACTAAAGAATGCAAATTCTTGTTTTTTTTCTTTTTTCTGACAGAAAAAATATAACTTTGCAGGATAAATAATTCATGTAAATAACAGTTATATTACAATCATAAGCCAATGAAACGTTTTATACTCTTTTCAATCTTTTGCTTCGTACAGATGCTGACATGCTTTTCTCATGCTGTCACAGGACGACTTTATACATCCAACGACATGTCGAGTAGCCTGATTCGATGTATCATACAGGATAAGTATGGTTTCATTTGGGTGGGTACCAATTATGGACTGAATCGTTTTGACGGCTATAAATTCAGTACCTATCTTTGCAATCCTGCCGATACGACAACCATTCAGGACAATGATATCGTAAAACTCTATCCTTACAGCAAAGAGTTCCTCTTTGTGGCAACAAATCGTGGACTCTATAAATATTCCTATCTTACCAATAGTTTCCAGCATATCGTATTGGAAAAGAAAGATGAGAAGATAAGAGTAAGTTCTCTTATTGAGGATGGAAAGCATAATCTCCTGATAGGTACATCCGGGTATGGTGCCTATAGGTTGGATATGACTACAGGTAAAGTTACTCGCCTTTCAAGGAAATCTGCAAATTCAGTGGATGATTTCTTTGCTATGCTGTTCTTCGATGATGAGGGATATCTGTGGCAGGCTAATCATACAAAGGTGTTGAGAAAATATAAATACAATGGCAAGTCTATCAAACTGGTAAGTGTATATGAACCTAAAGATCTGTTTGGCATCCGTAAATTATATGCCACAGACAAGAAGGGGTTCTTTGTGGCGCATACGGGCGGCATTATGCGCTATGATTATGCCTCGCATCGCTTCTCACGCTACGATTTCGATTTTTCAGCTCATCAGGGGGCAGGATATATCAGTGCTGTTACCTTGGATAAGTATGGCAATTTATGGTTGGGTACTTCGGGAGATGGAACTTTCAAGATACCGCATGGAAGCAGAAAGGCTTATCGGGTGGAGTTGAATAACCAATCGTTTATCTTTGATAATGCGCATATCAGCGATTTGCTGATAGATAGAGATGGTAATCAGTGGTATGGATGCTATATGAAAGGACTTTTCTTGTCGAATAATGATAAGAATGTGTTCCATCCGGTTTCTTTGGATGAATTGGGGGCTGGTATGGAAACCATTTCGTCTGTAGTGGGAGTTGCTGACGGATTGATGCTTTTTGTGGTCAAAAATCATGGGTTGTATCTCTTGGATGAGAAGACGGGCAATACCAAGCTACTACAAAGTCCTGCAGGACCAATCAAAGTGTACTCGGATTTTCGGAAGAATGTTTATGTATATGGCCGTGATGGCATTTATGAGTATGATTGGAAGCATCAGACTTACCGGTTGTTGCTGCCTGCCAATGGACTTTCTCTAGATGGTATGCAGGTAGATGCTGCTGGTAATATTTATTTTACGAGCCCGGGCAACGGACTTTATGTATGGAATAGAAAGAGTGGCAAGATGACGCAATATCTGATGGATGATAAGCGTCCACACAAAACCATTTGCAATAACTGGATATCGGAGATCAGGTTAGATTCCCGGGGATGGCTCTGGTGTGCAACAGCCAATGGTGTGTCGTGCATGGATACCAAAACCGGATATTTTGACATCATTCTTTCTCGGCCTTTGTTAGAGGGTAAAACGTGCTATTCTACATTAGAACTGTCGGATGGTAAGATTGCTATTGCCACAGAGATGGGGCTTTATCTCTATGACAGGAAAAAACAGCAGACTACCCCTTGGCCTCATTCCGAGAGTATTAGCGGATTGAGAATTTATTCGCTGAAGAAGGATGCCAAGGGAAACCTATGGATGAGTACTGCGCAGGGTATCTGGTGTTATGATAGTAAAGCTAAGTCGTTTTTCTCTTTTGAAAAGGGAAACGGACTCTTGACCAAGGAATATCTGGCTGGAGTAGTAGGTTCTACATCGGATGGGGTTATCTGTTATGGAAACTCCGAAGGTTTGACTTATTTTAGGCCTTCTCAGGTAAAGGATTATAATGAGAAAACGTCCGCCATTTATCTGTCGGGTGTGTTGCTTGATGGAAAGATGGCTCCGTTTATTGGAGATAATCTGAGTGTTCCGTCTGATTTCAAGTCGATAGTGCTCAGCTTCTCCCAGCTTGATTATCAGAGCGTGGGTAACATCGTGTTCCAGTATCGCATCAACGGGGGCAAATGGATCAGCAATGCGGCTGGAGACAATAGCTTCAACTTCACAGGTTTGTCGTATGGACATTATCGTATAGAGGTGCGTACCTATTGCAACGGTAAGTACTCTATATATAATAAGGTGATCAACCTGGATGTGCTGGCACCTTGGTATCTCACCGTTTGGGCTAAGCTTATCTATCTGATCCTGGTTCTCGGCTTTATGGCTGCTGTCATCTTTATCTATCTGCACAAGAAAAAAAGAGATCTTGAAGAGGCTAAGATGCAGTTCCTCATCAATGCCACCCACGATATCCGTTCGCCGCTTACTCTGATTATGGAGCCTCTGAAGAAATTGAAGGAGCGATTGGGAAATGCTGAGGAGTATCATGAAGATATTGATACCATGGACCGAAACGCACAGCGTCTGCTCACCCTGGTGAATCAGATTCTCGACAAGCGACGCCTGGACAAGCATCAGATGAACCTCTCGTGCAGGGAAACCAACCTGGTGGAGTTTTCGCAGGGTTTGGTTTCGCTCTTCACCTATAATGCCAACCTGCGTGGTATTAATATCAGGCTGGAGATGCCAGAGACGCCTGTGAATGCATGGATAGACCGCAACAAACTGGATAAGGCGATAGCCAATCTGCTGTCTAATGCCTTTAAATATACGCCTAATGGCGGCGAAATCATCTTCCGCATTGAGAAGCAGGATAAGAAGGTGCTCCTGTATGTGATTGATAGCGGCAAGGGATTGGGAAAGAACGATGATGCCAAGAACCTGTTTGAACGCTTCTATCAGGGAAAGAATTCGGCTGATATGCACCTGGGAGGTTCGGGCATCGGCTTGAATCTCTGCCGTTCCATCGTAAGGCTTCATGGAGGCGATGTGACTGCACGCAACCGTGAGGATGGAAAGAGCGGTGCCTGTTTCATCATAGAATTGCCTTTGGGAAAAGAACATCTTAAGGATAGCCAGATTAATTCAGACTACGTGGTGAATGGAAAGAAACTGCAGAGAAGTGGGGCTAGCAAGAACAGTAAAATCCTGCTGGTGGATGACGATATCGAAATCTGCCGCTACATCAAGACGGAACTGAGCGACTGGTATCGCTTTGTAATCTGCAACAATGGCAAAGAGGCACTGAAGCAGTTGCTTACCGATGATTTCGACCTGGTGGTAAGCGATGTGGTGATGCCTGAGATGGATGGTATCACGCTGCTTAGGAATATCAAGGGCAATGCCAATATCAGCCACGTGCCAGTCATCATGCTTACTTCCAAATCGGAAATCAGCGATAGGCTAGAGGGTATTAAGCTAGGAGCTGATGCTTATCTGGCAAAGCCGTTCAGTCTGGAGGAACTTCATCTCACGATAGACAATCTCATCGACAATGTACGTCGCTTGAAGGGTAAGTTCAGTGGTGCCTTGAAGCAGGACGACAAGGTGGAGAAGATAGAGGTGAAAGGCAACGACGAGGAGCTGATGGAGCGTATCATGAAGGTAGTGAACGAGAACTTGAGCGATTCTGACTTCAATGTAGAGAAGATGTGTGATGAGGTGGGCGTAAGCCGTACTCAGCTGCATCGTAAGTTGAAGGAAATGACCGGTGTTCCTACTAGCGAGTTCTTGAGAAACATCCGTCTCAATGAGGCTGCCCGATTGATAAGAGAGCATAAAATCAACATTACGCAGGTTTCATATATGGTGGGATTTGCCAATAACAGTCATTTCTCCACTGCATTTAAGAAATATTTCGGTATGTCGCCTACGGAATATGCGGCAAAATATACTGAGTAAAGTATTTGAAACATTTAAAAAAGTCATTATGATTGTTTATTCGTAATTTTGTAGCGTTAAACGAATAAACAATCATAATGATGAATACAACGAAAATCTTGGCTTTCAGAAAGCCGTTACTGATGATTGTATGGCTGCTTGCCATGCAGGGCGCAGCTTTTGCGCAGAATCTGCGGGAAACTTTCTCTTCTCCCAATGGAAAGATTGAATGGAAGGCTGAGGGTGAGGAAAATAAGGTGAAGGTTTTTGAGGTAGCTTATCGCGATGCCTGTAAAGGAAATAAGGAAAGCCAGGTGCTTCATATTACCGGTTATGGTTTGAATACCAGTGATGGTGGAGGAAGAAATCTAGTCTTGAAAGACATTTCCAAACCCAAGTATATTTCGGAGCATTATCAGATGCTCATGGGAAAGAAGAGTGAATGCAAGAACGAGGCGAATGAAATAGTTTATACCTTTGAGGATGATCTGCAGCGCCCGTTGCGCATGGTGGTTCGACTTTATAACGATGGCGTAGCCTTCCGTTATGAGTTGGAGGGTTTGCAGCATACGTCAATCAAGCAGGATTTGACTACTTATCATATCAGTGAAGGCACGCGCCGGTGGTTTCAGGAATGGACGGAGTCTTATGAGAATTTCTTCCCTTTATCCACTACCGGTAAAGGTGGAAAACAACATTGGGGCTATCCTTGTCTGCTTGAGCAGAATGGTGTGTACTCTCTTATTACTGAAGCTGGTATAGAACGAATCAACAGTGCCTCTTCCTTGAAGAATGGGCAGAATCCGGAGGACTATCATGTGTTCCTGGATGAAAACACACAGCATTATTCGGGTAATTGGAAATCTCCCTGGCGAGTGGTTGTCATTGGAAAGAAGCAGGATCTGATAGCTTCGACCCTGGTAACTGATGTCAGTGCCCCTTGTCGTCTGAAAGATACTTCATGGATTAAACCGGGAAGTGTAAGCTGGATTTATTGGGCTTACAACCATGGCTCAAACGACTTGAATATCATTAAAAAGTATGTAGATATGGCGAAGACCTTGCATCTGCCATACGTATTGATTGATGCAGAATGGGATGAGATGAAGAATGGAGCCACCATCGAGGAGGCTTTGAAATATGCTAAGGATAGGGGTGTGAAGCCTTTGCTTTGGTATAATTCTTCTACTGCATGGATTAAGGCTTGGGGTGCACCAGGTCCTCACAATAGACTGAATGCTCCGGAAAACAGGGAGAAGGAGTTTGCCTGGTTGGAGAAAATGGGCGTAGCTGGAGTGAAGATTGACTTCTTTGCTGGCGATAAACAGGAAACGATGGAGTATTGCATCGACCTCTTGGAGTGTGCGGCACGCCATCATCTTACGGTTAACTTTCATGGTGCTACTGTTCCCCGAGGCTGGCAGCGCACTTATCCCAACCTGCTCTCTACCGAGGGTGTGTATGGAGCGGAATGGTATAATAATGAATCTGTGCTGACAAAAAAGGCTGCTTGCCATAATGCTACCTTGCCATTTACCCGCGGCATCGTGGGCTCGATGGATTATACGCCTTGCACCTTTTCTGATTCTCAGCATCCGCATATCACTACCCATGCTCATGAGTTGGCTTTGCCAATCTTGTTCGAGTCGGCTTTGATGCATTGGGCTGATAAGCCGGAGAGTTATCTTGCCCAGCCAAAGGAAGTGCAGGATTTTATCTCGAACATGCCGACTGCATGGGATGAGACGCGATTGCTCAGTGGTTATCCGGGCGAAAGTGTCGTGATGGCTCGCAGAAAGGGAAGCACCTGGTATGTGGCTGGCATTAATGGCAAGGATGAATCCCAGAAACTGGCCCTGAATTTATCTTCTCTGACAAAGCAAAACTCACGTGTTGTTTTGTTCGAGGATAGCGGAACGGCAAAAAATCCTTGGAAAATTTCATACCGTAAGGTTAGGGGTATGAAAGATTATATCAATGCACAGCCTCGTGGTGGCTTTGTGATGGTTATCAAATCCAAAAAACGCTTCGCACCAAACAAAGTGCGAAGCGTTTTTTTAGAATGTATTGAATGTATTATTTGATGTGGATGGTGTAATTCTTGCTGATGCCCTTGTAGGTGCATTTCACATAAGCCTTGTCTTGCAAGGTCTTAGGCTGAAGAATCTCTATCTCCACCTCCTTGTTGTCGGATGATGCAGTGATGCGTGGTGCGCTCTTCTCGCCTGTTTGCAAAGAGGCGATGACATCATACTCATTGTAACCGAAGTTGCCATTCTCATTGGTCATTCTCGTTGGAATGGTAGGAACATCCAGTTTTCTGCCGTTCATCTTGATTTCGATGGTAGGCGATATTGGGCATTCCATGTTCTCGCCCTTCTTGGTGAATCCGAGGCCCTCCAGTTCGCAAAGTTGCTTGCCCTCACCTTCGGCGATGAGATAGATGGCATGTTTCTTGCCGATACCATCTACCTTGTCTGCTACGTCCAGTGTCAACTTTTGGATTCCCTGCGCTGAAGTCTGGGCAGGAACCGTTAGCTCACCAAGCAATTTGCCTTTCCATGTCTTGTTTGCCCATGGACCATCCATCATTACTTTGATTTTGAAGCTCTTTTGCGTTTTTGCCTTCACAAAGATATTAAGTTGGGTGCCGTTTCCTTTTTTTGTTCCCTCAAAAGGTTGCAATCCTTTCTGTGCTTTGCTGAGACCGCCGAATCCGAAATACTTGAATCCAACGATGTCACCAGCGTTCATGTTTACAGGCATGTGGTTGTTCCATACGTCCCAGGCATCCTGCATGGCTTGGTTGTTGCTCAGATAGCTGGCGATACCAGCAGAATAGTAGTGGTATGGATTCAAGCCGTATATCTGGAATCCTTCCGAAGTGACTTCTGCTCCCGTGTATTCTGTGTTGTCGGATGCTTTGGCGGTCCAGATGCCTTTCTTGTTGTATGGATCGTATGCCCTGATAACCACTTTTCCGCCTTCTTCCACAGATTTCTTATCCCATTGGATGGTAACGGGAGCAACGACAGACTGACGGGCAAACCCAAATCCACGTGGTGGGCGATGATAGAACACATACCATTGACCGTTGATTTCTTGTAGGCTTCCATGGGTGTTATGGGCGGCATTGCTGGTGATTAACTTGGTGCCGTCTTCGTTAGGAACCACTCCACGTGAGTCAACCAATACACCACCATTCTTCCATGGACCTAATGGGGTGTCTCCATAGGCATATCGCAAGGTGGAGTTGGTGTTGCCTAATCCGTATTCCTTTCCGGAATAGCCGGAGTAAATCATCACATACTTGTTGCCTACTTTTCGGATGGATGATGCCTCGAAGAAGTTGAAATCTGTAGGCTTCTGTCCCTTGATGATAGGGTAGGTTGTTCCCTTAGGGTCTCTTACGTTGCCTTGTGCGTCGCAAGCTGGCAGCGAGTACTTGATGAGCTCAGTACCTGGTCTGAGCGAGTACATGGTGCTAGGGTCGAGTTGTGCGGCTGATGAATGTTGGAATCCCCAGTAGCCGTATGCTCTGAATCCTGTGTCGTAATCTGGATCCTTTGGGTCAGTGATATTCTCGATGTATACGGAAGGGTCGAAGTCGAGGATGCTGCCTGGCAGCTCTTCCGTTCCATCTGCATTGAGGTTGATGGGAGTGAAAGGACCATCAGGTCGCTTGCCTTTGCAGACCATTCTCACACGCTTGTATCCTCGGGAGTGAGGATAGAGATAGTAATCTTTTGTTCCATCTTTTCGTTTTATCTCTACCAAATCGGGAGCAAACATGGTGTCCCATTGATTGTTGATGTGATAGGAAAAAATGGCTCCCTCGTCTCTCCACTGGGTGAGGTCTTCTGTTGGGGCAGACCACATGCGTATGTCTGATCCGCAGTAAGACTTGAAGGATGTGTCGTGAGAGCCTATGATGTAAGCTCTGTACTTCCCTGGGTTGTCAGGGTCTTCGAATACTCTAGGTTCTCCGTCTGGCACATGCTCCCAAAGTGGGAGATATGGATTTTGTGCCATGCAAGGAGTGCTGAGCGAAAGCAATGGGATGGCTGTGAGCATGAATCCCATGCACTGATTTTTGATTTTTGTCATATTGCTATATATTATTATATGTTTGTGCTTGCAAAGTTATAAAAATAATGATATAATTGATGTTTCGTATGTTCCTTAAATATATAGTTTTGTTACAAGTTTAAATTTGCGATGTTTTTGCAACATATAGAAAGGTGATCTATGTTAATGGTAAGATGGCAGGTCATCATGTTAGCGCTTTAGTCTTAGATGTTGACTTAATTGGGCAGTATTTATCATATTTTTGTTGATGTGGGAATGTACGCCAAAGTGTTTGGAACATGGAGAAAAGTTGTTCTTGGAGCAAAGTTGTACCTTTGCATAAAAAAGGGAATAGGTGGGGCAATCCCCTTCTTCTCTATTTTTCATAATTTCTCTATTTTAATAATATTACAGTATGAAATTTCAAATGAAGATCAACTTTCCATGGTCAAGGCCTCTCTTAGCCTGTTGTTTTGTGATGTTTGCTCTCACTGCAATGGCTGATTCCTTTATCAGCTTCCGACAGCAAGGGGGAGCATTCCCTATTTCCACCGCCTCTCAGATGTCTGGTATCTGCATGGATGCTCACGAAAAACAAGGTGTGAAAAGAGCAGCGGAAGACCTGCGTAAGGATATCTATACCGTGTCGGGTCGTTCACCCAGAGTGTGCTGCCAGGGCGAGGATGTGGTGCGTTATCCCATCCTCATTGGTACATACGGAGTGAGTGAAGCTATTACTCGCCTTGCCAAGAAAGGCATCTTGCCAGAGCGTTCGCTCAAGGGCAAGTGGGAGAGCTTTGTCATCAAGACCATTGATCATCCTGCCAAGGGTATGGAGCGTGCCTTGGTGGTGGCAGGTAGCGATATGCGTGGCACCATCTATGGCATTTACGAGATTTCCCGACAGATGGGGGTGTCGCCTTGGTATTGGTGGGCGGATGCGCCGATAGCCAAGCATGAGGAGGTCTTTGCCAAGCCATGCTCTGTGGAGAGTGGAGAGCCGAAGGTGAAATATCGTGGTTTCTTCATCAATGATGAGTTCCCTTGTATGACCACCTGGGCTAGAAATAAGTTTGGGGGCATGAACAGCCAGATGTATGCCCATGTCTTCGAACTCCTCCTTCGCCTCAAGGCAAACTGCCTCTGGCCTGCCATGTGGGGCTCGTTCAAGGAATACAAGCCTTTGGTACCTATCCTGAAGGATGAGAACGGATTGTATGAGGGCAACTGCTTCAATGAGGATGATCCGGAGAATGCCCGACTGGCTGATGAATATGGCATCGTGATGGGTACCTCGCATCATGAGCCGATGCAACGCTCGCAGCAAGAGTGGATTCGACATAAGAAGAACTATGGCAACGGTGAATGGAACTGGTTGACCAACAAGAATGCCATCAAGCGTTTCTTCCGAGAGGGAATCGAGAATAGCAAGGGTTACGACAAGCTCGTGACCATCGGTATGAGAGGTGACGAAGACCGTCCGATGACCGATGCAGGTAGTAGAGAGGCTAACTTCCGGCTGATGGAACAAATCATTTCGGAACAGCGAAAAATCATAGCTGATGTCACCAGGAAACCAGCCTCCGAGACCCCACAGGTCTGGACACTCTACAGTGAGGTGCTCGATTATTATGACCAGGGACTCAAGGTGCCCGATGATGTCATCGTGATGCTTTGCGATGACAATTTCGGTCATGTGCGCCGACTTCCTGATAGAAAGAAAAATTTCCACAAGGGCGGCTATGGTATGTATTATCATGTAGGCTATTATGGTGCGCCGAGAGCCAGCAAGTGGCTCACCATGTCGCATATCGCCGAGATGTGGGAGCAGTTGCAAGCCACTTATCAACATGGTGTGGATAAACTCTGGATGCTCAATGTCGGTGATATCAAGCCCCATGAGTTTGCCATCGACTTTTTTATGAACATGGCATGGAATCCCGATGCCTTCGATGCCAGCAACCTGGAGCAATATGCACAGGGATTCTGTGCCCAGCAGTTTGGTGATAAAGAGGCGAAAGAGGCTGCTCGTCTCTTGATGAGCTATGGAAGATATGCGTCTAGGGTGCAAGCCGAATTGCTGGATGACAAGACATACAATTTGCAGACGGGAGAGTTTAAGGGCGTACGGGATGAATTCCTGGCCTTGGAGGCACGAGCCCTGCGTCAGTATATCACCCTGGATGAGACTGCGAAGGATGCCTATCAAGAGTTGGTTCTCTTCCCAATACAGGGCATGGCTAATCTTTATGATATGTATTACTCTTTGGCGATGAACAAGCAACTCTATCGTGAGGGACGTATTGAGGCTAATACATGGGCAGATAGGGTGGAGGAATGTTACAAGAGAGACTCCTTGCTCTGCGACAATTATAATCACCATATCGCCAATGGCAAGTGGAATCACATGATGGATCAAGTGCATATCGGCTATCAAAACTGGCATGCCCCACAGCATCAAGTTATGCCTATGGTATATCGCATTCAGCAGAGTAGCCCTTTTGCCGTTACGCAGCCTAGTACAGGCTACGTGTTCGAGCAAGATGGCGGCATGGTGGTGATGGAGGCAGAGCATCTCTTCTCACTGACACCTGCTGAATCAGAGAAGTCGCAGTGGAGACTCATCCCTGGTTTAGGACGAACGAAGTCGGGTATAGCTCTCTTCCCATATACCCAGCCAACAGCAGGAGCGTATCTTACCTATAAGATGAGATTTAAGGCAGATATGGATTCGGTGGATGTACATCTTGTTACCGATGCAGTGATGCCATTTGTGCTGGGCGGTCATTATGTGGCAGTGTCGCTGGATGGTGGCAAGGAAGAGATTGTAGGGCTGAATCAGAATCTGAACTGGGAGCATAAGTACGACTTGATGTATCCTACAGCCGCATCGCGCATCATCGAGAAGAAGGTGAGGATGGCTGTAGGAAACACGGGGAAGGCTGAACATACCTTGAGGCTTCGTCCTATGCAGCCTGGTATTGTATTTGAGAAAATACTCATCAATCTTGGCGGGTATAAACCTACTCATCTAGGAATGCTAGAGAGTCCTTACGTGAGGTGAGGGCTCTCTTCTACCGTCTTCAAGAAACATTTCGGCATGTCGCCTACTGATTATGAAATGAAGTTTGGCGAAGAGGAAAATGTGAATGATCATGGCGATAAAAAGCGCCACGACGATGGAATAAATCCAGTCAAAAAGTTCGTGCATGAATGTATGTCTCCTTATTATAAGTGAGCAGATAACAGGGATCGAGAGATAGCAGATGTCAGCCTTTGCCCTATTTTCCCCTCGGGCATCGCCCATCTTTGATTGGCAGCGGAGCCGCCGCTATTCTCATTCTCCTTTTTGTTTCTAATGAATCAAAAGATCCACAGACAATTTTCTCGGAATGACCGCAGATTTTTCATAAACAACGCCCCTATTGTACACCATTCTAGGCGAGTGGTCTAGGGAATTTAGTCACTAGTGACTGGTGACTTCAAGACTACTTTCG
>ERZ650307.1869-NODE-1869-length-11657-cov-7.295035_pt1 | contig 11657 bp, 6 predicted proteins | sample MGYA00376243_ERZ650307 | MGnify/ENA primary metagenome ERZ650307 (study PRJEB26733, sample SAMN07839242) | wastewater metagenome | biome: urban; feature: artificial channel; material: waste water | place: USA: North Carolina | collected 2016-03-31 ... | reverse complement strand
ATGAAAGGTGGCGGATAATTGTTGCTAGGTCAAGTATATTAAATTAGAACTACCTTTTACGACCCGTCAAGTGCGGGTTTTTTATCGCCCAAGGAAACCACATGGCAATCTCTAAAGAAACCCAAGCCAAAATCAACATGGCACGCAAAGACGGCTATAGTGACGCAGAGATTTTTGCCCACTTGAAAAATAGCCCAAAGTACAAGAACCGCTTTACCATGGCAAAAAAAGACGGCTATACCGAAGGCGATATTGCCCAGCAATTAGGGTTAAATATCACTGTAACGGTCAAACAGCCTGAACAGCCGAAGTATGAGAAACCGTCATTTTTGGCAGACGTTGGTGCGGGCATGGATGATGTATTTAGCGGTATCAAGCAAGGCGCACTGTACTTAAAAGATGGTGTTACTGGCGGTAATGACTACGAAAAATTTACTAAGGAAAAAGCCGATGAGAAAGCCTTGTATGAAAAAGCTCGAACAGAGTCTGGAGCAGGCACTAACTTTGGGCGGTTTGTCGGTCAGACGGTAGCTACTTTGCCAGCTGCAGCGTTTGCCAAAGGCTATCAAGGCGTCAATGCTGCAACGAAAGCCGGTAGAGTGATACAAGCCGCAGGTGTCACAGGTCAAAATGCGTTATCTGGTGCCGCAGCAGGCGGGGCGATGTTTGCCAAAGACGCAGATGAGCGATTGAAAAATGCTCAGTATGCGGCGGCAGGCGGTGCCATCGGTGGCGCAATCGCCCATCCAATCGGTAAAGGCATTGCTAAATTAAACACTAAGCTATCGCCTAATGCGTCAAGCCGCGCGTCTGCTAGAATGGGTGCAACGATTGACGACCAAATTGAGATTGCGCTAACTTCTCGCAATATCCGTATGGGTGATTTATCCGATGATATTTTACGCGGTTTGCGTAAAGATGTGGGCGCAGCGTTGAAGTCTGGCAAGGCAGTCAATAAAGAAGCCGTGGCGCGTAAAGTGGTGTTTGATAGACTTGGTATTACCCCTACCAAAGCGCAGCTTACAGGCGACCCTAAGCTATGGAACAAACAAGCTGAACTTGCCAAAATTCACGGCGCTGGCGACCCATTGCGCGACAAACTTATCCAAGATAATGAAAAGCTATCTACACTAATGGATGATTTTGTTACCAAGACAGACGGGCAAGCCATCGACCAATACGGTGCGATGAGTAAAGCCGTTGACGCGCTAGACAATCACAATGCGACCATGAAGCAGCAAGTCGGGCAAATGTATGACTCAGCTAAATCAGCGCAGGGCAATGATGTGCTACTAGATGGTGCAGGATTTGCCAATGACGCGATTACGCGGCTTGATGCAGACTATGCAATGTCAAGCCTACCGCAAAACGTGCATAAGCTAATCAAAGATATCGGCAACAACCCTGATAAATTCACATTGGGAAAATCTGAAGGATTTATCAAAATCTTAAACCGTGAGCATAAGGCAAGTCTGCAGAATGGACAACCGACAAGCACCACTCATGCTATCGGTGTGGTGCGTGACGCATTGACAAAGCGGCAAGAACAAGCCATGCAAGGGTTACTCACCCAAGGCAACAATGACGCGGCTCAAATGTATAACCTTGCTCGCACGGCCCACAAAATGCGCGTTGAGCAAATTGAAGCCAATCCGCTGCTAAAAGCTACCGTAAAAGGTGAGCAACCTGACAAGCTATTTAACAAGCATATCTTAGGTGGCAATGTGGCTGAACTTGAAAGCACAGTGAAATTACTGCGTAGCGTTGACGCTCAAGCGGTCAATGACATTCGCGGGCAAGTTGCCAAGTACATCATGGATAAAACCTTGCAAAGCAATGGGCAGCCTAGCCCTGCAGCAATGGCAAAGGCGCTGGGTCAAATCGGTGATAGACGACTGAATATCTTGTTTTCCCCCGAGGAAGTGGCAAAGCTAAAAGATATCGGCTCGGCTATGCACTATCTGATTACTCAGCCACCGCATAGTTACGTCAACAACTCAAACACCGCTTCAGCTGCTATGAATTTTTTGGGTAATATTTTAAATCGCCCTGGTGTACGCCTTGCGCTATCGCCGCTCAAAGACGTGCAGGACAGCATAAAAGTTAACCGTGCGTTAAAAGGTTCGGTAGCCAGTGATGCAAAAGCGTCAAATGATATGTTAGACAATATCTTGTACGGCGAAGAAGAAAAGAAACTCATCGACATACTAACCAAACTTGGTGTGATTGGCGGTGCCAATACTGCCCAGTAACACCAAACCACCCACCCAACCCAGCCACCCTAGCGGTGGTTTTTTATTATCTAAGGAAAAATTATGGCAACAGCTTTGCACTCTACACGTACACGTTTCTTTGATAAATGTGGCAAACCCTTGTGCGGCGGCACTGTATACACTTATCAAGTCGGTACCACAACAAACAAAATCACTTACACAGACGCAAGCAAAACCGCTGTTAATACCAATCCTGTTATTTTGGATAGTATCGGCTCAGCTGCTATTTTTTTAGACGGTGCGTACCGCGTGCGCGTGCTTGATAGCAACGGCGTGCTGGTTGAAGATATCGCATATATCGAATCTTGGGCGTCAGCAACTGAGAAAGATGCACTTAACAAAAGTATTCAAGATGTCAGCGGGTCACTATCTAGTCATGTTGCAAAAACCGATAACCCTCACGGGGTTACTAAAGCACAAGTAGGACTTGGGAATGTTGATAATACCGCTGATATCGACAAGCCAATTAGCACAGCAACCAAAAGCTATATTGACCAACAAGACTCGCTTAAAGCCGATAGCGCCACAACATACAATAAGTCAGAAGTTGACACAAAAGTGAGCGCGGTTAGCGGCGGTTATATCGGTGCTTTTGCTACTTTGTCTGCACTACAAGCTAAAACAGGCATGACAAATGGTCAAGTCGCAAAAGTAATGTCAGACCAAGCAGCTGCAAACAACGGTGATTATTGGTATAACGGGACGGCTTGGGTTAAAGGCTATGACGTGCTGACTGATGCTAAAGCCTATACTGATAGCTATGCGACAGTTAAAGCCAAAGTTTTGACAGCAAGCGACAACCTGGACAGCATTACAACACAAGGCAATTATATTGCTTATGGCGTAGGCGTGTCTAACACAGCTAGAAACTATCCCACTATGAGAGGCGGTTGCTTGCGAGTTGATTTTGTGATAACAGGCTCAACAGGCACAATTGCATTCCAGACTTTTCAAACAGATATTGGTGAAATATATCAGCGATACCGTAAAACCGATGGTTCAGCATGGCTTGCATGGCAACAGATTGTTAGTAAAACAATATTAGATAGCGCTATAAGCACTGTTAAGAATCCAACAAATCTAACGTCAGATAATAATACCGATTTGAACACATTAACAAACCCAGGAAGTTATGCCGTTTATTCAACTAACAGTGTAAGTGTGTCGCACTTCCCAAAACAATCTACTCTCGGATTTTTACTTGTTTATACACTGAATAACGTAACTAATCAGCTATTTTTAGAGCGGGGCACAAACAACGTATATGTGCGAAATTATTGGGGAACAGACGGTTGGTCAGCATGGGATAAACTTACAACATCAACTGATGTAAACAACTCGATTAATGCCAGTATAGCAGCGTTAAATATTAGTAAGTTTGATAATCTCACATATAATCAAACGCTTGATGAGATGCTACGCAATCCGCTTAAATCTACTCGCATTAAATTAATTGGGGATAGCATTACTTGGGGCTTTGGTTCGCATACAAGTGCAGTCGAGCCTCGCACGGGGCAACTAAGTGACCCACGGAACACGACAGACGCATCATCTAAAACGTGGGCTAACTTGCTACGTCAATGGATTGCAAAAGTGTACGGCAACGGCGCAATCATTGAAGATAAAGCGGGTAGCGCGTATACGAATAAAAACTTGGTAGCAGGGTGGCGTGATATTTACAAACAAGTCAAAATGACAAATGCACAAGGGGCTGTGCTTACAGACGCCCAAAAACTTGCTATTCTTGATACTAATGCGGAGTTTACCGAGTCAGGTACTAGCTTTAATTTTATCAACAGCACTTACGGGGCGACTATGAGACCCTATAGCATGGAATTTGATATTATTGGGGATAACTTAACAATACTTTATCAGACTCAGCAAGGGGGCGATGCTAACGATATTGTTGAAATCTATGTTGATGGTACGTTAGTCGATAGTTTTAATTACTACGCAGTATGGGATTACAGTGCAAGCAAGACAATCAATTTTACGAACGGTAAACATACGATTAAGTTAATTAATAAATCAACTTATAACTTAAGCTATGTCCGTATTGGTGGTTTTAAAATCAACAAAAAATCATGGGTCATTAATGATGGTATTATTGGCTCGTCAACAAAAACATGGCTTGACCGCAATCTGTTTGAAGGTACGTTGGACGGCACTGATGATGTGATTTTGATGATGCTAGGCACAAATGACCGTGGTACAGTGGGCGGTGTTGAAGGTTTTAAAAAGCGTCTTAATGACGCACTTGATAAGATTAACACGCTAAGTCCCAATTCAAAAGTTGTCTTAATGTCATCAACATTTGCAAACACAGATGCACCAACCAACCCTTATAAATTTGATATGGGTGTTGTTGATAAAGTGATTGCAAGTGTCGCTAAAGAGCGTAACTTGATGTTCATTAGCAATTATAAACTTCTTGCTCAAGCCTTTATAGATGGTGAAAATCCGTTATCTGATGGATTGCACTTAAATGATTTAGGCAACAAGTATTACTATCAAAACATTCGCAAAAAGTTGTTTGATTACTAATTATAAGCCCACTCAATGAGTGGGTTTTTCATTTAAAGGGGCAAATATGCCAAAGGACTTAACAGTAACAGCCTTGGCAATGTGGGGGCTGTTTGCATTGGGGGTGATTGTCGGTACTTGCTACTGCTATTACTCTGATAATCACATTGATGAAAAACTTGGATAATATTGAGGAAATAACTCACAGTTTGTATTCAAACAAATGTCTTGTACAAAGATTAACCTAATAAATTTTTATAAACACATCATCTAAAAAGGTGGTGTGTTTTTTATTCCCTAAAATATATGTTGACACAACTCTTGAAACTTGTTAATATCTCATCATTATTTATATAGGAGAAATTATGAATGAATTAAAAGAGTGGCATGGGGTGTCCTTAGCAGGAATAGATTTCACATATCCCCACAAAACACAATGTCCTAAGTGTGCAAGTGAAGGTGGGGATAGAAGTGGTGATAATTTACACATATACGGTTTAGATGATGAAGGTAGGAGTCTTGGTGCTTATTGTTTCGATGAAGATACTGATGTTTTTACATACAACGGTATTAAAAAAATTAAGGACTTAATAGGTAAGCAGACAAGAATTGTAAACGGTAACGCTGAGTGGGAAGAAGTTGTTTTTCGTTCTTACGGTTTTGATGAGATATATGAGTTAGAAATCTCATCGAATATGATTAAGAAAACTATTAAGACAACAGCTAATCACTTGTGGTTTGTTAAAAACAACGAAAAATGTTTGAGAACAGACGAATTGAAACCAAGACAATATTTAATTGGTGGAGAGCTACCTAAGAAAAGTTTTAAGCTGATTAAAGATGCAGTAGCACACGGGTTTGTATTTGGTGATGGTAGCTTACATTGGCGAGGAAACTCATCTGCTGTACCGTTTTACAGTAAAACAAAATATGCAGTTTATGAATATTTGAAAGATGCCGATTGCGTTATTACTGTTGGTGTAAGGAAACGCGACACAGAAGTCATGCCTAATTTAACTTTTAGGCATGATAAATACTCCTTTAAATCGTTACCATTGCTTGCAGAGTCAGATGATTACTTGTTTTCATGGTTATCAGGTTATTTTGCAGCAGATGGGTGTTTACATGGCACAGGTAGTAGCGTATTAAACTCAGCAAATAAAGAACATTTGGAGTTTGTTGAAAAGGTTTGCGCTAGACTGGGTATACGAACACGTAAGATAAAAAGTCAAACTAGAGCAGAAGGTAAATCCTTTTTACGAAAAGGTGAGTCAACACTCTATAATATTAGATTTTACACTAAGGATTTACCTGAAAATTTCTTTATCAGGGAAGCTCATAAAAAACCAAATGTAAAATATGACAGAAAGGCTTGGAAAGTTCTAAGTGTTAAGAAAACAGGTATAATTAAAGAGGTTTATTGTTGTGAAACGAGTACGCAATCATTTTTGTTAGCTGATTATATTTTGACACATAATTGCTTTAAATGTAATTGGGGAATCCCCAGTGAAGAATTTTTAGCAGAGGTTGGTAAAGATAGTTTTAGTGGTAATTTTGATAAAAAAGGAGAGAGTATGATTAGTAAGAGAGATGAGGAAAAACTTAAAGAGAAATCTTTAACACCTGAGCAATTAGCTGAAATCTATGAGAAAACAAGTGATAGTTTGACGACAAAGTATCGAGGGTTAGATGCTGAAGTGTGTAAGCAATTAGGTGTGAGATGGAAATACAGTGATGACGGTAGTTTGAAGGCTATGTATTTTCCTGCTTATGTTAAAGATAATGGTGAAATGAAAGTCACAGGTTATAAGGTGAGAGACTTACCTAAGAATTTTCATAGTTTCGGGTACATAGGCAAGTGTAATTTAATGGGTGGGATGACAAGTCAAGTTGCAGAAACTCTCATTGTGGTGGCAGGTGAAATTGAAATTGTGACAGCAACACAAGCTATGAAGTCTGCTGATAAGTACCGTAAGTCGTATAATATTGTCACATCATTGACAGGTGAATCATCTACGGCTGATGATTTAAAGAATCATTACGAGTGGGTGAATAAGCACCAAAAGATTATTATCTGTATGGATAATGATTCAGCAGGTGAGAAAGCATTTGATGAGATTAAGAAAGTTGTTGATAACGACAAACTATATAAAGCTAATTTACGTCACAAGGATTTGAATGATTATTTAAAGAACGGCGACGGTGATAAGCTAGTAAATGATTTGTATTGGCAAGCAATCCCTTATGAAAATTACGGGCTGATTGGTAGTAGCGATTTGTTTGATAAAGCACTTGATATGGTGGCGTTAGAGCGTATTCCACTACCACCTTTTTTAAGCGGTTTAGATGAAGCATTTAGTGGCGGTATTGCGTTAGGTGAGGTTGTTAATATTGTATCTAGTGTTTCAACAGGTAAGTCTGTATTTGTTAATGAGATTGTATTGGATTGGATTATTAATTCACCATATAAAATGATGATTATCTCTCTCGAAGATAACGGTGGTAGTTATTTGATTAAAATCGCATCACGTATTATCAACAGCAAGATTATGACATTAAGAACGGCTGAAGAACGTAAGCAAGCGTTGATTGACCATCGAGACGAAATTGATAAATACTTAGTTGATGATGATGGGTATAATCGTTTTATTTTTAAGGAGGACAGTACAAGTGATTTAGATATCATGAAACGAGCTATCCTGCAAGCCATTAAAGTGTTTGGTGTACGAATAATTCTTTTAGACCCATTGATGAGTCTGATTGGTAGTAAATCGTTAGACGAGCAAGTTAAATGGATGGAATTTGAGGAGGAGACTAGACGTATTCATAATGTCACGTTTATTAATGTAGCACACACACGTAAAAGTAGTAGTGGTAGTCAAGCGCACTCTGAAGGTGGTTCTATTTCAGAGGAGGATATTAAAGGGTCGCAACAGATATCTGCAACAGCCACTACTAACATTATTTTAAGACGTAATAAAATGGCTGAAGATGAAATTGAACGTAACACCACTTATGTAGATATTACTAAAAATCGTACTATCGGTATCACTGGTAGGGATTTAGCAAGAATTTATTATTCAAATAAACATCATACGTTATTTGATTTTAACTATGCTGAACAAAACAATTTCTTTAATGATATGTCATCTGAAAAACTTAAAGAGGTGATTGATTTTAATAAGGCTACACCTGTTAGCAGTAGTTTAGACGATGTTGAGGAGTTGAATGATGCTATGGACGCTAGTAGTTTGGTTAGTAGTATTATTCCTGATTGGTGATATAAATGAAATATATTTTTAGAGTTAATGATGAATATGGTTTAAAAGATGTTAAATATGCTTGTAGTAAGGTTACAAACTTATGGTGTGACAATGGTGAGTGGTATGTTGAAACTAAGTGTATGCTAAGTAGGTTTGATAATATTTTCTATAAGTATAAGGTGAGTGAGTTTTTAGATAGCTATGAGTTAAAAGACACATCTAATTCTCAATTCAAATGTGAAATTGACATTTAATAGATTATAAATTTACATTTGACAATTTAATTCTTATGGTGTATAGTGGCGAATATCTTGATGGTGTTCGTCATTTTTTTGTTTTTTTTAGGAGTGTGTAGAGTGATAGATTTTGAAAAATATAAATTTGCTAAAAACGATGTAATTTACGACATTGAAACTTATCCTAATGTTTACACATTTACTTATTATTCTGTGTTAGACGGTGAGATGAACACTTTTGAGATTTCTAATTATAGAAATGATACAGAGGAATTTTTAGAGTATTTAAGAAACGTTAAGCGTAATAATTTACGTTTGGTAGGTTTTAATAATTTAGGGTTTGATTATCCTGTAATTCATTGGGTTTTAGAAAAAGCTAGAGTTGCTAAACAGGATGGTAAACAATTAAAAGTAACAGCTAACCAAATTTATAAATATGCTATGAAAGTTATTGATAGTAAAAAAGGTGATGGTTTTGGTATTTCAGTTAAGGCTGAAGATATCATTCTACCACAATTAGATTTATACAAAATCAATCATTTCGATAATCGTGCTAAAGCTACTTCTTTAAAGTTATTAGAATTTAATATGCGTTCTAAGAATATTGAAGATTTACCTTTTGAAGTTGGTAGCACATTATCTAAATCAGAAATTGACACATTAGTAAAATACAATAAACATGATGTTAAGGAAACTTATAAATTCTACTTACACTGTTTAGATGCTATTTTGTTTCGTGAAGATTTATCCGTTAAGTATGGGTTTGATTGTACCAATTTAAACGATACAAAAATTGGTGAGCAATTCTTTATGCGTAAAATTGAAGCTGAAACACCAACAGCTTTCTATACTACTGATGAATACGGTAGACGTAAAATGAAACAAACTAAGCGTGAAAGTATTGCAATTAAAGATTGTATCTTTCCATACATTAGATTTAAACGACCTGAATTTAAAGCATTATTAGAATGGTTACAAGGTCAAGTTATTACAGAAACTAAAGGTGTTTTTAATGATATTGAAGAACACTTACTAGGTGATTTAGCTAAGTATGTTGAATTTAAAACAAAGAAACTTGGATTTAAAAACAGACATAAGGTTAACGGTAAAGGGGTTATGCAAAATGATTTCGATTTAGATGATTGGCAACAGCTTAATGAATTACAGCAATTAAAAGACGAGTTTTTAAAAGAACACCCTAAAGGTTGGTTTGAAGAAAAACAAAAAACTAAAAATCAAAACAGGGTTTCTGTTAACGCTTTCTACAATGTCGCTGAGAACATTCACGTAATGATTGATGGTTTTAGACTTGATATTGGTACAGGAGGGATTCATGGTAGTGTACAAGGTCAAGTTCATAGTGATAGTGACACGACACTGATTGACGCTGATGTAAAATCATTTTATCCCAACATGGCTATTGCTAATCGTGTTTACCCCGAACACCTTAATGAAAGTTTTTGTGATAGTTATGAAGATTTTTATAAAGAGCGTGGTAATTATGCTAAGGGTACAGGTGAGAACCTCGCAATCAAGTTAGGATTAAATGCAACGTATGGAAATTCGAACAATCAATTTTCACCATTCTATGACCCTAAGTACACAATGACTATTACTATCGGTGGTCAATTATCATTGTGTATGTTGATTGAAAAACTAATTGATGAATGTAATATTAATTTGTTACAAGTAAATACTGATGGTTTTACATTCAAGGTCAAGAATGATGAAATTGATAACGTTAGACATATTATAAGACGTTGGGAAAAAGTAACACTGTTGGAGATGGAAGAGTGTCAATATAGTTCAATGTTTATAAGAGATGTAAATTCATACATTGCTGTTTATAGTGAAACAGGTAAACTGAAAGCTAAAGGTGCTTATGAGTATAAAGACCTAGCATGGCATAAAAATATGTCAGCTTTAGTTATACCAATGGCTGTCGAGCATGAAGTTATGGGAAAGGGTAGTGCAACAGACTTTATTCTAAATCATAAAAATGAGTTCGATTTCATGCTACGTGCTAAAGTACCACGTTCATCAAAATTGATAACTGTAGATAATAATGGTGTTGAAACACAACAGCAAAATATTTGTCGTTACTACCCTTGCAAAGATGGTGAAAAACTGATAAAATTAATGCCCGATAGTATCGGTGGTTGGAAACAGCTAGGTATTGACACGGAATGGAAAATTAAGGTGTGTAATGATATGGATAATTTCCAATGGGATATTGATTATGATTATTACATTAAAGAAGTGAATAAATTATTAGAACCGTTTAAAAATGTTTGTTATAAGGATTGACTATGGTAGCGATTAAAAAATATGACTATAAAAAGATATGTGATGATTTAGGGTATACTTATTTATATGAGAAAAATCCTAAGTTGTGGTTAAAAGATGATGACGGTTTTGAGCATTGTATAAATAGAAAGAATTTTAGTAAAGGTGTAAAACCTAACATTAAAACAGTATTGAATAAAAAAGAATACTTTTTACATAATGCTTGTAAGAAACACAATGATTTATTTGAAAAATCTAATTTCGATAAATTTGAATATATTGGTGCTTTGATATATACCATTGCAACTTGTAAGATACATGGTGATTATATAACTAAACCGAATTGGATTTTATCAAGGGGTCATCATTGTCTTAGTTGTGCTAACGATGATAAGAAATACATTAAACTTTCAAACACTGATGAGTTTATTAATAAGGCGTTACAAAAACACGGTGATGTTTATGATTATTCTTTAGTAGATTATAAAAATGCAAGAACTCATGTGAAAATAGTTTGCAAGGAACATGGTGTATTTGAGCAAGTACCTTATTATCACTTGTCAGGAAATGGTTGTCAAATTTGCGGAATCTCTAAAGGTGGTTATGGTAGAAATGATTATATGAAATCTGCATTAAATGGTAGTTATGTATACTTGCTTGAAATTGAAAATCATAATGAAATGTTTTATAAAATAGGCATATCGAAAAATTTAAGAGGTAGAGTAAATTCTATAAAAATGGAAACAGGTTACAACATTAAAATATTATCTAAATTCTTTATCAGTAGTTCAGGAATTGCTTACGATTTAGAGTCATTATTACATGAGTTATTTAAAGAATTTAGTTATAAACCAATGATGTTATTTGGAGGGTATACTGAGTGTTTTAAATACATTGACGTAAAAGAGTTTGAATATTTATTAAGTCATGCTAAAGAGGTATTAGATGTATGAAAGCTACACAACACACCACCTACATCTACTGTCTATCCCATGACACTAAAGAAGCATTTATCGTTGATACCATCACTGGAAAGAATAAGGAATCATCTTTAAAGAAAGCTAAGGATTTGTGTC
>ERZ650307.1867-NODE-1867-length-11660-cov-5.188884_pt1 | contig 11660 bp, 11 predicted proteins | sample MGYA00376243_ERZ650307 | MGnify/ENA primary metagenome ERZ650307 (study PRJEB26733, sample SAMN07839242) | wastewater metagenome | biome: urban; feature: artificial channel; material: waste water | place: USA: North Carolina | collected 2016-03-31 ... | reverse complement strand
AATTTAAGTATTACCCGCACATGCGGGGGTGATCCTGATAATGTCGAAAAAAAGAAAACCGGAAAAACGTATTACCCGCACATGCGGGGGTGATCCTGTAATCTGGCGTTAAAGCGACTACTTGACCAGTATCTAAGTCTAGCGCTTCGCCAATGTTTCTAATTTCAAATGCCATTTTCATCCCTCCAATAATTTATCCATAAACTCAATAGCAGACTGCCATTCACTTTCTGACATGTATTTTTCCATTGCTGCCAAATCTTCAAGCATTCTTGGAGAAGCAGAAGCTTCCTCCAAGAATGAGTCTGAAACTTGCTTAATTATTGATTTCATTTTACGGTTTTCCACATTCTAATGAATTATTTTCTAATTTTATTATTTTTTGTTCCACCCAGTTCATTTTAATATTTTTAATTTATTTTTAATTGTAAATTATTGTAGTTCAGTTGTTTAAATTTAATTATAGGGAAATGAAAAAATTAATAAACGTACTCTTTTGGTGTATTGTGGTTAGCACACAAGTAAAAGGACAAGGAGCTATATCTAATGATTGGGTGGCATTCCGTCAAACCATTGATATTCAAACCAAAGCAAAAAAGAAATTCAAAGTAGTTGCATCGGTCAAAGTAGAAAGTAACGAACCGAAAGCTTGGGCTGGAATTTGGTCAAGAGTTGATAACAAAACGGATGAAGTAGGTTTCTTTGACAATATGGGAAATAGACCCATAAAATCCAATACTTGGCAATCTTATACCATTGAATGAACCATTGATGAGAATTCAAAAGCGCTAAATTTTGGGGGCTTGTGTTCGTACAACGGTAAATTCTATTTTGACAAATTCGAACTTTTCATAGAAAATGCAAAAGGGTTATTAGAACCCTATACTATTATGAATGCTAGTTTTGAAATGCCTCTTAAAAATGGAGAAATTCAAAAATGGGAATTTGGAACTCGAAAAGGAAAGATTACAAAAGTCAAAGAATATAGCGCAAAACTAGATAAAAGCGCCGCTGCTGGGAATGCAAGTTTACTTCTTGAAGGTACTGGAATTGTAGTAAAAGAAACTGGTAAAATAGGAAATGTTGAAGGAGCTTCACCTCAAATAGGTGCGATGATTTCTATGCTTGAGGATTTGAAAGACAGAGTCGAACGCACCGTAAAAAACATGAGTCTATACGAAATTGATTATTTGCACGATGAAAAAGCCAATAGAATCGGCTCATTAATTATGCATTTGGCCGCTGCCGAAAAATATTATCAAGTGCTTACTTTTGAGAATAGAGACTTTACACCCGAAGAAAAAGCTAAGTGGGGCACCGCCTTAGACTTAGACAAAGGAGGTCGAGACGAATGGAAAGGACATGAGATTCAATATTATCTAGACATTTATAACGAGGTACGAAATAAAACCATTGAAGAATTAAAGAAAAGAGATGATGCTTGGTTCAACCAACAAGTGATGAAAGAAGAAGTAACCAACCATTATTGCTGGTTTCACGTAATGGAGCATCAATCGAGTCACTTAGGTCAAATTTTGTTTCTGAAAAAACGAATTCCGCCTCAAAAAGAAATCATTCTGGAACAGAAGATTAAAAATTAAATTCCTTTCAATTCCTTATAAAAAACCTTCTTTGGACATAATTCAAAGAAGGCTTTTTTATTAATCCAAATCGAAAAACCTTTTACTAAAACTTTGTCTAGTACTTATCAAACATTTCCTTAAATTTGTGGGCGCAAATAGCCATAAATACAAGAGTTAAAAACAAAACTATGTTACAAATCGCATTTATTAGAGAGAATCAAGAAAAAGTAATCAACGCTTTAGCCAAAAGAAACATTGATGCTAACAGTATTGTAAACGAAGTGGTACAACTAGACGAACAACGTCGCGCTACTCAAGTGGCTTTAGACAACACTTTATCTGAATCTAATAAATTGTCCAAAGATATTGGTGATTTGATGAAAAGTGGCGAGAAAGCAAAAGCTGCTATTCTTAAAGAAAAAACAGTTTCTTTAAAAGAAAAAAGCAAGGAATTGGCAGAAAAAGCAGATGCTTTAGCCGAAGAACTGACTCAAAAATTATATACTTTACCTAACCTTCCAGCGGATATTGTACCGAACGGAAAATCGGCAGACGATAACCTAAACGTTTTTCAAGAAGGTGACATTCCTACGTTGCACGAAGGGGCTTTGCCACATTGGGAATTGGTAAAAAAATACGACATCATCGATTTTGAATTAGGTGTAAAAATCACCGGTGCGGGATTCCCTGTTTATAAAGGAAAAGGAGCTCGCTTACAACGCGCGTTAATCAATTATTTTTTGGATAAAAACACAGCTGCTGGCTACAAAGAAATGCAAGTGCCACATTTGGTAAACGAAGCTTCAGGCTACGGAACAGGACAGTTGCCAGACAAAGAAGGGCAAATGTACCACGCTACTGTTGATGATTTGTATTTGATTCCAACGGCTGAAGTTCCTGTAACCAATTTATTTAGAGATGTTATCGTAAGTGAAAATGAATTGCCAATTTTATGTACCGCTTACACCCCTTGTTTCCGTCGTGAAGCGGGTTCTTATGGAGCACACGTACGTGGATTAAACCGTTTGCATCAATTTGATAAAGTAGAAATTGTTCGTATCGAACATCCAGAGAAATCATACGAAGCTTTGGATGGTATGGTAGAACATGTAAAAGACATTTTGCAGGAACTAAAATTACCATACCGAATTTTGCGTTTGTGCGGAGGAGATATGGGATTCACTTCAGCATTGACCTATGATTTTGAGGTGTTTTCAACTGCACAAGACCGTTGGTTAGAAATTTCATCTGTGTCTAATTTTGAAACCTTCCAAGCGAACCGTTTGAAATTACGTTTCAAAGACAAAGACGGAAAAAATCAATTGGCGCATACCTTGAACGGAAGTTCTTTGGCTTTGCCTAGAGTTTTGGCCGGAATTTTAGAAAACTACCAAACTCCAGAAGGAATTGTAATCCCAGAAGTATTACGTCCGTATTGTGGTTTTGATATCATTGACTAAAATAAATTACCACATAAGGCATTTAAGGTCATTTAAGTTTTAATGATTAAAATATTTTTTCAAACATTAAAGAATTTAATGGTTCAACTTTTTAAGGCAAAAGCTTAAAATTTGAGTAGCAATGTAATTCTTATATGCCCTTAAATACCTTATATGGTTAAATAATTTCGCAACTCATGAAAAAACTCTTACTACATATCGCGCTGTTTTTTTCATGGATTTGTTTTTCGCAAAACGAACAATTGGCTCAATATTTTTATGAAAAAGGAGATTTTGAAAAAGCCAAATTAGGGTACGAAGAATTACTCAAAAGTATCCCGCAAAACTCTCAATATTTTCTCAGAACAATTGATTGCTATCAACAATTGCAACAATATGATTTGGCCGAAAAAACCATACAAACGCGTTATTCTAAATACAAACAAGCTTTTTTATTAGTCGAAATAGGTTACAATTGGCAGTTGCAAAAAAACGAAGCCAAAGCCAAAAGTTATTATGAACAAGCGCTAGAAAGCATTCGCAAAAATCCTAATGAAGTCTATGGTATAGCCAATGCCTTTGAAAAAAAAGTGATTTTAGAATACGCCGTAAAAGCTTACCAAACCGCAGCTCAATTAGACGCGGCCTTTAACTTCAATTATCAAATGGCGTTACTTTATGGGCAATTGGGCAAAACCGATTTGATGATTACCACATTTTTGGATGAAGCCTTTATTAATCCGCAAAATTCGAATTTGATTCAGCATCAATTGTCTCGTTATATGTCAGACGAGAGCGATACCTCATTTTCTGATTCATTAAAAAAAGCATTGATTTTGCGTACTCAAAAAGACCAAGATATCTTCTGGAATCAGTATTTGAGTTGGTTTTATGTGCAACAAAAAGAGTTTGGTAAAGCCTTTATTCAAGAAAAAGCCATTTACAAACGCAATCCAGAATCCTTGGCCGAAATTGTAAGCTTGGGACAAATGGCCATTGAGGAAGACCAAACCGAAGCGGCAACCGAAATCTTGGGCTTTGTTTTAGAAAACACCAAGGATTTGGAAACGTTGATACAAGCCAATACCTACTTAGTCGAAATGAAATTGGCAAAAGCAAAACCTGCTGATTTTATTGCCATTGACACACAACTTAAAACGCTATTACAGCAATTTGAAATCAATCCGTTTACACTGAAATTGCAATTAATTCAAGCACATTTTACGGCTTTTAGTTTAAAAAAACCAGAAGAAGCAAAAGCAATTATTACTAAAGCACTGACACTTCCTTTGAATGATTACCAAATTGCCGACGCAAAAATGGAGTTGGCCGATATTTTTTTATTTGAAGAAAAATACAACCAAGCTTTGCTGTATTATTCCCAAATTGAATTGGATTTGAAGAACGATGTAATGGCGCATGAAGCCAGTTTAAAAGCAGCAAAAACAAGTTATTTTAAAACCGATTTTGACTGGGCGTTGAAGCAATTTAAAGAATTAAAATCTGCCAATACGCAATTGATTGCCAATGATGCTTTGGAATATTTTTTATTGATTAATGACAATACCGTTGCCGATTCTACCCAAACAGCTTTAAAGCAATTTGCTAAAGGAGACTACTTGATGTATCAAAAACGCAACGATGAGGCAATTACTCATTTCCAAAAGATATTGCAACAATTTAAAGGACAAGAGATTGAGGCTGTCACCCTTTTACGATTAGGTAAATTATATGAAACGACTGGTAATTATACTCAGGCTTTACAGCAATATCAGGCTATAATAGCACAACATAGTGATGGTATTTACATCGATGAAGCCTTGTTTTTTGCAGCGGAACTGTACGTGAAGTACCTAAACGACCCCGAAAAAGCAAAGCCACTTTATGAAAAAATGATTTTTAACCATCAAGACAGTATTTACTTTGTGGAAGCAAGGAAAAAATTCAGACAATTAAGAGGCGATAAGAATCTTTAAAAATGGCAATTTCAATAGCAAAAATAAAAACTAGAGTATGTTAAAAAATAAATAGTTTGTTCTTTCAAAGTCTTACTACTTAATACTCCAATCTTAATACTTTTTTAAACAATGATTATATACAACGTTACCATCAATATTCACGAAAGTGTACACGACAAATGGATGATTTGGATGCAGCACAAGCACATTCCAGAAATATTAGCGACAGGCAAATTTACAAATGCAAGAATGGTTCGCGTTTTGGTCGAAGAGGAAATGGGAGGACTTACTTATTCTGTTCAATACACCACAGATAGCAGAGAAACATTGCAAAAATACTATCAAGAAGATGCGCCCGCTTTGCGTGAAGAAGGACTCAAATTATTTGGTGATAAAATGCTAGCATTCAGAACCGAATTAGAAGTGATTTCGGAGCATTAAAAACGATAGCTCCATTGGTGCAAATAATATTGTAGCAACAGATTTCAATCCGTTAACAATGTTATAAAAAAAGAATTTTAAAACGCATAAATACCCTAACGCCATCCTGCCTTTGCGGTAAAAAAAATGATTATGGAAAAAGTAAAAGCCAAAAAACATCTCGGACAACACTTTCTAAAAGATGAAAGCATTGCCAAAGCCATTGCCGACACCTTGAGTTTAGAAGGTTACAACGATGTCTTAGAAATTGGACCAGGAATGGGTGTATTGACTAAGTATTTATTAGAAAAACCTATCGATACCTATGTTATAGAAATCGATACGGAATCGGTGACTTATTTGGATGCCAATTATCCAAAATTAAAGGATAAAATCATATCCGAAGATTTTCTTAAATACAACATCAATAGTGTTTTCGAAGGGAAACAATTTGCTATCATTGGCAATTTCCCTTATAATATTTCAACGCAAATTGTATTCAGAACCTTGGAATTTAGAGACCAAATTCCGGAGTTTTCGGGTATGTTTCAAAAAGAAGTTGCCGAACGCATTTGCGAGAAAAAAGGAAGCAAAACCTACGGTATACTTTCGGTTTTGGCACAAGCATTCTACGATACAGAATATTTGTTTACGGTTGACGAACACGTATTCAATCCGCCACCAAAAGTAAAATCGGGTGTGATGCGCATGCGTCGCAAAGAAAATTACACCTTGCCTTGTAGCGAAAAACTCTTGTTTACGGTGGTTAAAACTGCCTTTCAGCAGCGTAGAAAAACCTTGCGCAACAGTTTAAAAACCTTAAATTTGTCCGATAAACTAAGAGAAGACCCAGTATTTGATATTCGTCCAGAGCAATTAAGTGTTGAAGAATTTATTGCCTTGACCCAAAAAATAGAAGCCGATGGAGTTTAAAATCAGCAAAGAACTCATTCAAGAGTTAGAGCAACTCATTCAAAGCAAGAACGATGTTAAATTGGAATTGTTATTGAATGACATGCACCATGCTGATATTGCCGAAATTCTAGACGAACTAGAATTTGATGAAGCTACCTATATTTTTAAAGTTTTAGATAGCGAAAAAACAGCCGAAATCCTTCTAGAACTAGAAGACGATTTGAGAGAAAATATCTTGAGCCGTCTTTCCCCAAAAGAAATCGCTGAAGAGCTTGATGAATTAGAAACCAATGATGCGGCCGACATTATTGCCGAATTATCACAAGACATCAAAGCCGAAGTAATCTCAGAATTACAAGACGTTGAGCACGCCAAAGACATTGTCGAATTGTTGCGCTATGACGAAGATACCGCTGGGGGAATCATGCACAAAGAGTTAGTGAAAGTCAACGAAAACTGGAACGTGCTCACTTGTGTCAAAGAAATGCGAATTCAAGCCGAAAATATATCACGCGTACACTCCATTTATGTGGTCGATGACGACGGAAGACTAAAAGGACGTTTATCGCTCAAAGACTTATTAACCACTTCTACACGAACCGCAATCAGTGATGTGTACATAAGAAAATTGAATTTTGTAAACGTAGATACCGAGGATGTTGAGGTAGCACGTATCATGCAAAAATATGACTTAGAAGCCATTCCTGTAGTTGACGAATTAGGTCGTTTAGTCGGCAGAATCACCATCGATGATATCGTTGACGTAATCAAGGACGAAGCCGACAAAGATTACCAGTTAGCAGCGGGTATCTCTCAAGACGTAGAGGCCGATGATAGTATTATGGAATTGACCAAAGCGCGTTTGCCTTGGTTAGTTTTAGCGCTATTAGGTGGATTTATCACCGTTCGCGTGCTTGGTTTGTTTGAAGGCGCCATGCTCGAACACGGAAAATTATTCTTTTTCACTCCATTAATCGCCGCGATGGCTGGAAATGTTGGGGTACAATCCTCAGCAATTATTGTACAAGGTTTGGCAAATAATACCTTAAGTGGTTCGCTGTTCAATCGTTTGGTCAAAGAAATTTCTTTAAGTCTCTTGAACGGATTAATCTTAGCCAGTATCTTATTTTTAGGAAGCCATTTTCTGCTGAATGTAGAGGTAATTATTGGCGTAATTGTAACAATTGCATTGGTTTCCGTGATAATTATTGCCTCATTAATTGGTACTTTTATCCCGTTGTTATTAGACAAATTTGGTATCGACCCGGCATTAGCAACAGGGCCATTTATTACCACTAGTAACGACATTTGCGGAATTTTGATTTATTTTTCTATTGCCAAATTAGTGCTAGGATTCTAATTCAACAGCAAGAACCAAATTAACCAACCAAAAAACCAAACCATGAAAGTACACATCATCGGAGGAGGAAACCTTGGCGTTTCTATTGCCTTAGGTTTAGCCAAGTTTTCACAAAAACATCAAATCACCATCACACGACGCAATACGGCTAGCATTTTATATTTACAAGAACTAGGAATCACCGTCGCTACAGACAATACCTTAGCTATTCAGGAAGCCGATTTGATTATTTTAACCATCAAACCTTATCAAGTAGATACAGTATTGACCGAAATCCTTCCAGTAATTACGAACAAAACCATTGCTTCAGCCGTTAGTGGTTTATCTATCGAAAATTTACAAAACAAAATAGGGGCTTCTCACAGCGCCATCCGAATTATGCCCAATATCGCTGCCCAATTTGGAGCATCAGCGACTTGTATAGCATTCAACGAAAAAAACAAAGAAGCAGCTCAACCCGTAGTACAATTGTTTCAAGACTTAGGAACAGCGCCAATTATCGATGAAAAATTGATGGATGCAGCCACCGTTTTGGCCGCCAGCGGAACGGCTTTTGCACTGCGTTACATCCGTGCGTCTATGCAAGCGGGTATCGAAATCGGATTCGATTGGCAAACAGCTTTAGCCATTTCAGCACAAACCGTAAAAGGTGCCGCCGAAATGCTCCTTGAAGAAAAAGGCCATCCAGAACAATTAATCGACCGCGTAACTACACCACAAGGCTGTACCATCGCAGGACTCAACGAAATGGAAATGCACGGTTTCAGTTCCTCACTCATTCGAGGCATCAAAACTTCTTTAAAACAAATCAAAGGATAAATTATTTGGGCGTGCCACCCTAAAGCAAAGGGGCCAACTCATGCTAGTCGTGAGTCGGCCCCTTTCCTTTAGGCTGTCGGGCTATCCGCGCTACTTCGGTAGCTAGCTCCTATCCCTCACGCGTAAAATTAAATGAATACTACAAATTCTTTTTGTTTTGCGCCCTTCTTTTTAACCATTTTTTAATCCCATATATAACTACTGCCAATACTATAAGGAAAGGCCATACACTAATTAAACTAATCAAGAAATCAGAAAAGGAATTGAAACCAGATACAATTCCATTCCAAATTTTTGAACCATAAGAAATGGTAGCTCCTTCATTTTCAGCAACAGTTTTGTAAAATTCAATGGTAATTGTACTCATCGAAATCTGGTTTTGCAAATAAAGCAATTGTCCTTGTTTCGATTCTATTTCTTCACGAATAGCAGAAAGTTGCTTTTCTATTTCTAGGATTTCGATAACTTTAGTAGCCTTCTTTAATAACTCAAGATAACGGTTTTCAAGTCTTTTTTTGGCAATGAGTCGAGCTTCAATATCAATGTATTGTTCTGTCACATCCTCTGCAGAAACTTCTTTAGTATCAAAAAAAGTAACTCCTTGAGAAATTTCATTTAAAAATAAATCAAAATTTTGGCTAGGAACACGAACAGTCATTCGTTTATAAATCGAACCATATTCTTTTCCTTCGCTATCATTTTGTATGTTGCTTTTGTATTTTTTTGCTGCAAGAAAAATTTGTTGGTATGTTTTTTCTAAGTCATTGGTTTCAAAACGAACGGAGCCTGTTTTAATGATTTTTTGCTCTACAGGAATCTTTTTATCCGACTCATTTGCCTCATAACTTGTTTCTTCAGCACTGGCTACTTCTGGTTTTACAAATTTTACTTGGTCAACTTTTGCTGGAAGTTTGACTGCTTGTATTTTAAAATCTTCTGAAAATTCTTCAGATTTTTTACAGCTTAAAAACAGAAGAGCAACAATTAAAAGGAATATTCTATTAGTCATTATCATTGATTTATTTAAGATTGAAATGGAAAAATAAATTATTTTGAGATACCTAAACCGCTTTTTTCTTTTTAGTTTTCTTTGCTTTCAAATTGATTTTTAGCCAAATAAAACCAAGGGTTCCAGCCAAAAACGAAGCAATCAGAATCGCAATTTTTGAATAATTGATAATTTCTTCCCCGTCATTTTTAAAAGCCAATAAAGTGATAAAAATCGACATCGTAAATCCTATTCCACCCAACATTCCTGCGCCAACAATATCTTTCCAACGCAGTTCTTTCGGCAAAGCACAAACGCCAAAAGTCACGGCTAAAAACGAAAACAACCAAATACCCAAAGGCTTCCCAATAACCAATCCGGCAATAATCCCGATAGAATTTTCATGCGATAATCCTTCGTGCCAATCTCCCGTGATTGGAATTCCTGTATTGGCAATTGCGAATAAAGGCAAAATAAAAAAGGCAACAGGATTGTGCAAAAAATGTTGCAAACGGTAGGAAGAAGTTTGTGGTCCACCATCCCCAAACGGAATCACAAATGCTAAAATAACGCCTGTAATTGTAGCGTGAATTCCTGAATTCAACATAAAATACCACATTCCTATTCCACCCAACAAGTAAGGAATTAAGTTGTGTACTTTTCGTCTATTCAAAATAAATAGGAAACCCCAAATCACCAAAGCATAAAATAAATTTAGAAATGCAATAGAATCCGTATAAAAAACTGCAATGACGATAATTGCTCCTAAATCATCAATTACGGCCAAAGCAGTCAAAAATATTTTTAAAGAAGCAGGAACCTTATTTCCTAACAAAGACAAAATTCCAATCGCAAAAGCAATATCAGTAGCCATAGGTATACCCGCTCCGTTTTGGGTAATCGTCCCAAAATTTAGCGCTAAAAAAATCCCAGCAGGAACAACCATTCCACCCAATGCCCCAAAAATAGGCAGTGCAGCATTTTTGATGTTGGCCAACTCACCATCATATATTTCTCGTTCTAACTCCAAACCAATCATCAAGAAAAAGATAGCCATCAAGCCATCGTTTATCCAATCCGTAATCGTGTGATGTCCCAAAGGAGTTTTCCAAAAGGCTATATAGTCAGTTTGTATACTCGAGTTAGCTAGAGATAGCGAAAGAATTGTTACAAATAGAAGTAATAAACCTCCAGCTTTTTCGCTTTCAAAGAAGGCTTTAAATGTTTTCGTCAATTTCATTGCTTGTAATGTGTTTTTTATACTTATGGCTAATTTAAGCATTTTTAAAGGAACTACTTTCCATAAAGTAAAAACCGTATTTTTTTTTCGTTAATTTGAGGGATAAAAAATAGTAGTTATGGACATCAAAATCCTTCATATAGACAGCAACAATCCCTTGTTATGGGAACAATTACAACAAGCGGGTTTTCACAACGAAGCCGACTTTATATCTTCTAAAGAAGTAATTGAAGATAAAATTAAAGACTATCACGGCATCGTGATTCGTAGCCGATTTAAAATTGATAAAACGTTCCTCGACAAAGCCACAAATTTACAGTTTATTGCGCGTGTGGGTGCTGGTCTCGAAAGCATTGATTGTGATTACGCTATAGCCAGAAACATTGCACTCATAGCCGCTCCCGAAGGCAATCGAAATGCCGTTGCCGAACATGCTTTAGGAATGATTTTATCGCTTTTTAATAAACTCAACCAAGCCGATGCTGAAATTAGAAAAGGGCAATGGAATAGAGAAAGTAATCGTGGTCACGAACTAGACGGAAAGACCGTTGGCATTATTGGTTACGGAAATATGGGAAAGGCTTTTGCCAAAAAATTGCGAGGCTTTGATGTCGAAGTAATTTGTCACGATATTTTACCAAACGTAGGCGATGCCAACGCCAAACAAGTTACACTTGAAGAATTACAACAAAAAGCCGATTTGCTAAGTCTGCATATTCCATGGACACCTGAAACGGACAAAATGGTGAATGCTAATTTTATAGCATCGTTTTCCAATCCTTTTTGGTTGATTAATACCTCTAGAGGAAAAAATGTAGTTACTGCCGATTTAGTTCAAGCGTTAGAATCTGGAAAAATTTTAGGTGCAGGTTTGGATGTTTTGGAATATGAGAAATTGTCTTTTGAGACTTTGTTTAATGACAAAAACACTCCAGAGG
>ERZ650307.1863-NODE-1863-length-11664-cov-4.236368_pt1 | contig 11664 bp, 13 predicted proteins | sample MGYA00376243_ERZ650307 | MGnify/ENA primary metagenome ERZ650307 (study PRJEB26733, sample SAMN07839242) | wastewater metagenome | biome: urban; feature: artificial channel; material: waste water | place: USA: North Carolina | collected 2016-03-31 ... | reverse complement strand
TTTCTATTCATCAAAAATGGTCTCCTTCTATAATAAGGTTTTCCCACATAGGCATTATCGTTTTCATTTTATAACATCTGCCAGCTAAGCGCAATATAAAAGCTCTCCCCGGCCATGTCAGGAAGAGCTGTCTAATCATTGGGCTAATGTCGTCGCTACACCATAAAGCGTTGTATCCGCCTTGGTCTGAATGAAGAACTCGGTCCCTTCCGGCAGATCGATATTCTTGCCATTGACGAAAGCACCACCAATGATGCCAATCGGTCCAAGAATTACCATCCCCGCCAGACTGGCACCAGCAGCCATCGCCAGATTCTTCATCTCCTGCTTGGCTTCTTCACCCATGAAAGTATCCACATCCGTACCATCGATTGACTTCGTCTTATTGAAGTCAATCTCCAGCTTGGCGTTGCGGCCGAAGTTGCGCGCCTGCTGAACTTTCGTCACGGTACCTTCACCCGGCTCACCCTTGGCAAATACCAGCTTGCCGCCCACAATGACATCACTGGCCACCTTGAAGCGGACCGTATCCCCCTTCTTGGTATTCTTTGTATTCACCGGATCAACCAGCGCCACCTTGATCAGCGTGTTAGCCGGCACAACAGTTTGTGCCAGCGGCAGCGTTGCACTGCCAAAAGATGATTTTGACAAGGTCTTGATGCGCTGCTTATAAGTTCCTTCCTCCGTTTTGCCATTGATGGACATCTCCATATCGGCAATTCGTTTCTCCACCGAACTCATACTGACCTGATGATTGATATTCCACTCAATTGCGTTCAGATCGGTCAGAATCGATGGCTGGGTGCTGTTCGTATAGACTTCATCATAGATTGCATCGACGCGGGCCATCATGCTGCCAGTGCGATGCGTCCCATCATAATTCTTTTCAAGTTTATTGATGCGTTCGACCAGCGCACCTGTCTGTTCGACGCCATAGGTATCTTTCTCAATTGCAGCCAGTTTGTCCTGTACCGTCTCCGGCGTTGCCGCTGCCGCCATGCCCATGGATGATATCAGGAAAACTGCACTCAGCATTGCGCTGAAAAGTTTGCGGAATTTCATCATTATCTCCTCCGTTTCAATAAGCACTTCGATTACTATTGTACCATACTTGTATTATTTCTGTCTGAGATTCACCTGAAATAAGTCTTAATTCTTACGGAAATTGTGATCTTCTTCCGGTTCCGTCCTGCTCTGGGATTCCGCGTATTGCCTTTCTTTGCTTTCCGGCTGATGATCACCGACCGGTTCCGGGTGAATAAGGATATCGAACGTCCCCAGTTCCGCCCGGATCTTCTCTTCCAATTCATCGCAGACAGCATGAACACGCGAAAGATGCATGTTGCCATTGAACAGAACATGCACATCAAGCAACTTGTAGGACCCAGACTTGCGGGTGCGCAGGCAGTGGCAGCTCTCAACCTCTGGTACACTGTCAATAATCTCCATAATGCGATTTTCCTGCTCTTCTGGCAGGCTCGTGTCAGTGAGCTCACGCGCTGACTCGATAACCATGCCCCAGCCAGCCTTGAAGATAATCAGGGCAACCAGCACAGCAATCACCGAATCGAGCCAGGCCCACCCCGTCAGCTCCATGAGCACGAGCCCCACCATGACACCAACTGAAGTCCAGACATCAGACTGCAGATGCAATCCATCGGCCGCCAGCGCCTGCGAGCCCGTCTTACGGGCAACGGCCATCAGGCGCCGTGACACGATGATATTAATGATGATGGATATCAGCATAATGACGATGCCATATTCCAGGAATTCCGGTACCCGGGCCTCCTGGAATTTCTGCACGGATTCATACAGGATACCAACCGCTGCCCCAACAATCAGCAAGGCCTCAATCGCTGCCGACAGGTTTTCAAATTTGCCATGCCCGTAATCATGCTCCAGATCCGGCGGTGTGATGGATTTCTGGACAGCCCAGAAGGCAATCAGCGCGGCAATGAGGTCGACGCCGGAATGCAGCGCCTCCGATACGAGGCTCACGGCGCCAACATAAATGCCCACAATGAGCTTCAGGATTACTAATGTTGTATTGGAAAAAATCGACAGCCAGGCTGTCCGGCGCTTAAGCGCTGCATGTTCCGTCATGTTCTGTCCCTCCTAAGAAACAAATGGCAGATTTCCTTCATCTGCTTATGCAAAGAGAGCCTTTCCCTGATGGAAAAAGCTCTCATAAATTAATTTTTCCGTGGCTGCGCATAGATGAACTCTACGATCGTATGCATGGGCGAGCTCACCGTATATGGCAGCTCGGGGTTGGGGAGATCCCGCGTCTCCATAATTTCCTTTGTATCATACTTCTGTACTTTTGATGCCAGAATCTGATACGTTGATTTGGCTTTATTAAACTGCATCAGGTAGATAAACCGGCGGTTCATATTGGCCTTGATTACAGCGACCCGCGCCGTCACGACCTCATAGGAAACCGCCGACGCATCCTGCCCCTCGCAGACCGTACCATAGGCAATCGAGTTGACATCTACATAGTACCCCGTGGCACCGTCAGCATCAACAAACTGCATATCTTCTGCCGCAAAACAGAGCGAACTCAGCAGGCAGAGCATCATCAGCAGCAGCGGCAGGATCCGTTTGAACTTCATCAATCTTTTGCTTCCCTTATTCTATCCGCCCAAAGGCGTTCTGTAATCGTTCATTCGTTACTCATTATAGCGAACAGAATGCCCCAGCGTCAAGAATCTGCCTCATTAAGTTTTTCTGATAACAGTCCGGTCAGCAGATTCGTGGCACAATATTGCCAAGCGGCATGTCCACTACACGAATGCCGCCGATAGCCGTCCGCATACCAACCTGGCCAGCGGCCTCAGCCGTAACTTCGCCAATAACACGGGCATTTTTGCCATATTTATCAGCCTGCATGGCAGCGAGCACCGCATCCGCTTTATCTGCCGGCACGAAAGCTACGCACTTGCCCTCATTAGCCAGATACAGAGGATCAAAGCCCAGGATATCACAGACGCCCTGTACCTCTGGATGAATGGGGATCTGTTCCTCATCGATGAGGATTCCGCAATTTGAAGCTTCCGCAATCTCGTTGAGCACGGCAGCGACACCGCCACGGGTTGGATCGCGCAGAACCGCAATATCCGGTGCTGCCGCCAGCATAGCCTGTGTCATATGATTAAGCGGTGCGCAATCGGTCCGAACAGACTCCGGCAAAGCGAGATCATGACGGCCGGCCATGATTGCTGCCGCATGATCACCGATATAACCAGACAAAATCACTTTCATGCCCGGCTTGACATGTTTTGGCGAAATCTGGGTACCGGGAATGATATCGCCAATTCCGGCTGTATTGATGAATATCCCGTCGGCTTTTCCCTTGTCCACAACCTTCGTATCACCAGTGACAATATAGATTCCGGCTTCATCAGCCATCTGCCGCATTGTCGCGAGAATCCGTTTCAGGTCGGCGATTGGAAAGCCTTCCTCCAGAATCAGGCCGGCTGAGATATAGCGCGGAATAGCTCCGGTCATTGCCAGATCGTTGACCGTCCCACAGACAGCCAGCTTACCGATATTGCCGCCGGCAAAGAACAACGGCTGCACGACATAGGAATCCGTCGTAAAGGCCACATGACCGCTCATGTTTACAGCCGCACCATCATGCATCTCATTGAGCAGGGGGTTGCCATAGGCCGGCAGTATCACTTGCTCCATGAGTTCCTGACTCATCTTCCCGCCAGCGCCATGCGCCAGCGTAATCTTATCACTTACCATAAATGAACCTCCCCTGCCCGTATTTGAACCAGGCCGCACAGACACCCTCAACCGATACCATGCATGGCCCTACCGCATGAGTCGGGATGCAGGCCTTGCCAAAAAGCGGGCACTCGTGCGGGGTCACGATACCACGCAGTACCTCACCACAGCGGCAGGCAGTGTTCTTCGCAACCGTATCAACCGCGAGCGGCATGACCCGCTCGATATCGAACCGCGCATAAGTTTCTTTCATGCGCAATCCGGAAAGCGGAACGCAGCCCATGCCGCGCCAGTTTGTATCAGCCGGCTCATAAACCATATCCGTAATCTGGCGGGATACTGGATTGCCATCGGGGCGCACAACATCCTCATACTCATTCTCTACTTTTGCCTCATGACCAGCCACCTGTTTCACCAGCCGATAAAGCCCGCGCAGGATCTGCACCGGTTCAAAACCGGTCACCACCCCCGGTACATGGTATTTCGTCACAATCGGTTCATAGACACTCGTTCCCGTGATGACCGAGACATGTCCCGGCAGGATGAAGCCGTCCACATGAACCTCTTCATCGTTGAGCAGCGCCTCCATAACCGGCGGCACCAGTTTCTGCGCCGACAGCATATAGAGGTTCGTAATGCCCTGCTTCTCAGCCGCCAGCACCGTAGCCGCAGCAGTTGGGGCCGTAGTCTCGAAACCAACCGCCAGGAATACGATCTTCTTGTCCGGATTTTCCTTAGCCACCTGGAGGCTGTCCATGGGTGAATAAACGATACGGATATCCGCACCATTCGTCTTGGCTTCACTGAGACTCGACCTGCTGCCGGGAACCTTGAGCATATCGCCGAATGTCGTAATGATAATGTCCGGCTGCTGAGCATAGGCAATGGCCTTATCCATATAGTCGTCCGGCGTCACACAGACCGGACAGCCCGGTCCCGATACCAGCTCGACATTCTCGGGGAGCAGCTGGCGAATCCCCGCACGGAATATCGCAACCGTATGCGTGCCACAGACTTCCATAAACCGGAGTTTCCGCCCCATCTGGTCAGCCAGCTGCTCGATTTCTGAGACCAGACGCCTGGCCAGCTCGCGTTCTTCCTGTCTGGTCAAAGCTCGCCCACCGTCCTTGGGGCGCCGTTCATCTCGGCAATCAAGGCGTAAGTTTCCTCGGCATCCTTCTCGTCTACTTTCTGCATGGCAAAACCCGCATGGACGAGCACATAATCGCCCACCTGCGTTTCCGGCAGCAGCATCAGGCTGACATCACGCGTCACGCCTGAAATATCGACTGTGCCCATCGCATCTTTTATTTCTATAACTTTGGCTGGTACTGCTAAACACATGACCGTTCCTCCTCAATCCTGCGGCTCCCGTTTGCCGGAGCCGTTCTTGTCTATTTTACTGCTTCTTCGGCCACAACACTGTAATCAAAATCACCAGCGGTCTCTTTCCGCTGTGCCTCAATCCCCCAATCACGCAGATCTTTCAGTATTTGTTCCACGATCTGCGGCAGCAGCGCCTGCATGCCATCAGACAGTCCTACACCAGCCTCAAGATCAAACGGCTGCGCCCCAATGACGATGACCTCTGGAATCTTATGCCCCGTAACGGTCAGCAGCGCCAGGACATCCTGTATCCCGACCTCATGCGCTGACAACTTGTCCTGAAAATGTTCCATGATTGCGTCGTTGTGAAACCGGAAAACGGTTCCCGGCTCCGCACCACCATTGATAGAATCGATAACGAGCAGTTTATTCGTCCCCGTTACGTACTGCGTCAACTCGATGCCAAGAGTCCCCCCATCAACGATCTGGACATTGTCAGGGAACGTGTAGTGATGATCCAGATATTCTGCTGCGCGGACACCAAAGCCTTCATCCGTCAGGATAACATTACCGACCCCAAGGATGGTCACATCGGCTGGATGCAGGACATTGTCGAGCGCTGATACCTTATCGCTGCCATTACCAAATACATCTGTCATAACGGTTCCTCATTTCTCTGCTTTCTTTGCTGCAACGCGATCCTTGAGCCACTGGCACCAGGTATCGAGCCCCTGATCCTTCGTACAGGAAACCTCGATGATTGGCATTCCCGGATGCAGCGTCGTAATATCCTCGCGGGCTGCCGCCATATCAAAATTGCAGTAGGGCAGAATATCTACCTTATTGAGCAATGCAATCGCTGATTCCTTGAAGATGAGCGGATATTTCATTGGCTTGTCATCGCCCTCGGTAATGGAGAGCACCACGCCCTTATCATCCTCACCGACGGCAAATTCAGCCGGGCAGACCAGATTGCCGACGTTCTCGACAATCAGGAGGTCGAGTTCATCGAGGTTCATCTGCTGTGCAACCTTCTGCACCATCGGTGCATCCAGATGACAGCCGCCAGCCGTATTGATCTGAATCACTGGCACGCCATGCTTCTCAATGCGATCCGCATCCTTGCTGGTACAGAGATCACCCTCTATAACAGCCATGCGCAGTTCCCCTTTGAGCTTTTCCATTGTCTTTTCGAGCACCGAGGTCTTGCCTGCTCCTGGTGAGCCCATGAGGTTAATGACGTAGACCCCCTTCTCCCTGAACATCGCCTGGTTTTCAGCGGCAATACGATCATTCTCCCCTAAGATATTCTTCATTACCTGAATCTCTGCCATTCAGTCCACCTCCAGATATTCTACCTTCATCTCGCGCCCTGATATCGTCTTCAAGACACCATCCTTACATTCCGGGCACCAGAAATCATAGTGCTCGACATGAAATTCCCGGCCGCACTTGGAGCATTTTCCCATGAGCGGTACATGTTTTATCTTTAGCTCAGCGCCCTCGGCGATCGTTCCCTTCACCAGCATATCAAAGGAAAAGGTCAATGACTCAACCTCCACCCCTGACATCTCGCCAATGAGCAGACCGACTTCCCTGATTGCCTTTGCTTCATTCTGCTTTGCATAATCCAGGGCAATATCCAGTATTCCCTCAGCTAACGCCATTTCATGCATATAGTCATTCCTCCTGCGCCGTCTGGTCTTGTCCGCCAGCCAGCACATAATAAAGGGACGCCTTTCCCGCCATCACAAGACAGCAGGGAAGGCGTCCTTGGTTTCGTATGAACGGCTGATTATAAAGCAGCTTCCAGGCCACGTGCATTGAAGATGCTCAGGATATCCATAAGCTTCGTCTTGGCCGGGCTGTAGTCCACGGTCGTCTCGCCATCATGGGCATGGATGTGAACGAAAAGTACGCCAGGCAATCCCAGCAGAGCTTTCTCTACTTCCTTTGCATTTTCCTCTGTATAGCCAGTAACTGTAAACTGAAGACGCGTGTTGCCATTCGTCTCGCCGCAGCCGCATTCTTTACACATAGTCTGATTCTCCCTTATCACTGAATTCCGTTGTTTTACGATTATTTGGCATCTTCTACCGGGTCCACTTCGTCGGCATCCTCTGGGAAATGTGCCAGGAACTTCACACCAGAGAACATTGATGAAGCCTCACCTTCAGCTTCCATGAGATCTGCGCGCAGGATCATGTAGACATGACCGATAGCAAAGTCAATAATAAGCCAAGCAACAATGTGGTGCACCCAGTGCGTCGTCATTTCGCCTCCCAGAAGGACATTAACCCAGCCAAACATCATCCCGCCAATACTAGAAGGTTCTGTCATGTAATACATAGCAAAACCGGTCAGGATCTCCACTAATACCATAGCATAAAGCCCGACGTAAGATACACGGGCCAGCGGGTTTCGCAAGTACGATGCATGGGTCGGTTTCAGCAGCATATAGTGCAAGGCAACATCGATAGTCTCACTGTAGAAATGTCCCTCCCAGACGCGTGGGAACAGACGATCTCCCTTGTTGACAATGAAACCATAGATGCGCAGGATAAACGCTGAACAGAAGAGGAATGCTGCCAGGAAATGGATATTTCTGATCCAGTCCATTGACATGGAGGTATACGTCGGTTCAATCCCCATTACGATAAGCGGCTTTGCAACAAACAGCCCCGTAACAAACAAAGTGACGATTGACAGCACCATGATCCAATGGAAAATCCGCAGGAACGGACTAAACAGATAGTAGACTTTACGCGTTTCTTCTTTCATTCTACCTACTATTCCTTTCTCTCAGGCCCGATAGATCGGAACTGAGTCCATTATTTTTCTACATGGGTACCAGAGTATGGATCAGTCGTAATCACGCTGATTTTCTCGCCCTTGGCATTGAACATATGCGTAGAGCAGGCCATACATGGATCAAAGGAACGGATAACCTTAACGATTTCGAGCGGTTTGTCCGCAATCTTGACCGCCGTATCCTTCATTGCCATCTCATAGGCACCATTACCAGCCTTGTCATCACGTGGGCAGGCATTCCATGTCGTCGGTACAACGCACTGGTAGTTATCCGTCTTACCATTCTTGATCGTGATATAGTGTGACAGACCACCACGCGGTGCCTCGCACAGGCCGACACCTTTAGCCTCTTTCGGCCAGGTTGCCGGATCCCATTTCTCCATATTGGACATCTTCGTATCGCCAGACTTGATGTTGGCGATGAGTTTATCAAAGAAGAACTTGTTGATCTCAGCATTGAGCTGACAATCAAGTCCACGGGCAGCCGTACGGCCAACCATAGTCGGAAGCCAGACCTCAGGAGCCAGACCCAGGACCTTCGATACGGCCTCGATCTGATCGAGCATCATCTTCTCAGCCCAGGACGGATCGCCAAGCAGCCCCTTTTTGGACTTCGTGTAGATGATAATATAACGGGCCAACGGACCAACCTCACAGAGCTTGCCCTGCCATTTCGGCGTCTTGAGCCAGGAGTACTTGCCCTGCTCGTCAAGGGCCTTCCATTCCGTCTCTGTGCCCTCTTTCGGAGCCGTATATTTTGGCTTCGTGACACCTTCCCATGGATGCAGGTCAGACCTGTCGTTCGGATACTCATACCAGGAATGCTCGACACCCTCAGTAATGGCTTCCGTCGTAACATCTTCAGCTGCAATCTCCGAGAAACGGGCATTGGCAACACCCTTGCCAAAATCCTCGACCACGCCGTTGCAGCGGATCAACAGATTCTTAAAGAAGTCGCCATTCGACGTTCCGGATACGGGCTCGATCGGATAAGCACCATAAGCCAGAACACGCTCCTTGGCCATGCCGCCGCCGTCTACACGGCCAGCTTTAACGTAAGCTGTACCGATAGCCAGGAGATCCGGCAGGTAGTAGTTGTTTGCCAGTGACCGGCCCATGTTGATGGCGCGGTCAACGATGCTCAGACGCGCCGTATTGACCGGTGCATTGCCGTCTTCTAGCGAGATTGCACACGGCATGCCCCCGACAACATAGTGTGGATGCGGGTTCTTGCCGCCAAAAATAACATGCGGCGTAACCAGCTCACGCTGTTTATCAAGCATCTCCAAATAATGAGCCACAGCCATGAGATGTACCTCTGGCGGCAACAGCTTGTAATCCGGATGATCCCACCAGTTAGCCGAGAAAATGCCCAGCTGACCGCTTTCAACGATTGCCTTGACCTTTTCCTTGATTTCATTGAAATACTGCGGCGTAGCAGCTGGAAAATCATGTTCATAGGCTTCCGTCACTGATGCACCCGGAGCACGGAACGGCAGCTTATAGGTGTTAAGTACCGTGTTCTGCAGATTGGCTGTAGCGATTGGATCTGCAGCCAGTGCTTCAACGGGGCTGACCCAGTCCAGAGCGTGCAAATGATAGAAATGGACGAGATGGTCCTGAACGGTCAGCGTTGCTGCCATGATGTTACGGATATAGTTGGCATTCTTCGGGATCTTGATACCCAGAGCATCCTCAACCGCACGGATTGAACCCAACGCATGTGCCGTCGTGCAGACACCACAGATACGCTGGATATACGCCCAGGCATCACGCGGGTCACGGTCTTTCATGACCAGTTCAAGACCACGCCAGGCCGTCCCCGATGCCAGCGCATCAGTAACTTTGCCCGAAGCCTCATCAACCTGAACTTCGACGCGAAGATGACCTTCGATACGGGTTATCGGATCTACTACTACATGTTTCATTTACTCACCTGCTCCCTCGTTCTTCTTTTTTCGTCAGCAATACGTTTCTTCTTTGCCTCATCAGCGATACGTTTCTTCTTCTGGATTACGCTGGCAGCATCATGTGCGACCGCACCGGCTGCACACACTGCTGCCACGCCGACACCAATCTTATCCACATCACCAATTGGCGGCCCGAACTTCGGCAGACGCTGGCTCATCGCACCATCATCCCAGAAATGCGCATTGGAGCAGCCAATACAGGGAGCACCAGACTGGATTGGGTAGCTCATGCCCTGGAACCAGCGCATATTACCACAGGAATTATATGTCTCTGGCCCACGGCAGCCCATCTTATAAAGACACCAGCCTGCTTTGGATCCGGCATCATCGTAGTTCTCCGCAAACATACCTGCGTCGAAGAACGGGCGGCGATAGCAGGTGTCATGAATACGGTTGCCATAGAACTGTTTTGGGCGGCCCTCACCATCAAGCGGTGGAATCCTACCAAACAGCGCAACATGCATGACGACCCCCGTCATGACTTCTGGAATTGGCGGACAGCCTGGTACATTGACAACCGGCGTCTTGCCAGCAAACTGTGAAATCCCCGACGATCCGGTCGGATTCGGATTCGCTGCCTGAATCCCACCAGACACAGCACAGCTGCCATATGCAATGACGGCTGCCGCATTCCGGGCAGCATACTGCAGCGTGCTCGTAAATGTATGACCGCCGGACATGCAGTATACACCGTTGTCCTTCGTAGCGACAGCGCCCTCAACGCAAAGGATATACTGGCCCTTATACTTCTCAATCGTTTCATGGAGATGCGCTTCGAAAGGCTCTCCCGACGCTGCACTGAGCAGATGGTCATACTCCAGCGCAATCTGGCTGAGTACCAAATCCGATGCCAGCGGTGCGCCGGAACGGATAAACGACTCATCACAGCCAGTGCACTCATGACCATGGATCCAGATTACAACCGGCAGGGCCTTCTTCTCAGCAGCTTCCACTACCTTGGACACCTTGTCCGAACTGAGTCCCATGAGCGACGTCAGGGCTACACAACTCTTGACGAACGTGCGGCGGCTCATGCCTTTCTTGAGATATAAATCCCACATACTCTCCCGTTTGTCCACTTTTTTACCTCCTCATGTTATCCTCGCGGATATATCTGATAGATTTTTCGTTCCTTCATGCCGACGGCTCGTTTCCGGCATCTGGATGAACATCTACTACGAATAGTTTAATTATACGCTGAAAAAATACAAAATGCTATATCTATTATAGCAAGTATTTGTAATAAATTTAACTAATGTCACTATCGCTATAACACAAGAATATCTTTTGATAAACAGGGCTTATTACCCCTTATTATTTAGGGCTTCTTCTTTCCATAAGTAAATTCTCCTTGATAAATTTTCCAAAAAGGACTATACTATATTTTGTTCATACGGACAATTATATGGGGACGTAGCTCAGCTGGGAGAGCACCAGGTTCGCAATCTGGGGGTCGAGGGTTCAATCCCCTTCGTCTCCACCATGATTATTTTAAAATTACTAAACGGTTATGACTTTGTATTAAATGCATATTCGATATGGATGATAATTCATATCGAATATGCATTTTCTGTATATACAACTTTTTTTCTAAAAACCATTTTTTATATACTTGTTTATATTTTTATTGACGTTACCTTTTTATAAACGATAGTACAAATGGAGATCAAAGAACTTCTGTGTTTTTACCTTGCAACCACCATCAATTTTTTGTGAAATTTCATGAGATTTGAGTTTTTTTAACACCAAACCTTCGCCAATGATCTGTTCCACCGTCATTCGTGGATTTAGGCTACTAAATGGATCTTGAAATACAATTTGA
>ERZ650307.1858-NODE-1858-length-11678-cov-7.265852_pt1 | contig 11678 bp, 10 predicted proteins | sample MGYA00376243_ERZ650307 | MGnify/ENA primary metagenome ERZ650307 (study PRJEB26733, sample SAMN07839242) | wastewater metagenome | biome: urban; feature: artificial channel; material: waste water | place: USA: North Carolina | collected 2016-03-31 ... | reverse complement strand
GGGAAGATGCAGAAAAGTGTATGGAAGCAGGAATGAACGCACATCTTGCAAAGCCGTTGGATGATGAAAAAATTAAGCAGACCATAAGCGAAGAGTTGAGAAAGCAAAATGCCTGTCATAAATGATTATGAGGCAACCGCAGTCTGTGACTGTTTTGGTTTTTATAACTGTGCTGATCGTTCTGCTTCTTATCCTGACTGTAATGGTACATATGAGGAACAGAAAACTGAAAAGTACGTTGGAAGAACAGATGGCGGAAAGACGGCTTTTGGATAAGATATGTGCAGATTTTACGGCTGTCTATTATGTTGAATTAAATACCGGTTCCTTTGAAATTCTCCATATAAACGATGGAACCAACGTAAAAAAAATGAATCTGAAACAGGGTGATAATTTCAATTCTTCTGCTGACCAATATGCGGTTCAATATCTGTATGAGAAAGAAAGACAGGAATTTAAGGAGTGGATTTCGACGGGGCATCTGAAGGAACAGCTTTCCAGGAAGGAGCGCATTACCTATCATTACAGAAGCAAACCGAATCCGAATCAGCATGAATTTTTTGAGGCACAGGCAGTCAAAATATACGAGGATGAGAAACATTTTTTCGCACTGGTGGGTTTTCGGCATATTGATGATATCATGGAAAAAGAAACTACGATCCAGAATCAATTAAAGCAGGCACTGGACGAGACACGGCTGAGTAATGAAATAATTTCGGCAATTGCCAAGAGTTACTGTTCTATCTACAGGATTGATGTTCAGAAAGATTTTTTTGAAGAGGTATCAAATGACAGTGAAATACACAAACTGACAGGAAACAGAGGATGTGCATCGGAGAAACTGTATCAGTTTTGTGATACAATGGCTGCATCTGAATACTGCTCGCTGATCCGTCCATTTCTGGATATCTCTACACTTTCAGCAAGATTGAAGGCGGAAGAATGCATTTCCACAGAATACCGTATGTGTGATGGCAGTTGGCACAGGATGCTTTTTACTGTAAAAAAAGGGATGAGTCTGGAAATGTAACCCATGTTTGCAAAATACGTGAAGAGTTGAGACGTTTTTGTATTAAATTAAAATTAGATAAAAGGCATGTGAAATACGATGATGAAAAATAACTATATAAAACAAAAAAGAAAAGATCAAAATCCGGTAAATCATTGGAAAATTTTTGAGGGACGGTTGGTATTCCTTCTGGCAATGGTGATTTTGGCTGTTGTTGCATATACTTTTATTTTACAACAAGCATATACCAAAACTGCTCTGAAAACAGAAATTGAACGAGATATTTCCAGTGCAGATGCGGTTCATAAGCTGGTAAATGACAGACTGGGACGAAAAGATTTTAATGAAATAAAAAGTAAAGCTGATGAGAATACAGAACTATTCAAGAATATGTCGACATATATGAATGAAATCAGAACGCTGAATTCTACGAGATATATTTACACAGCAACCAGAAATGAAGACGGTAGATTGATTTACGTTGTAGACGGACTGGATCCATCGGCTGGTGACGTCAGACATCCAGGAGATCCGATTGAAAAGGAGATGGTTCCTTATATAGAAAAAGCACTTTCTGGAAAAACAGTATATTCTCAGGATATTGTTGATACAACATGGGGACCTATTTTTACAGCCTGTTATCCTGTGACAGCGGAAGATGAATCTAATGAAGTGATAGGTGCTTTCTGCATAGAAATGGATATGCAGAAAGCGTATGGAATGGTTGAGAAGACGAATAAGTTAAGTATTGTACTGGGATGCATTACAGCGTGTATTTTGGTAATATTATGTACCTGTGGATATTCTGTATATAAGAAGCAAAAAGAAAATGAGCAGAAACAGCAAAAACTGTTGCAGGAAGCTGCAAGACTGGCCGATTCAGCTAATAAAGCAAAATCAACATTTCTGTTTAATATGTCTCATGATATTCGTACCCCTATGAATGCAATCATTGGATATGCAGAATTGGGAGAGAAACATTTAAAGGAGCCAACTATATTAGAGGATTACTTTGAAAAAATATTATTGTGCGGAAAGAAAATGCTGCATTTGATTGATAACATTCTTGAATTAGCACGAATCGAAAACAACCAAGCAACGCTGGATGAAACAATAACAGATGTTTCTAAAAACTTTGATTTATGTATTGATATGTTTAGGAAACCGATAGAAGAAAAACATCAAACACTGAAAGTCAATAAGAACATTCGATATCCATACCTGTATATGGATGATGCAAGATCATCTGAAATTACGATTAACATTTTGAGTAATGCTGTGAAATACACGGGTGAAGGCGGTAACATAAGCTGTACATTGAACCAATATCCCGGCGAAAAAGAAGGTTGGAGTGTATTAGAGCTTATCATAGCAGACAACGGAATCGGAATGTCAGAAGAATTCCAAAAACATATTTTTGAATCATTTTCACAGGAACGATCTTCGTCAGACAGCGGAATAGAAGGTAGCGGACTTGGCATGGGAATCGTGAAGAAACTGGTGGATTTAATGAATGGCAAGATCACAGTTCAGAGCAAACCGGGAGCAGGTTCTACTTTTACAATCACGCTTCCATTAAAAATAGCAAATGCGGAAGAAAGGAATCCGAAACATGCAGACGGTCAGTTGAATATCAAAAAACTGGAAGGAAAAAGGGTTCTTCTGGTAGAAGATAATGACTTGAACGCAGAAATTGCAACGGAACTTTTGACGGAAGAGGGAATCATGATAGAAAGAGCGGAGAACGGCGTTGCATGTATTGATATGTTTAACAAAGCAAAGCAAAATTACTACAGTCTGATTCTGATGGATATTCAGATGCCGATTATGAACGGATATGAAGCATCCAGGAGAATTCGAGAACTGAAAGACGGTAACAAATCGCAGATTCCAATTGTTGCAATGACAGCAAATGCGTTTGAAGAAGATAAGAAGATGGCTTTGGCAAGTGGCATGAATGATCATGTTGCAAAACCAATAGATATGAATGTATTATTGCCGACTATTATGAAATATATGTAAAGGAAGAAAGAAGGACACTGATTTTGTAGTCAGTGTTCTTCTTACATATCAGTCGACTAAAGAAAAACATTTTATCCAGTCCATTCTTTTTTGTCAGTTTTCTGCCGGCAAGTCAGAGAGCAGGACATTTCCGTTGACGGTACTTGCCTGAATGGTGAATGCAGAAATACCGGAGCGGGTGAATGTTTTTGTGTAGGATTCCGTTCTTCCATTGGAGACGAGGCGGATTTTTCCGGTTGTCGTGGATGCATGAATGGACGCATCGGCAAGGTCGTGCGGGAGATGGAGTTTCACGGAACCGTTGACGGATTTTGCTGTCAGGTACTCGGAACAGGTTCCCTCGAAGAGGACTTTGCCGTTGACACTGTTTAAGGATGCGCGGGAGCAGTCGCCGGTGATTTCAAGTTTGCCGTTTGTGGCGGAAACATCGAGGCTGTCTGTGCGCAGACGGGTCAGGACGATCTTTCCGTTCGCAGCCTGTATGCGGCAGCTGGATGCGGAAAGGGAATCGCCGGTGATTTTGCCGTTTGTGGCGGAAATTTCGAGCGTAGTAAGGGAGAGGGTATCAAGCCCGGTCGCGCCGTTCAAAGAGCGGAGCGTCAGCTTCTGTACGGTGGACGGCACCTGGAAGGAGAACACCTCTTTCTGGTGATTATTGCAGAAAAGATGTTTCCAGAATACGGAAGGGATGAGCTTTTTCTCTCGCAGACAGAACGTATTGCCCTCAATGCCTGCCTCGAAGCGGTCCGGATCGAAGTCGCCGGAAAAGTCAAACTCAACCGAAGCGGAAGTGCCCGGAGCAAAGTCGGCAGAAGCATTCCGCAGGGAGATTTCCATAGCGGTGATGGCGGTGGAAGGGGCGTACGGGTAGTTCGGATGTGTTTCTTCAGAATTGGAGTGGGTTTTCTCCTGTGGCAGCACGTTTGCAACAGGCTGCTCCGTTGTGGCATATTCCTGACGGAAAAATTCGAGGACATCGTCGACATTGCCGAGTTCCGCACAGATTTCCTCATCGGAGAGACCCTGGCTGCGGGCGTCGGCGAAATGGGATTCGAAATCGTTTAAAATTTCCTCTGCGGCGGCAGAATCAAAGGATGCAAGGCCCTGTTTCAATGCATTCATATAAGTTTCATACGTTGTATTCATCATGATTTTCCTTTCTATCGTCAGATCGTTTCATCTGAAATCAGTCGGTTGATCTGCTGGGTGAAATCCAGCCATTCCTGTTTTTTCTCCTGCTGATAAGCTGTTCCTGCTTCAGTCAGATGGTAATATTTCCGGGCAGGGCCGGATGCGGATTCCTGCAGATACGTTTCCACGTAACCGGCTTCCTTGAGTCGTTTTAAAATCATATAGAGCGTTCCTGCGGCGATGGACATTTCGCGGGAAATGGCGTCTGTCAGCTCATAGCCGTATTTGTCCTCTTTTGTCAGCTGGGAGAGGACACAGAGCTCGAGGACGCCCTTTTTGAGTTGTGGATTCATATGAACACCTCCTTGTTGAGTAGATCATAACACAGACTATATCATAATGCAATATAGTAAAAGAAAAAAATACAAAGAAAAATGTGTTCGATTTTGTACATGGAAATGCCTTGAAAAGAACCGCGGATTTCCGTATAATCAAGCAGAACCCTGAAAAACGGCAGGAATTTTCCGGGCATCCAGGAAATGGAAAAATACCGGAAAATACAGATAAATGCAAAGATGGTTAGTTGGAAAGAAGAGGAAAAAACATGAGTGAAATGAATCAGAACAACAATGGCCCGGTAAAGGGCGCGATCCATTCGATCGAGAGCTTCGGTTCCGTCGACGGACCTGGCGTACGCTACGTGATTTTTGTGAAGGGCTGCAACATGCGCTGCCAGTTCTGCCACAACCCGGATACCTGGACAACAAAAGATGCCGACTGGCAGACCGCAGACGAGGTGCTGAAAAAAGCGCTCCGCTATAAAAACTATTGGGGAGAAAAAGGCGGCATTACCGTGAGCGGCGGAGAACCGCTGCTGCAGATCGACTTCCTGATCGAGCTGTTCCGCAAGGCAAAAAAGAACGGCGTTCACACAACGCTGGATACCAGTGGAAATCCGTTCACAAGAGAGGAGCCGTATTTCAGCAAATTTAATGAGCTGATGAAATACACCGACCTGCTGCTGCTCGATATCAAGCTGATTGACGACAAGGCGCACAGAGAGCTGACCGGCTGCACCAACGAGAACATCCTCGACCTGGCGCGCTACCTTGACGAGATCGGCAAACCAGTCTGGATCCGCCACGTCCTCGTCCCGGAACGCAGCGACTACGACGAATACCTGATTCGCCTCGATGAGTTTTTACACAGCCTGCACAACGTACAGCGCGTAGAGGTTCTCCCATACCACACCCTCGGCGTATTCAAATGGGAAACCTTAGGAATCCCATACAAACTCGAAGGCATCAACCCGCCGACCAAAGAGCGCGTGGAAAACGCCAATAAACTGCTGCATACGGCGGAATATACGGGATATCTGAAATAAAAAGCAGAACAACAAGAAAAAAATGTGAAAAAGTAACAATTTTTATAAAAACTTTATAGTATTTCTGTTCAAAAACCAGAAGAAAAGGAGTATAATTTCTGTTATGGACGAGAGCATGGTTACAATGTGGCGGACATGACAGGGACGACAGCAAAAACACTACGAACCTTTTTGATTCGCCGCGGCAGTTGCTGCATCCACCAAAAATAAGAGCAAAAAGAAAGAAGGATTTACAATGTTTGGTTCAAAAGAGGCATCGGAAGACAAGCTGAAAAAAATGGTGGAAAAAGGAAAATGGGACAAATTAAGAAAACAGTATCTGGATTCGGACAAGACAACGCAGGTAGCGCTTGCAAAAGCCTGTGCAGCTTCGAGAAATGATGGTTCTGTTAATATTCTGACTTCTCTTCTGGAAGTAGACGATGTGGACGTAAAAATCGCGGCCGTTACGAGCCTTGGTGAGGTTGGAGACGATCACGTAACAGCACTGATCCGTCAGCTGGCCGTCAAGACACCGGCAGATCAGACGGAGCTGAAAGCAGCGATCACAAAAGCGCTGGAGAAGATTGTCGAAAGAGCATAAGAGCAGGATCAGTGAAAAAAAGGAAAGGCGAAGAAGTTTCTGTAAAAAGAAGCTCCTTCGTTTTTTTGTTGCAAGGCATATCAGAATCTGCTCCAGCGGATTGTTTTTGCCCGAACAGAAATCTTACAAAATCGTAATAATAATGCAGTTGTATCTATCCCGCAAAAAATGCTATAGTGAAAATAACACAGACACAAAAGCAGAACGCGGAGCGAAAAGCATCCGCAGAAAAAAGGGAGGAAACAAGATGGAATTTGTATTCGAACATGCAACCATGATTGCCGTGATCGCCGTTGTGGTGATCATTCTTGCCATTCTGGCGAGCGGTTATGTGAAGGCGCCGCCGGATACCGCATTTATTATTTCCGGTTTCAAAAAAGGCCAGCGGATCCTGATCGGTAAAGCCGGCATCAAGCTCCCATTCTTTGAGCGGCTGGACAAGCTGAGTCTGAAGCTGGTAGCGATCGATGTGAAGACGAGCGACGCCGTTCCGACCGCTGACTACATCAATATTCAGGTGGATGCAGCCGTCAACATCAAAGTCGGGGACGAACCGCAGAAGCTCCAGAAAGCATCCCAGAACTTCCTGAACCGCGACAGCGAATATATTGCCAAGGTTGCAAGAGAAGTCCTTGAAGGAAACATGCGTGAGATCGTTGGAAAGATGCGTCTGGAAGAGATGGTTTCCGACCGTCAGAAGTTTGCGGAGCTGGTCAAAGAAAATGCAGAACCGGACCTGGCTGCGATGGGACTTGACATCATCAGCTTCAACGTACAGAATTTCGTCGATTCCAATCAGGTCATTGAAAACCTTGGTATCGACAATATCGTAAAAATCAAGAAATCCGCGGCGATCGCCCGTGCCAATTCCGAGAAAGAAATCAAAATTGCCCAGGCGCGTGCAAATAAAGAGGCGAACGATGAGCGCGTTCTTGCCGAGACCGAGATCGCAAAGAAAAACAACGATCTGGCAATCAAGTCGGCAGAGCTGAAAAAAGAGTCCGATATCAAAAAGGCAGAGGCAGATGCAGCGTACAAGATTCAGGAAGAGCAGCAGAGAAAAGAGCTGGAAATCACTTCCGCGAATGCGAACATCGCCCGTCAGGAGCGCGAGGTTGAGCTCCGTGCCAGAGAAGTAGAAGTAACCGAGAAATCCCTCGAGGCAGAAGTCAAGAAGAAAGCCGAGGCCGAGCGTTACGCAAAACAGCAGCAGGCAGAGGCAGATTTGTACCGCCGTCAGAAAGACGCAGAGGCAGACCAGTTCGAAAAAATCCGCGAGGCGGAGGCAAAGAAAGCCCAGGCAGAAGCCCAGCGCTATGCGATGGAGCAGGAAGCACTCGGTATCAAGGCAAAAGGTGAGGCGGAAGCCGCATCCATCCGCGCCCAGGCACTTGCAGAGGCCGAAGGTATGGAGAAGAAAGCCGAGGCTTACCAGCGCTACAACAAAGCCGCAATGGCAGAGATGATGATCAAGGTTCTGCCGGAGATCGCCGGAAAGATCGCAGAGCCGCTCAGCCAGATCGACAAGATTACGATCATCGGCGGCGGAAGCGAGGACAACGGCATCGGCTCCGTAGCGGGCAATGTGCCGGTGGTGATGGCAAAGCTGTTTGAGTCGATGAAAGAGGCGACCGGTGTCGATCTCTCCGAAATCATGAGAGCCGATACATACGATGCAAAAGTAAACCGCAACATTCAGATCTCCAGCCCGGAAGAGCTCAAAGAGTATCTGAAAGCAGAAGCCGGAAAGGCAGCAGCGGATGCAGAAAGCCCGGAAAAAGCGGAAGCATCCGAACCGGTGCAGAAAGACGGCAGCGAGCAGTAAATCCAGAACGGATCATAAAAACAGAAAAAGAGGCAGGGATCCAGAAAAATTTCTTGAGGATCCTGCCTCTTTTGACGTATAGATCGGAAAAAGTTATTCGGCGCCTTTTTCCAGCATGCTCATGAACTCTTTTGCCGCCTGCGGGATCGGCAGATGGGAGCTGTGGGCAACGACAAGCTGGCGCGGCGGAAGCTCCTCCACGAGGTCGAGCTGGAAGGCCGCCGTCTCTTTTACAAGGCAGTAGTCCGGCACAAACGCGATGCCAAGGCCGATACTCGCCAGGTCGATCAGAAGATCGTTGCTGCCAAGCTCAATTTCCGGCACGAGGTCGAGCTGGAACCGCTGAAACTGGCTGTGCAGGAACTCACTCGTCGTACTCTTGCGGTCGAGCATCAGAATCGGGTACTGCAGCAGCTCTTTTAAGTGAACCGGCCTGTTTTCCAGTTCCGGGTAATATTCGCCGTTTGCGATGAAGATATCGTGGAACGAATGAATCGGAATCGTGTGAAGACGGCTGGAAAGATGCGAGTTTGGATAATTGGTCACGATGAAATCCACCTGGCCGGATTCCAGCAGATCGACGCACTGGGTCGAAGTCTGGTTTGTCACCTTGATGTGGACATTCGGAAAGGAGCGGTGGAAACGGTTCAGGTACGGAACAAGGAAATAGCGGCAGATTGTGTCGCTCGCGCCGATGCGGAGCTGGCCGCCGCCAAGCGTTCCCGCTTCCATAATCTGTGCTTCACCGCGCGCAATCAGGTTGATCGCAGGCTCTACGTGGCGCAGCAGCGTTTCTCCCTCCGGCGTTAACTGCACGCGCTTTGTACTGCGGATAAAGAGCGTGATTCCAAGCTTTTTCTCCAGTACCTTGATCGACTGGCTGACCGCCGACTGCGAGATAAAAAGCAGCTTGGAGGCCTCGGAAAAACTGAGTGTGGTGGCAACGTAATAGAAAACCTTATATAACTCGTAATTAATATCCAAAATAAGCACCTCTTATAAAATATGATATCTTCACTCTAGCACACTTCCCCGAAAGAATGCAAGAAAAAATCTGCCGGAGCCGTGAACTTTTTCTCCTCTTTTTCGAGTAAGAGAAAATTCACGGTTCCGGCAGATAAGAAAGGGGAATCAGCCAAGCACTTTGGCAATGGCGCTGTCCAGCGTGCGGATCTGGCGCGTTGCAGAGTATCCGTCGAGTTTCGGCATCTGAATATCCATCAGCACCAGATCGAACTGATCCGGCGCTGCGGTGCGGAGCGTCTCAACGGCAACATCGCCGTCGTCTGCAAGGCTGACGGAAAATCCGGCGTTCGAAAGGAGCTCCATCGCGATTTCCTGTACCATATGGCTGACGTTGATCGCCATGCCAAGTCCCGTACCCTGAATGCCGCTGACCGTAGAAGTCTCCTCGCGTGTAAACGATTCAAAGAGGTGCTCCTGGAATTCCCGGCTCATGCCGATGCCGTTGTCGCGGACGTGGAATTCGTAGAGCGCATACCCTTTTTTATAGTACGGTTTCTGAATAATACGGACAATGATGGTGCCGCCGTTCTGTGTGAATTTCGTGGCATTGCTCAGCAGATTCAGCAGAATCTGGTTCAGGCGGAAAAAGGTGCTGGCCGGAGGTGGAAATCTTGTTCAGGTATTCCTGCACCTGGTCCGGCTGATTGACGTGGGCGGCAGCCAGAGCGGTAAAGCCGATGATCGCATTCATCCGAAAAAACAGATTTTGTTCCGGAATGAAAATGGGAAACAAAAGTTACTTTACATATAAAAGAGCAGAACAGGAAGAAATTTTGAAAAAAATTGAAGAAAATTACAAATTATTGTGGAATATGTGGAAAAAATATGGTAGGATGGGGGAGAAGAGAAAAGTGGTTTCAAAATGTTACTTAACGTTCAGTGAAAGTTCTATGGTTACAAAGAAAACAAAAAACAAGAGGAGAAGGAAAATGAAATTTTTACCAAAACCAAAAGAGGTAAAACTCCTGACGGGGGAACATGCACTCTGCTATGACGGCAGAATTGTACTGGATGGCAGACTGCTGGGAAATGGGGATACGTATGCGAAAGTGCTGCAGAAGGGAATCAAAAAGGAAACCGGAATGCAGTACGATATCGGATACGGCGTTCCGGGAAGAAAAGAGACCGGCGCGATTGTACTGGAACTGGATGAGACAAGGAAAAGCCAGCAGTATGTGCTGCAGGTGACAGAGGAGGAAATCCGCATCCAGGGCGGAGACGGAGCCGGCGTGCTCTACGGTGTGCAGACGCTGTGCCAGATGATGCACGAATACGGTGCACTGCTTCCTGCCGTGCGGATCGAGGATGAGCCGGATCTGCCGGTGCGCGGCTATTATCTCGATGAGACGAGAGGCCGTGTGCTGACACTTTCCTATTTAAAACAGGTGGCAGACCGCATGGCGTACTACAAGCTGAACCAGCTGCAGCTCTATGTGGAGCACACGTATCTGTTCTCCGGACTTTCCGAGATGTGGCGCGATGAGACGCCGCTTACGGCAGAGGAAATCCGCGAGCTGGATGCGTACTGCGCAAAGCTTCATATCGAACTGGTGCCGTCGATCGCAACGTTCGGCCATCTGTACATGCTGCTCTCCACAAAGAGCTATGGCGACCTCTGTGAATTCCCAGACAGCTGGAAAGAGCCGTTTTCCTTCTGGGACCGGATGCAGCATCACACGGTGGATGTCTCCGGCGGCAGAGCGATCGAGCTGATCAAGGCCATGATCGAGGAGTACATGGCGCTTTTTGCCACGGATAAATTCAACATCTGCGCGGACGAAACGTTCGACCTTGGAAAAGGAAAATCGAAACCGCTGGCAGACGAGAAAGGCGTTCACCGCCTGTATATCGACTATGTAAAAGAGCTCTGCGAGTTTCTCGTGGCAAAAGGCAAAAAGCCGATGTTCTGGGGCGATATCATCTGCGCACAGCCGGAGCTGATCAAAGAGCTGCCAGAGGAAACCGTCTGCCTGACCTGGGGCTATGCAGCCGAGCAGAGAGAGCATGAGGCAAAAGTGATGGCGGAAGCTGGTGCAAGACAGTATCTCTGTCCTGGGGTCGGCGGCTGGAACCAGTGGATGAACCTGGTGGAGAACAGCTACAAAAATATCGCACGGATGTGCGGCTATGCGAGAAAATACCATGCGGAAGGTGTTCTGAACACAGACTGGGGTGACTGCGGCCACATCAATCAGCCGGACTTTTCCCTTCCTGGCATGATCTATGGAGCCGTCTTCTCCTGGGGAGACGATACCGACAGCTTTGAGGAGCTGAATGAACAGATTTCCCGTCTGGCCTACGGCGACCGGAGCGGAAAATTCGTTTCCTATATGGCAAAAACGGCAGAATGCTCCATCTTTGACTGGTGGGATGCCAACGTCGTTTACGAGGAAAAAGTGCTCGGTCATCCGAACAACCGGAATGCGCTGTTTGACGCGAGAATCCAGGATGAGGCGAAGCGTGCAGCTGCAAAGGAAACAATTGCGGCTCTGAAAAAAGAACTGAAAAAGACAGCCGGTGCTCTGGAAGAATCCTGCCGTCCAATGGTTCCGGTGCTGGAACTCACGATGGAAGCGATTGACATCTGGAATGAGACGGGCGCGAGAATGTGTGACATTGAGCTTGGAAAAGAAAAGGATGAGACAGCCTGCGCGGCACTTGCGGGACGGCTGGAAACCTGGTTTATGAAGTATAAAGC
>ERZ650307.1857-NODE-1857-length-11679-cov-8.575791_pt1 | contig 11679 bp, 10 predicted proteins | sample MGYA00376243_ERZ650307 | MGnify/ENA primary metagenome ERZ650307 (study PRJEB26733, sample SAMN07839242) | wastewater metagenome | biome: urban; feature: artificial channel; material: waste water | place: USA: North Carolina | collected 2016-03-31 ... | reverse complement strand
CCGATCTGTAGCGTAAAAAGTACGAGCAAAAAAGTTTTTTGGGCGTCTTGGAGCCCGTGTGTTCAGGGGGTATGGGCGACCACTGCAAATACACAACTCGGTGAGAAGTCTTTTGGAATCAAAGACTTACGAGGAATCATCTGTAGCAACCACATTGGCGCACCCCGAAAACGTGTCCAATAAGTTGACACAGAGAGGGTGTTGGGCGGTTTCGACTGGTGTCCATCTGCTTGACACTCTCGGGATGTCAAACGCTTTGCCTGTACGGCCCAGCAGGTAAAGCCTTTGCGCAGCTGCCAAGAGACTCACACGGTCTCACATTCGCCGGAGACAAGCTACGTGCATCTGTGGCAAACTTGAACCATGGTGACCGTCACTAAAAACCCCATTGCACGCCACAGACGCAAGGCTGTGTCGGCTGCTTTTCGCGTCAAATCGCCACAGATTGATGCGGTGGTAGACCGGGTTCTCAAAGCGGGCGGCTCCACATTCACTTTCCCAACACTCACTGGTGCTGAAGCTTCTGCACTCATGAAAGCAGCGGGCATCGTGGACAACCACGGGAAGCTCGGTAAGCATTACCGCTAATGGGCCAGATTGTCTTGGCCTACCACGGCTGCGACGTCACAGTTCGTGATGGCCTCGTGCGTGGCGAGCTCACGCCAAGAATCTCCAGCAACGCCTATGACTGGTTGGGCGATGGTCTCTATTTTTTCGAAGGTGATCACAATCGCGCACTAAAGCTGGCGATGTTCGCCCATGAGAACCCCCAGCACCTTCTCACCCGCATTCCTATTGCAACGCCTGCTGTCGTCGGCGCCATCTTGGATGTTGATCGCTGGCTTGATCTGACCACTCAAGAAGGCATCGCTAATTTCACTCACGCCGCTCAAACCGTTGTGAATGGCTCCATTGACGCGGGCACACCAGTACCCGAGAACAAGCCTGCCTTTGATGGGGACAAAGACCTCTTGCACCGTGCATTTGACAAAGCGGCCTGCGACATGGTGCATACTTTTCGCAAAATGCTTCACGAAAGAGCGCTTGATGTGCAAGACACGGCAGCCATCATCGCCACAGCGCCGTATCAAGCGGCACGAGGAGCATTCGAGCAGGGTGAGCAGGTTTCTGAAGGCAGTTCCATCTGTACTGACACCCATCTTCAGATTGCCGTGCGGGACTTGAATTGCATCAAGGGCTGGTTCCTCATACCAGGTCAGAAGTTGCTCAGTGACGATGAGCTACAAGCCGCCAAGCAGCGACAACTGGACGCAATAGCTCAGCGAAGGGACTCTAAGCCACGGCGCAGGGCCACCGCCAAGAAGTAAGCCTGCATCAACTGCTTGGACTCCACGCCTCACCGCTCAGTAGGTGTGAATCACCTGTGCAAATGGTGAGGGATACGGTTCTCCTTGCGCGCCACAGCGGCTCGGTTGCCTACCTCATGGTGCGATGCCGTCAAATGGGTTACAACTTCTCTTGCAACGAGCATCCTTGTACAACTTGTCTTCGCATTCCTTGTCCTCCACACAACAGAAGTTGTGTCTATTTTGCGAGCCAAGTTGTAACTACCGAAGGCATAGTCGCGGTACCTTGACCTCGAATGCGCGTCAAAAATGACCTGACCGAATGGCGAGCGTCACGTTCGACCTTGCAAAGCGCATCAGCAGCGCCACACCGCGTGAAAAAGTTGACGATTTCGCTGTTTCCCCGTGTTGCTGCATTAACAGTTGTTGACACCCGTAGGAAGGCCGACAGAATCTCCTAATCGCTGAAATCAGCTTCAACTCCTGTCACCTCATGTCTCAATACGATCCCGTCGATTTGGCCGGAAACATGACCACCGAACGCGAGCTTCGTGAAGCCAAGGTGCGCGCCGGAGATAGCATCGGAGTCGCGCTCCACAAGCTCGGTGAGCATCGAGCCCAGGAGCAAGAAAAGCTGATCCGGGAAAGTTACGGACCGGAGCCGGTAGTGGTGGGCATCCCCATTTTGGACACCCGGACGCAATACGAGAAAGATCGCGATAGCGCCAGGCTTCAGAACGGGGTGCGGATGGCGGTGATCTTGTTGATGGTTGGTGTTTTGTTTTGGGTGTTGAACTCCACCATTGGCAACGGCATTCGCGGTATGGACTTTTATGGAGTGAAGGACTCGTACACCTTTTACCCCAATGCACTCAAATCCTCTGGCTACTCAGATTACTACGTAGGAAGGGCCGATTCTGAAACGGCCTTCGCCAAACAAAGCGCGCTGGATTTCGCAACGAAGTACGGTTCCTTGTTCAAGCCAGGCACCCCGTTTGAAAGAATGTTTGACTCGTGCAAGGGCAAATTTTCATGCACGGATGTTTCCCTGGGCGCTGTGTTGAACATCCAGCGCCATGCGCTGAAGCCGCAATCCCTTTTGAACGACATGTGCTCACTTGAGGCAAGTGCGGTCGTGAAAAGGGCGCAGACAAGCTACGCAGGCCCCCTGGATGCGCGATTTGTTCCCTCAAAAGTGAGCGCCTCCAATATGTGCGTTACAACCAATCCTTCGCAGGTGCAAGCGGTCGCGGCACCCCTCAACACCCGCTACAAACTCTATGAAGCTGGTTATTTGCTGCTTGTCCCGCTGGTAGCTTTCCTGGTGCTCGTGAGCCTGGTGCCCAAAGCCCAGTACCCAGTCAAGGGCGACTAACAAGAGTTTCACATCCAGCGACTGCTGCCATTGATGAAAACTGCCCCCCACCGCCTGCCTGCGCCGCACCGGCTCATCCCCTCGTTCCTGATCATGGCGCTCGGCCTTGCTCTGTCCGCATGCGCGGCCCCACCCCGAGATCCGCTCAACGACTACGCATGGGAGAGGCTTGAACGCCTGCCCAAAGATGCGGCCGAAGTCGCGGCGGCAGTGGCGGCGAGTTCGCGCGAAGCGTTCTTGGAGTCCACCAAACTGCGCGTTTCGGATGTGCTCAAGGATCCCGAGAGCGCGCGATTCAGAAAACTTCGCCTGGTGGATTACAAGGGCGGCCTGCTGGCCTGTGGCGAGGTGAACGCCAAGAACTCCTACGGCGGCTACGTGGGGTTTTCTCAGTTCATGGCGGGCAGCAACTACGTCATCCTCCTTGGCGAATCCAACGCCCGCGCGGGATTGAGTGGCGTCGATATGTCGCTGGTCAGCACCGTTTGCGGTAATCAGTAGCAACCCAGAGTGGCCAGCACAACATCCATCAAGCAGGTTTCGCGAGACAAAGCTCGCGCAGAGTTGCGTGAGCTGGTGATTGCCTGGGCCACGGATGCCGACACCCACCTGGCAACCTACATCCTGGAACTGGGCCCCGAGCGTTCTGGCGCCAAGTCCCGGTGCCTTTGCCCCGGTTGTGGTGGCCCGCTGGTCGCCGTGAACAACGCGAAAACCCAGTACAAAGTCCGCCCGCACTTCCGGCACCACCAAGGCTCCAACAGCAAGGATTGCGCGATAGTGGCAGCGCGCATGGCCATCCTGCGCACAATGACCGATCTGGGCTGGATCGATTTGCCAGCCCGCACACGCAGCGCCAGCGTCAAAGGGTTGGATGGTCGGGACTATGAAGGCATGGCCTCCAGACCACCCGAGCGCGTACGTGTGATCAGGGCTGAATTCAGCGACTGCGCCCCCGCTGTTTTGCACCTGGAGGATGGCAGGCAGATCACCGTGCTGCTGCGCGGCGAGGCCGCGCCCACCGATGGCTCACCCCATACCGGTGCTGTCGTTGTCATTGAAGTGGATGACCCTGCCGTCGCGCTCATGGATCCGCAGCAACTCAGGGAAAGGCTGTCCCTCAATGCTGGGGCATGCTGGCATCAGCACTGGGATGACGCGGCGATTCTTGATGAGGCAACCAGCCAGGCTCGGGAAACGGCCATTGACCATCTGGCCCTTGCCCCTGATGGCCTGGATCTCCCCAGCGACATGCCCGCTGAACTCAAGTCAGAAACCGTCCTTCACTATGTCGTCAAACACATCCTCAGGGAAGCTGGCGAACTGCGCACGCCTGAAGATGTGGTCTACGTGGAGGCGGAATCCGAGAAACGCTGCCACAGCAGGACTTGGAGACTGCCTGAACAACACTTGGCGCTGTCCGAGGTGGAGCTGGAAAAGCGCCTGGGTCTCACCCGCCCCGATCTTGTGTGCAAGGCGATAGACACCGCAGGCGACTACTCCTACCCCTCTTTATGCATCGAGGTCACCGTCTCCAACACGATCAGCCAAGAACGCCGCAACCGGATTCGTGAAGTCGGGTTGCCAGCGCTGGAGATTGACCTCAGCGCCCTTCAAGGGCGCATCACACTGGGCAGACTGAAACACCTGGTCGTCACATCCACTTATGTGAAAAAGTGGATCTACAACCCGGTGGTGACTCAAAAATTCCTTGAGCTTGAAAAAGAGGTCAAGGCATTGGCTGCAGCGGAAGACGAAGCCCTCGAAGAGGAGAGGGCCGAAATGCGGCGCGTGAACGCCCTCCCACTCCAAGAAGTCGCCGAGCAGTATCTTGAGAAAGCCTATCGGTACTTCCTGCTTCTTCAAGACACGGGCGATTCATGGCCCGCAGCAGGCTCAACAACTGCCGTGGTTATCGCTGAAGCCAGGGAGGATCTGTCCAAGCAAGCCAATCTCTTGGCCTGGAAGGGCTACCCCGGCGCCGACGAAGAGGATTTCCTGCACCCACGCGGTGTGTTGGAGTCCCTGCTCTCTCTCAAATTTGATCGCGGGCTCACTCGCAAGCTGAACACGGGGTTCCAGGTTCTCAATGCGCTGGTGACAGGCGGTAAAGGCATCGCCAACGAGCTCACACCGCTGTACCTGGCCGCAGCCAAGGCTTTTGATGTGCCAATGACCCTCGCACAGCAGGCCATCGTTGAGCAATGGCGTGGTGAAGTCATTGAGCGCATCAGGACGATCAAAGGCAGCTACGTGAGGAGCAGCGTCTACGACCCGCTTCTTGGCGCCCTCTTCCCTGAGTTGCGCGAAGCTTTGCCTCGTACGACTGGTACCCACTTTTTGAGCGTCTATCAAAAACACCAACAAAAGCTCCAGCCACCCCCGAGGGAACTACAGCCCAGAGAGGCCACTCGTGCCACCATGGCAGCGACACTGGCCGAGTTCAGACACTCCATGCCCTCATGGATGCGTAGTAGTGGTTTCTTGTCCGGGGCAGATCTGGAGAGTTGGATAGAACAGAACCCCGAATCTGCCAACTCTTGGGGCGTGAGATCCATAAAAGAGAAGAAGGGCTCCTGACCATCACTTATCAGATTCGGCTCTTTCGACGCCGAAGTGCCAGCGCCCTCCTCCAAGGTTTATGCCTACTCCCCGGCCGACACAAGCTACCGCTTATCGTCCTGCCTCAATTTTTCGTGCCGCCGACTCTCTGTTTGCTTTCTCACGAGCTACAGAATCATTACGAGAACGCAGCGCATAGCGCGACGACACTTCGTTCTTGTCAATCGTTGCGACTATATCGAGATGCGAAGGGTATGTCCTTCTTAAAAACGACTGAGCACCAGTGTGTGACACAGAAATGATTCGATCCGGTCTAACAGCGCAAGCCCAAGCATCATTAGGCCCCTCAAAACGCCATTGATCCCCGCATGAGCCAACGTTCAGATACCTCAGAAGATCTGTCGTGCGGGGATCCGGGTCGCCCCAGTTTAAGGCGCGAAACTCGATGCGTACCAATCTCTTGGTCTTTGGTTCGAACGACAAATACGGCCCAACGAATCGCGGTTCTACGCTGTGGTTCGGATGGGGCATCGAGGGCAGTTCTGGGGTCTTACCGGTACAGGTGATGAGGTGATCGCCCCCTCGTATGGCTCGAATGTTCTCGGCCGTGCAGGCGTTCAACCCAATCTTAGATGCCTGAGCATTAGACATGCCCAGTCGGTAACCTGCAATCTCGAAGCGGGGTGCCAGGGACTGAGCGCTTGCACTGCAGCAAACCGAAATGGCGAAAAGTGAAAGCGCTTTTTTGGTCGAGTCGAACATGGCGGTCGAGGGGAAGGAGGCAAAAAAGACACCACTGGCGATTTGCCCTTTTGGTAGATCTGAAAACATATGGCCTTTGGGCCGCTGTCATCCGCTGGTGCAGCAGCCTCTGGGCATTGTTGCTTCTCGTTGAGATGTATTGTGACGCCCACACCCATTCACGCGCAGGCCCACTGGCGCTTACACTTCGACCAAGACAACCACAGGCAACTCCAAAATGAACCGTGCTGAACTCGTAGAAATCCTGGCTTCCAAGAACGATCTGTCCAAGAGCGCTGCCAACGGCGTGCTGGAGACGCTGATCGAGACCATTCAGACCGCCGTCAAAAAAGGCGATGCAGTCCAGCTGGTGGGCTTTGGAACCTTCAAGTCGGTCAAGCGCGCGGCCCGCACCGGCAAGAACCCAGCCACGGGTGCGGCCCTCAAGATTCCCGCCACCACCGTGCCCAAGTTCGTGGCCGGTGCCAAGTTCAAAGCCGTGGTGGACCCCAAGGCTGCCAAGCGCAAGGCAGCGAAGTAAAACGCCCTACGCTCACAGACAACGCCGCCACTGGTATTACGCCACTGGCGGCTTTTTTGATTTGATCTACCCACGGATTTACCTATGACGGCATTTCAGGATTCTTTCCAGGCAGAGGTCGCGCGCCTGGTACGCAAGCAGGTAAAGGACGATCAGGCTGCGCTCAAGCAATCAGACCGCAAGCAGCGCGAAGAAGTCTCAGCCCTCAAGCAAGAAGTGAAGTCTCTGAGCACTCAGGTGCGCTCGCTGACCAAGCAGTTGGCCAAGTTGGAGGCATTGGTTCAGAGCCAGGTGCCTCAGAAGGAACCACGCGCGCCTCGGTCTTCAGCCGGGTTCGTTTTCAACCACGAAGCCCTGATTGCCAAGCGCCACGAGCTGGGGCTCACCCAGGCTCAGATGGCTCAACTGCTGGGTGTGTCGAACCTGACTGCTTACAAGTGGGAAACAGGCGCTGTACAACCCCGTGACAAGAAACTTGCGCGATTGCAGGAAGTTCTGAAGATGGGCCCAAGGCTAGTGCAAAAAGCTCTCAAAGCACCTCAATAGTGTTTGGATCCTGACCGCAACGACCCCAACCCCAAAGCAGTGAGTCATTGCCCAGCCATAAAGAGGCATAGACGAACAATGAACGCGGCCATGGTGTAGGTCAGATCTGTTCGCAAAGTTAGAGTTTTCGAAACAAATTTGCTCACGAACCTGAACTATTAACCGCAATGTGTTTTTCACGCATTTTCTTTTCTACAAAGAATGGCGCATCATTTAAGTATATAAATAATCGACCTACAAAACAATGAAGAAATATCTACTCATATATTTATCGGCTCTTTTTTTCGCTGGATGTGCATCTGTAAGCCCCACAGCGTATGTAGATAAGCTTCTGGATCAGGGAGAATATGCTGAGCTATACTACTACGTTGTAATAGCGAATGATAAAAATGTTGATCAGCTAAAATTCAAGAACGCCATTCTGTCCAAAACAGGGGGCGCAAAAAATCCAAATTTTTTTAATTTGGCCGTCAAGCAAATAAACACAGCATATCATCCGCACGTTGATTATTTTATTGATACAAATAAATTTATTCAAGAAGCGCTCGGCGATAATCTTATCACCCAGACGCAAGCACAGCAGCTGAACGAAATTCTAAGCGATTCTCTTGATAAAAATTATTTTAACATTCCCGAGATAACAAGCTCTACAGCAATTGCAACATTGTGGCCAGATGCAAAAGCAAAATCAGATAAAGTATTTCGCGATAAACTAAACGATTTATCGCAAGACACCGATCCTAGCATCGAATCTTTTTTCCCTATATACAATTATTTTTTAAAATCAAATAATTCTACGGAAGCGACAAGAACACTGAATGCAATGCAAATTCTGGCAGAGAAACACATTGCCAGCAGCCAAAACCCATCAGACCTCAATCCGGTTATTAAATATATTCAAACAACTGGCGACAGAAGCTTGGATGCAAAGATAACCTCTGCCATTCAAAAAATAAACCCCCGAAGATCAGAAATAAATAGCTCTATCAGAGAGTTGTTTCCTGAATTTTATAGAAACTACACTTACGAACTCAGGAAACAAAGCGATATTAGGAAGGACAATTCATCCATCTTAATCGAAGCATGCAACGGCATACAAGATGAAGCAAAGCGCCTCAGCTGCTTGCAGGAAGTAATTTCGAGAAAATCGGCTACCCTCACACAAACAGACAATGGCATCCAAGACTTAAAGAAAGCTTTTGCCTCTATCAGTGGCGCTGTGAATGCAGGTATAAATTTCCAAAGATATCAGGCTATCGCTCTGGAGCCCTCAAAAGCTGTATCCGTGCTAAAGGCTACCAACAAAAATATTGAGCCAGATGCCATGGAATACCTAACCAAATCTGCGGAAGCTTATAAAGATGCAGAAATTTTTTGGCGCGCCTATATTTATAAAAGCCAAGATGGCGGCGTTATGTTTGGACGGGTTTTTAATTACCGACTGGCAGGACTCGACTGGTTGGTAAAAAAATACCAACTCCCCACCAATACGGTTCTATTCAACGAAAACGTTCCACTGAATCCATCACTAACTATTATTTGGAGAGAGGCGGAAGCGAACGCCTCAAAGGCGATGGAATTATTGGATAATTGATTACCCATAACGCATTCATATATACATGGGAGTCTAACTGCGCAGTCAAGTCGCCCCTCCTGCAGGGGGCTGCTTGCTACGGACCACTTCTTGCCAGTGGTTGTCGTTGACTGAGGATCCCTGCTGTGGGTGTAGTGCTGGACTGAATGATCACTAACGCCGCAATCAGCACTGCGTTGGCGCAGGGACCTACTCCTTGTGAATGTTGAGTTCAGAGCTCTCGTATGAAAGCCCAACAGTGCACGACTCAAACCTCTCATCGAACACCCAGCGAAACGGCGTGTCACGACACGCGCCATCAAATAGCTCACTGTCCATCTTGCACTCCACAGTCAGGGTAGCCGCATCCTCGCCATAAACGTCGTGCTCAAAAAACGCACCCTGCAGCGCGTCACAATGAACACACCCGTTGGATAGATAGGCGTGCCCGCGAGTGCGCGAAAACCGCTCCTTCACTTGGCCAATCCCAAGCGATATGAGATCAACCCGCCCCAGTGCTTCGCCAAGGACTGTCCTGCCCAATGGGTTGTCGAAGTTTTCCATCTTGAGCCAAACAGGCCTGGCGCCAGGTACCAGCAGATCCACCCGAAACTCAAATCCGGTAATGATGGAAGTGGGCTTCTTGCACCGCCAGCAGGCTTGATCGGCTGTGAAGATGTCCAAAGGCACAGCCTGATCAATTCCAGGTGCCCAAATGAACTTTCGTGCCAGACACCCACGCACAAATCGGCCCAGCTCGATCCTGGGGCCCCATTGGTAATCCATCTTTTTGGAACCGTATGGTGTTTCGTGAGGGATGGAGACCCACGCGAGTGCAGGATCCAACTGAACCTCAACATGCAGCGATGGGATGTCCTTCGACACCTGAACCGCACTCGGATGCCTGAAGAGCCACAGCCCGCGAACCCCGCTGCTGCGGTACTGCTCTTGCCGCCGCGCTGTCTCGTCTTGGCTCTGTGCTGACCACTGCATCTCGAAGGCAATGCGGTGGGCCGCGCGACTGGCCATCACATCCGCGACCCACACGCTGCCGTCTGGGGCCTGGCCGCGCTGCTCTGTGCTGACTTCCCATTCTGTGCCCTTGATGGCTTTGGCAATGCAGGCCTTCACAAACAGGTGCTCTGCAGTCTCAGCCGCCGATGTGCACTCGCCCCGGCGTTTGTGCGCAAAAAACTGAGTGCCCAGCTTCGAGGTTTTGAGGGTGACATGCTCATCACAGCAAGTCATCCTCATGTTCTTCTCTGACGCATTCGACGCCTTCAGCCCCGCCCATCCGGCAGCATCGAAGTCGAACGAAAAAAGCGTGTTTTCACCGTGCTTGCAGGACAGAGGCATAGCGGTCAGCCCATAGATTTATTGATTCATCCCAATACCCTAATTCTTATTCACAAATCTATTCAAAAGGGGGTATCCTCACGGCATGGAATCAGCCGCCCAGATCTATGCCAAACACATCCGTGCGATGTTGCGAGGTGGCCCCGCCAAAGCGCTGACCCTTGCTGAGGGGCTGCGTGTGAGCCAGCCCACCATCTCGCGAACCATCAAGGCGCTGGGCGATGAGGTCATCAGCGTGGGCGCGGCAAGAGCCGTCTTCTACGTGCTGCGAGACGATGCACGCGCCCATCTCCAAGTGCCCGTCTTCAGGGTCAATGAGGACGGCAATGTTCTCCGGGAGGGTCTGTTGGTGCCCGTGCGCCCTGAGGGGTTTGTGTTGCTGCGAGAGCTGAACCGCGCGCACAGCGAGGGCCTTCCATGGTGGATTGCTGATGCCCTGCCGCAGGGCTACATGGGTCGGGCCTTTGCCAAGCGCTACGGCCAAGCGCTGGGGTTTCCACAGCGGCTGAGTGACTGGAGCGATGCGCAAGGCCTGCAGTCGATCAGCCAGTACGGCAGTGACCTTCCCGGCGACATCATCATCGGCCATGCCCCGGCAGAGGTCTTCATCAACTCCCCTGCCCCGAAGCCCCTGCCCCAAGAAAGCTGCGCCCAGCACTATGCGCAGATGGCCGCTGCCGCTGAACAAGGCGATGTGAGCGCCCTGCTTGGTGGTGAGATGCCCAAATTCACCGCCTGCGTGCAGCCTGAAGGCGGCACCCCACGCCATGTGATCGTCAAGTTCATCCCACTGGAGGACAGCCCTGCATCCCAGCGCTGGCGTGATCTCCTCGCGGCCGAGCACTTGGCACTGCGGGTGCTGGCCGAAGGCCGCATTGATGCCGCAGCCTCCCGCATCTTGGATTTGGGGGCTCAGCGCTTCCTGGAGGTGGAGCGCTTCGACCGGGTAAGAGCGCTGGGGCGTCGATCCGTGCACTCCTTCGCCGCCTTGGATCCCGAATTCGCAGGCAGTGGAGGAAACTGGCCTGTCATTGCCAAGGCTCTTGCTCAAAAGGGCGTCATCACCAGCTTGGCTCTGGACGACGCATGCTTGCGCTGGGCCTTCGGCACCTTGATAGGCAACACCGATATGCACAGCGGCAACCAGGCCTGCTTAACCGACAGGGCCCAGCCGTTCTCGTTGGCGCCCGTGTATGACATGACGCCCATGGGCTTTGCCCCGACAGCACCCGGCGAACTCCCTGAGTTTCGGCTGAGCCTGGACATCATCGATGTGGTCAACCCGAGCACCTGGGCGCGGGCCCTGTCCTTGGCCCAAGACTACGTGATGCGCCTGCGCACATCCTCCCTGTTGAGCCGCGACTTCGCCCCCTGCGTGGACAAACTCCAGACCCACATCGACCAGGCGGCAGAACGCCTGAAGCGGCTGGCCCCATGACAGCGCCACCCTCTTCCATCCAGCCCACCCTGCAAAGCACGAGAAAAGGCGGGTTCCTGGCTGAGCGCCTGCGCACCAAGGGCTGGTCGATCCGGGATGCCGCTCAGTACCTGGGCGTGTCCCGGCAGCGCCTGTACACCGTGTTCGAAGACCCCGGCAGAGCCCGCCTGTGGGAATGCGCCATTGCCGGTATTCCCCAGTGCACACAGCAAATCAAGGAAGAACTGCGCACCGCCCGTA
>ERZ650307.1855-NODE-1855-length-11682-cov-4.240131_pt1 | contig 11682 bp, 10 predicted proteins | sample MGYA00376243_ERZ650307 | MGnify/ENA primary metagenome ERZ650307 (study PRJEB26733, sample SAMN07839242) | wastewater metagenome | biome: urban; feature: artificial channel; material: waste water | place: USA: North Carolina | collected 2016-03-31 ... | reverse complement strand
ACGAGATAAACATCGGTGACTGGAGTTCAGACGTGTGCTCTTCCGATCTCCGCATAAAATCACCCAGATCTGTGAGTTTATCATCGCCGCCCGCCAGCAGGACAATACCTTCAGCGAACGTTTCCAGTGCCTTGATCGCCGAGTCCGTATTGGTGGCCTTCGAATCATTGTAATAAGCTACGCCATCGAGCGTGCGGACAAACTCGATGCGATGCTCCACCCCTCGAAACTCCTTCAGTACCTTGACCATGGCCTGCGGTTCGCAACCGGCCAGAAAAGCAACTGCAGCAGCAGCCAACGCATTTTCAACATTATGACCGCCCTTAATCCCCAGCTCGCCGACCGTGCAAAGCTGGTATTCCTGACCTTCCCAGCGGATCATGAGCTGACCGTCCTTGACGATTGCCCCCTCAGCCAATTCTTCTTTGCGGCTGAAATAAAAGACCGCCGACTGCGCCCGTTCCTTCATAGCGCGGGTTGCCGGATCATCATAATTGAGGACAAGAAAGTCTTCCGCCGTCTGCTGAGCAAATATCCGCTCCTTCATCTGCTGATAGACTTCCATCGAGCCATGACGCACGATATGGTCTGGTGTCACATTGAGAACTGCAGCTACATGCGGATGGAAATTCGTCGTTGCCTCCATCTGATAGCTCGAGATCTCTGCGGCTATACAGCCTCCGCGGCCCACCCGCAGTGCTTCCTCCGACAATGGTGTCCCAATATTGCCACCAACACCGACCGGATTGAATCTTGTTGCCAGCAACTGTCCGAGCAAGGTAACTGTCGTGGTCTTGCCATTGGTGCCTGTCACAGCACAAATCGGCGACTGTGCGAGCTCATAGGCAAGCTCAACCTCAGTGGACACGCGGATATGGCGCTGATACGCTGCCTGAATGATGGGAATACGGCAAGGGACAGCCGGCGACACCAGTACGAGACTGATACCATCCAGCAGTGATTCCTGCTGCGGGCCAAAGACCAGACGGATGCCGGCAGCCCGCAATTCCTGAAAATCATACTTGATATCAGCCTCAGCCTTGGCATCACTCAGGATCACCTCAGCTCCTAGTCTCCTGACGATCTTCGCAGCTGCAAAGCCGCTGATACCGGCACCAATGACCAGCACATTTTTGCCCGATAAATCCATGACGAAAAATCCTCCTCAATGAAGCACGTAACATAATAGTCGATCAAAGCATCCCGAGTGCAATAACGCTGGCAACAATGCCAACCGTCCAGAAAACGAAGACAACCTTCCACTCAGACCAGCCACCAAGTTCAAAATGATGATGGATCGGGCTCATACGGAATACCCTTTTGCCCGTGGTCTTGAAGGAAATAACCTGGATGATAACAGAAAGCGCCTCACAAACAAAAACAATGCCGATAATTGCCAACAGGATTTCGGTGTGTGTCAGTATCCCGACAGCCGCCATTGCACCGCCAAGGGCCAGCGAGCCTGTATCGCCCATGAACACGCGGGCTGGATGCACGTTAAAACGCAGGAAAGCAATGCAGGCTGCCACAATGGCCGCACAGAATATTGCCAGATCCTGATGGCCCATCGTCAGACAGACGACTGCATAGGCACTGGCAGCAATTGCCACCGTCCCAGAGGCAAGCCCATCGAGACCATCCGTCAGATTAACCGCATTGGAGGTGCCCACCATGACAAAAAGCAGCAACAAATAATAACCGGCTCCAATATTAACCGAAAGGTTCAGTACCGGAATCCATACACTGGTATCGATCCCGAGTGACTGCGTGCCGATGACCATGGTCACGACTGCAATGATAATCTGTCCCAGCATCTTCTGCTTCGCCTTAAGACCCAGATTCCGTTTCTTGACAACCTTGATGTAGTCGTCCATAAAGCCCAGTACAAAATGGCCCAGCATGATGAATAAGGCCAGCATGATCTCGGTCGTAATTGGTGCCGCCGCAAGCGTCCCCAACGTGATCCCGATAATGATCATGATTCCGCCCATCGTTGGCGTGCCGCTCTTGGCCTGATGACTCTTCGGCCCCTCCTCGCGGATACTCTGTCCGAACTTCAGCTTATGCAGCTCGGGGATAAAGAATGGTCCCGTAATCAAAACAAAACCAGCGGCGATGACCACCGCAATCAGAACGCTTTCCAAAACAAATTCCTCTTTCTATACACGATCATCCGACTGCCTTCGGTACAACAATCAGAGCAGATCAATAACCTTCTCCATCTGCATGCCGCGCGATCCCTTGAACAGGATTGTATCGCCCGGCTGCAGGATCTCATGCAGTTTCGCAGCCGCTTCCTCATGCGAGCTGCAGGACTCAACCACCGGCACCCCACCCGTCTTGGCGCCAGCGGCAATAAAATTGCCCATCACGCCACGCGTGATCACCGCGGCAAACTGGTGCTCAGCCAGTTCCTGGCCAACCCGGCGATGTGCTGATTCCGATACGCTGCCCAGCTCAAGCATATCTCCCATTACTGCAATTTTGCGGCCTTTGGTCAAATCAGACAGTGTATTAATTGCCGCCGTCATGGACATCGGACTGGCGTTATAGGCATCATTGACCACCTGCCATTCCTTTACTTTTTGGCACTCAAAGCGCATCTTTGTTGCCTCAAGGTTCATAAGTCCTGCATGAATCTCCTTAGGCGTCAGCCCCTCAGCAAAGCCAGCGGCAATCGCTGCCAGCGAATTATAGACATTATGGCGCCCGACCATTGCTACCGTATAGCTGTGCGTCTCCCCCTCGTAAGTGACCGCAAATGTCGTCTGCGCATCAGCCGTAACAATAGCCGATCCCCGGACATCAGCCGGCTTATCGATGCCGAACGTCAGCACCCGGACGCCGGCTTTCGCTTTATCGCGCATACCCGCAACATACGGATTGTCGGCATTGAGAATAACCGTACCACCCGCAGGGATGGACTCAACCAGCTCACTCTTGGCTCTGGCGATGTTCTCCAGCGACCCGAGCAGCTCCATATGCGTCTCACCGACATTGGTAACAATGCCGATCTGCGGCTGTGCCAGTGGTGCCAGCGCATCAATCTGATGGAACCCGCGCATACCAATCTCAACGACTGCGGCCGTATGCTCTGGGCGAATGCCCAGCAGCGTCAAAGGCAGGCCAATCTCGTTATTGAAATTTGCCTGTGTTTTGAGCACCGGCCCCCGAGCTGACAGAACCGCCGCTGTGAGATCCTTGGTCGTTGTTTTGCCATTCGAGCCAGTTATGGCTATCACAGACAGCTGCGGAAACTTCTGACGCCAGGCCTGAGCCAGCAGCTGATAGGCTGTAAGCGTATCAGCTGCCTGCAGAACCGTGCCTTCGCAGGCCGCCAGTTTCTCTGGCTCACAGTCAAGACTCACCATGACTCCGGCGGCACCTTTCTGGAGCGCCTCAGCCGCAAAGTCCTCACCGTTGAAACGCTCCCCTTTGAACGCCACGAACAGAACTCCGTCTGCGATCTTGCGCGTATCTGTCACGATATCCGTAAATGTCTTCTGCCCGGACCGGACCTCACTGGCGCCCGTAGCCTGCAGGACTTCTTCAAGCGTAAATGCCGGCATCAGACTTCCTCCTTACGGGCAGCGACTGCCTCACGGGCCACCTCTTTATCATCGAAATGGATTGTCTTGTCCTTAAGAATCTGATAATCCTCATGACCCTTGCCGAGAATAACGACAATATCATCCTTCTTTGCCAGTTCCACTGCCCGAAAAATCGCCTCACGACGATCCGTAATCTTTTCGTGGTGTTTCGAGCCAAGTGTCTCGTTGACCCCAGCTTCGACTTCACTGAGGATGAATTCGGGATCTTCGGAGCGCGGATTATCGGAGGTCGCTATGACCACATCGGCCAGCTTCGCTGCCAGACGCCCCATGATGGGACGCTTCGTCCGGTCACGGTCACCGCCGCAGCCAAACACTACGATGATTTTACGCTTCGCGATCTTGCGTGCTGTCTCAAGCACATTCTCCACACCATCTGGGGTATGCGCATAGTCCACGATGATCGAAAAATCCTGTCCCGCCTTGACCAGCTCGAAACGCCCCGGCACACTGACGAAATCTCTCAATACAGAAGCGATGACTTCGGGCTTTACATGTTCCGCCAGCGCAGCTCCTACAGCTGACATAACATTATAGACATTGAAAATTCCTGTAATATGCAGCTGCAGCGCCATCTGCCCAAAGCTTGCATGATTAAGCGTGAAATTAGCTCCACTGGCCAGCACATTGATCTCTGTAGCCCGCAGATCGGCCGGTCGGTCGATAGCATAGGTCAGATGCCGACAGGATGCATGTTCCAGCATCGTCTGCCCGGCAGCATCGTCGATATTGACAACTGCCGTCTTGCCCGTTTTTGTACCCGGCTGTGATGCCAGTTCAAACAGCCGGGCTTTGGCGAGCATGTAGTTCTCGAGCGTTTTATGATAGTCCATGTGGTCCTGTGTCAGATTCGTGAATACAGCGGTATCAAACTCAATACCAGCAACACGATTCTGAGCCAGAGCATGAGAGGACACCTCCATGACCACATAATCCAATCCCTTGTCGCGCATGGTGGCCAGCGTATGCTGAAGTTCCACCACATCCGGTGTTGTATTATGGATAGGGAATACCTCATCCTCCATCATAATCTGAATTGTGCCGATGAGCCCGACCTTGTAACCGGCATGGCGCAGGATTGCACGCGTAATATAGCTCGTAGTCGTCTTGCCATTGGTCCCGGTGATGCCGACCACACGCATACTGCGGGCTGGATAGTCATGAAAGAAGGGAACAATCTGGTCCAATGCAGCCTGCAGTTCCGGCACACAGAAGATCGTGATGCCAGCCGGCACCGTCAGATCGCGGCGCGTAGTCAGAACCGCTTTAGCTCCGGCCGCAACGGCCTGAGGAATAAACTTATGCCCGTCAACATGGATACCCGGAATGCAGACGAACAATGTACCGTCCTCTACTTTGCGGGAGTCATGCTCAATACCCGTAATCTTTAATTCTTTATCACCGATAACGACAGCACCTGTTACCAGTTCTGCCAGCTGACTGATTGTTTTCATTGAATTTCCTCCTCATATCCGCGCTTGTCGTTGCGGACCGTACACTATTATAAACCGTCACGGCAAAAATTTATAGAGTTTTCCTCAGAAATATCGCAATATCCTAAGAAACAGAAAAAGCGAAAGAAGCTGATCATATCTTATGACAGCCTCTCCGCCTATATCCAACGGACAAAATCCGTAGTCTTTATTGATTATCATGACTGAAATAGGTCCGCTTCGGCACCTCCATGCCGAGCTGATCCGTAGCAATCGCTTTGATACGGTCGGGAGATTTTAGCTTGGCAATATCGATCTTAAGTCTCTCATTTTCCTGTTCAAGCTGATCTGCCTGGTGCTGAACCTCAATAAGTGCATAACCACGACTGGCACTTACGCCGCTGCCTACCGTTACCAGCAATGCCAGTACTGCCATTGTCAGAAACAGCAGCTGGGCATGTGACCGGGTACTCGTATCCAGCACGGTCTTCATCAACGGCTCTTTGGGTGTCTGCCGCAACAGTTGTTGTTCTTCCTCAGGAGAAAGCGGCTGATGCTCCGAAAAATCTTCTTCCTGTCGTGCTAACATCAGCGGTTTCCTCCTTTCTCAGCCTGAACAACTGGCAGCTTCTCCGCGATCCGCAGCTTGGCACTTTTAGACCTGGAATTATGGTCAAGCTCTTCGCTTGTCGCCTGGATTGGCTTGCCGATAATCTTGATTTCAGGTTTATGGTCGCACATGCAGATGGGCAATTCAGGCGGGCAGATGCAACCCTGTGCCAGGCGCCTGAGCACCTGTTTGGCAATGCGGTCTTCCAGCGAGTGGAAGGTAATGATTGCAATACGTCCGCCCGGTTTGAGATGACGCACCGCTGTTGTAAATGCCTGTTCCAGAATACCCAGCTCATCATTGACCTCAATCCGAATCGCCTGAAAGATACGCTTGGCCGGATGTCCTCCTGCCGCCTGACGGACCGCCTTCGGGACTGCCTTGCAGACAATATCGACCAGCTCACCAGTCGTCTCTATCGGCTTCTCCCCCCGCGCCTGCACGATAAACTGCGCAATACGCTTAGACCAGCGCTCCTCACCATAATCATGAAAGATCCGGTTGAGCTCCTGTTCACTATAGGTATTAACCACATCGTGGGCCGAAAACTTAGCCTCAGGATCCATACGCATATCAAGCGGTGCGTCGTGGATATAAGAAAAACCGCGCTCTGCCGTATCAATCTGATGAGAAGACACGCCCAAATCGAAGACAACACCGTCGACCAGCAGCGCCTGTTCTTTTTCAAGAATGGATTCCAGATTCCGGAAATTGTTGTGGACAATATCCACCCGGCAACACACATCGCAGAGGCGTTCCTTCGCCGCTGCAATCGCTGCCTCATCCTGATCAATGCCAATAAGCCGGCCGGCCGGATCAAGCATATCTGCAATACGACGGGAATGGCCCGCCCCGCCCAGCGTGCAGTCCACATAGGTTCCCTTTTTATTTGTCACGAGTCCCTTTACGGTCTCTTCCAGCATTACACTGATATGATGAAACTCCATGCTTCCTGCTCCTGTCTATCAAAAACTCCGGGTAATAGTGGGTTCAGTCGGACTCAGATGCCCAACTCAGAAAGTGAGGCGGCAATCGCCGTAACATCAGGATCAACTTCACCATTATACTGGTTCCACTGCTCCTTGCTCCAAACCTCGATACGATTGTCCACACCAGTCATCACCACATCCTGTTTAAGCACTATACCGGCATGATTTCGCAGATTTGCAGGCACAAGAAAGCGCCCCTGTTTATCACACTCCAGCGTACGGGCGCCGGAGAAAAAGAAACGCACAATTGCCCGTGCTTCCGGTTTAGCCAATGGCAATGCGCGGAGCTTTGCGGCCAGTTCATCCCAGGCCGATTGCCCGTAAAGGAACAGACAATTGTCAAGCCCCTTGGTGATGATGAACGAAACTCCCAGCTCCTGGCGAAAATCGGCGGGCAGAATGATGCGCCCTTTTGCATCGATCGAATGGGCATACTCTCCCATGAACATCCTGCCTCACCACCTTTCTGGTATTTTAAACCACTTTTCCCCACAATTCACCACTTTTTCTTTTCTATTTTATATCAGTGTATGGTTATTTTGCAAGCTAAAGTTATCCACAGGTACAAATTTTTCGACATTTCCCTAAAAAAATAAGCAGACTTCCTATAGGAAACCTGCTTATTTCGCAGCGATTACCACGCATATTTTTCAGCTCTTGATCCAGCCGAGCCTCTCAAAAATCGGCGTATACCGTATCCGCTCCATGAAATCCTTATTCGTTTGCTCCGTGTGGAAGATTGGCACACGCTCCAACGCATAAATATTACTGGCCTTATCCACATTGCCATACTTGATCGTAAACGCTGCTTTATAGCCAGCCTCCTTGACCATCTGAGCAATATGAAGATTATAGGTACCTGTCGGATAGGCCATATAGTTTACCGGATGTCCCAGTTCTTTTTCCGCCTTCTTCTTGGAGTCCACCAGTTCCATGCGCAGCTGATCATCAGTCAGATCGGTCATCGACTTATGATCAACCGTATGCGACTGAATGCTGATACCATTGGCATCCATCTCCCGCGCCTGGTCCCAGGACATATATCCCTTCTTATTCTTGTCGAGAAAACTTGTCACGACAAAAATCGTCGCTTTAAAACCATACTTTTTAAGGATAGGATAGGCGTTGACATAATTATCCTCATAGCCATCATCAAACGTAATCATTACTGGATTATCTGGCAGCTCTCCCGTACCGGCAAGGCTGTCATACAGTTCATCAGGAGAAATTGTATGATAGCCATTTTCACTAAGATATTTCATCTGTGTATCAAAATCGTCCGGACGAACGGCCAGCGAGATAAAAGTATTGTCTATTTTATGATAGTTCAATATTAGTACCTTGGTCCCGTTTTCACTATCAGCCACCATCGTCGCTGTCATCTGTTTAGGACTCGATACCAACAGCGGAATCAGCAATAAAAGCAGGACCAGCAGCAGACGTTTCGCCCATTTCCGTTTTGTTTTTCTTATATTATATGCATTCTGCATCAACTGTTCCTCCTAACTGAAACTTTGATTCGCAGCCACAGCCAGATTAGTGCCGCTATCCCAACCATACCAGACATAATCCGTCCCAGTGGCAAAATCGCTCCCATATCCCCACCAGAAGCCAGATAGAAGAAGCCACACCCAAACCTGACAAATGCAATGCAGGCTGTTCCAAACAGAAACAAGCATCCCGACGTCCGTGGACGGTGCCAACGCAGCTGCACCAGTGTCATCAGGCCGAGCAGCAGAAAAACCAGCAGCTGCAGCCCTGCCTGATACAACACAATCGGCTGATAATAGAAGTTATCGCCATACCCAAGCGGACGGTAGCGGAACTCAACATACTCAGCCAATGTGTGATCGTTCGGCAGATCCGCCGAAAGCGGCAAGCCGATATTGAGCTGCAACGCAAAGACACCAAGCTCAATCACAATCAGCGCCAGCACCCATGATGGTATGAGCATATCCAGCCATTCCCAGGTATTCCTTCCCTGCACGCGGCAGACACCAATCACGGCTGCCAAAAAACCGAGTATGGCTCCATACAAGGAAAATCCGCCCTGCCATACCATCAGAATTTCTACCAGATGACTAGTATAGCGATCAAAGTGATGCAGCACAAATCCGATCCGTCCCAATATGACGGCCAGTGGCAGCCCCCACAACAGCATATCCACAACCAGTGAAAAATCTTTATGCTGCAGCCGGGCGTTCAGCCCAGCTGCCACCGTCCCCAATAGAATCGCCCCGAGAACGATGAGCCCATATGAATATACCGGCACATCCGCCAACGAGAACGCAATCAGCCCCATATCTCTGCCTCCCTACAATTTCACACTTTGTATATTGTACTCCAAACCAGCTGAAAAAACCACTGATGCACTAGAAAATTAGAACCGGCTGTACCATTTGTTTCTTGTATCCAATCGGGAGAATGTGCTATAATTCCTGTAATGGGTACTGCCCATCATTAGTTATTGATTGGATTGTGTTTTCACACAGGAGGTTTTTATACTATGGCTATCACAAAAGACATGAGTATTCTTGACGTCGTACAGAAATATCCGGATACGGTTGACGTATTCGTAAATGCTGGCATGGGCTGCCTTGGCTGTGCTGCCGCTCACTTTGAAAACATTGAGCAGGGCGCTATGGCACATGGCATTGATATCGATACCCTGATTGACGGTCTTAATGAGGCTGTCGGCGCTGCTGAATAAGCTTCACTGTACAAAACACCCCGTTTGCTAATTGCAAGCGGGGTGTTTTTTTATGAAAGCAACAACTCAAAGCTCTTTGAGGAGTTCCTGAACCTTAGACAGATATTCGGCGCGCGCCACCGTGAATACCTCACCAGTCTTACGAACCTTGATCTCAATTTGACCTTCTTCAACCGCTTTCGGGCCAACTACAACCCGCAGAGGATAACCGATCAGATCGCAATCCTTGAATTTGACCCCTGCGCGCTCTTTGCGGTCATCAAGCAGCGTATCGAGGCCTGCCTGCCGGCATTCACCATAGATCTCTTCCGCACAGGCCAGCTGGTCATCTTTCTTGGCATTCACAGCTACCACCACGACTTCATATGGTGCAATAGCCCGTGGCCAGACAATGCCCTGCTCATCATTATTCTGCTCAATGGCAGCAGCCATCGTGCGGCCAACACCAATACCATAGCAGCCCATATAGAGTGGATGCTCCTTACCAGTCTCATCCAGGAATGTCGCGCCCATCGACTGACTGTATTTCGTTCCCAGCGTGAATACCTGGCCAGCCTCGATGCCACGGGTCATCGTCATCTTTGCGCCGCAATGCGGGCAGGCATCGCCCTCTTTGACCATCCGCAGATCCGTAACAACAATGCCTTCCTGCGTGAAATCGCGCTTAGGATTGACATTCTTATAATGATAATCTGCTTCATTGGCACCAGCTATGGCATTAGACATGTTCATGACCGTCGGATCGACGAGAATCAGCGTGCCTTCTTTGACACCAATCGGGCTCATGAATCCCGGGTACCCACCAGCCGCCCTGATTGCCTCTTCTTCGGCCATGCGCAGTTCCAGCGCCTCTGGGACCTGATTGATAACCTTGACCTCATTGACATCATGGTCCCCACGAACAAAGGCCAGCACCAGCTGATCGGTATCGGTCTGATAAGCTACGGCCTTGATGGTTTTCTCGATAGGAACATTCATGAAGTCAACCAGCGCATCAATCGTATTGATTGCCGGCGTTGCTGCTTTCTCGAGGGACAGTTCCTCTTCAGCGGCAGCTGCAATTGGAGCCAGCTCCGCTTTCTCATCACTGGCCGCATAATCGCACTTCGTGCAGTAGGCAATATTGGATTCACCAGCATCAGCCAGCACGGTGAACTCATGTGAATGACCGCCGCCAATAGCGCCATTATCCGCTTCGACCGGACGGAACTCAAGTCCCATGCGGTTATAGATATTCACATAGGCATCGTACATTTTCTGATAGGATACGTTCATGCTCTCGACGTCCTTATCAAAAGAATAGAGATCCTTCATGATGAATTCACGGCTGCGCATGAGTCCAAAACGAGGCCGACGCTCATCGCGGAATTTATCCTGAATCTGATAGAGCAGGAGTGGCAGCTGCTTATAAGAGCGCACCTCGTCGCGGACCAGATCTGTAATCATTTCCTCATGCGTCGGTCCAAGGCAGAAATCGCGGTGATGACGGTCCTTGATCCGCATCATCTCATCGCCATAGGCAGCCCAGCGGCCGCTTTCCTCCCAGAGCTCTGCTGGCTGCATGATCGGCATACAGACTTCCTGTCCGCCTGCAGCGTCCATCTCCTCGCGGATGATCTGCTCGATCTTGCGGATAACACGCCAGCCCAGTGGTAAAAACGTGTACATGCCGCCGGCAACCTTGCGGATCATACCTGCACGATACATTAGCTGATGACTGACAATCTCGGCCTCAGCCGGTGTATTTCTAAGCGTTGGTGCATATAAATTACTTGCTCTCATTTCTGTTTCCGTTCCTCCAATATTGCATCGATTTCGTTAAAGAGTTCCTCAACCAGATCTGCTTCCGGGACTTTGCGGATAATCTCACCTTTGCGGAAAATCAATCCCTCCCCATTGCCACCGGCTATCCCGACATCTGCACCGCGGGCTTCTCCCGGTCCGTTAACCACGCAGCCCATAACAGCCACATCAATCGGTTCCCTGATCCCCTCAAGCTTCTTCTCAACCTGATCTGCGATAGCAGGCAGATCGATACTCGTGCGGCCACAGGTGGGACAGGCCACCAGCGTTGGGCCATACTCTTTAAGCCCCAGCGACTTCAAAATTTCGTTGGCTACCTTAACCTCTACAACGGGATCGCCGGTCAATGAGATGCGGAACGTATCACCGATGCCCTCTGCCAGCAATGCGCCGATACCGACAGCCGATTTGATGACACCGGTATTGACTGTTCCAGCCTCGGTAACTCCGAGGTGCAGTGGATAATCACAGGTTTCACTCATCAGCCGGTAAGCAGCCAGTGTCATCGGCACATCATGCGTAGATC
>ERZ650307.1852-NODE-1852-length-11693-cov-6.437532_pt1 | contig 11693 bp, 7 predicted proteins | sample MGYA00376243_ERZ650307 | MGnify/ENA primary metagenome ERZ650307 (study PRJEB26733, sample SAMN07839242) | wastewater metagenome | biome: urban; feature: artificial channel; material: waste water | place: USA: North Carolina | collected 2016-03-31 ... | reverse complement strand
GACAAGATTTTTTCATCATCAGTAAATAAATGCATCGTGTTTAACCTCGTTTATCGAGTTTTATACTTGTATTTCTATTATCTCATTTTATAGGTTTTTTGAGAAGTTTTTAGAGGTGCCCATCATTATTTTCATTCCTTTGTTTGCAATGGTCCTATTTTATCACGTTTCACATCTTGTTTCCACTCTTTAAGTTAGATTTAAACTTCATTTCATACACTAGGTTCGGAGGTATACCATGAATACACGTTCAAAAAAAGAAAATACAACAAAAGTCGCTGGACTTTCCCATTTCCAAAAGGTTCTGACCTTTATTGGATCCATTTTAGGGATTATCACTGCATGCATTACGATTTACACCTTTAGCTCCAAATCATCTGCTCAATCAGTGTCAAATACAAGCAGCTCAACTCTACAAGTGCCTTCTAATACTGATATACAAAGTTCTAATCAAGAAGGAACGACCAGTAGTTCTTCAACCGACTCATCTACATCAACAGCAGATGAGACTACTCAAACAACTACAACTAGCTCAACAGCAACATCAGAAGTCTCCTCCTCTCCTACTGATTCCTTCTCAACAGGAACAAGCAGTGAAACAAGTTCAACTACTACTTCCAGTGCAGAAGTGACTAGCGGAGCTTCTGAAAATACTTCTGGCCAATAAAAACACATAAATACTTGTCTCCCTGTTTAATATTTAATATACTAATTTCGGGAGGTAATGGAATGAAATACTTCATCCTAAAAGTGCCAACTTTCTTATGGTTACTCACTTTAACAATTTTAAGTAATTTTTTCCTATATTCACTTTTTTTAATCCGTTTGTGTCCTATTTTCTCTTTGTCTTAGGGAATCTAACTGTTTCTAGTATACATATTTCAAATAAGATTTTGATGAAAATGGGCGTTATACCCCTTTACAGACTCTTTGGTGGTGGGTTTTGGGTTTTGTAGTCATTTTCATTGTGCTGAAATTTTTCTTACAAACCACTTTAACACAATTATTTGCAATCATAATATTCATCGTACTCGGCAGATTTGCTTAACGTCTTATTGAACACTTTGCAGTTTACAGATATCGTTACTTGGAAAAGGAACGTCAAAAACTCCTTTAATTCATCTCCTCAAGAAATCAAAAACAGATTGGGTATCACAAGGAAAACTCAATCTGTTTTTTACACTCTTCGAAAATCAAAATCAGACCTTGTTGACTTTTCATGATGAGTGTCAAGCTCCAGCGGAACTTGACAGCCTGTTTCCTTGAAATTTAAAAGGAACAGAGTTCTATTTTCATCAGAGCGAAACGAACTACGTTCGCCTATTTCCAACCTCCAAAGGTTCCCCGAACCTTTGGAGCAAGTCGGATTTTGAATTCCATTGAGTATTAGTATTCTACATTCAAGAATCGAAAACGTTTTCGAAGCGGTTCATAACCCTCACCTAAAATTCCGGTCCCATTCCCCAGTTTGGTCCTTCTTGGTGTAAAAGAATTCAGATAAGGTTGGGTCATCCATGACTTTTACGATTTCAAGCAAATCATAGGCTAATTCCAATTGACTCAGTTCGGATTTCTTAACCCATCGAACTTCTCCCTCTTCTGTTGAGTGGATAGTTCCTGAAAACTCTGTAGCCTTATAAAGAAAGACAATATAGCGATGTCCTTCTTTGTCAGGCCAGTGCTTAGTACCAACCAAGCGGGGATTTGAAATCGTCAAGCCAGTCTCTTCAAAAACCTCACGTATAACAGAGTCAGAGAAATTCTCACCTTCTTCAATATGTCCACCTGGAAATGCTGCGCCAGACCAACTATACCGTTTAGGATCTCGAATCTGAACTACTACATTTTCATCCTGATCCTCTATCATACACATATTCGTAAGTGTAACCAATTGTTTACGTGACATATCATCTCCTATTCTCTATCCAATACCTATCATAATGAAGACTTACCCTTCAAATTGACCTCTACCACTTCAATCTTCTCCCCACCAAGCAAAATCAAATGGCAGTCTACACGATTTATCTTGTAGGCTTTTTTCAATGCCTCGGCATAGAGTTGCATTTGAGCTTGGTAACGTTGGCTGAGTTGGCTTGGTTGGTCATATTTGTCTGTCTTGTAATCAAAGAGTACAATATGATCATCATATAGCAGGTAGCCATCGATAATCCCACGAAGGACAAATTGTTCCTGTGACAAAGAATCTGTCTGCAAACTTGCAAATGGAGCTTCTCGGTGAAGTTTGTCCGTATTTGCTAGAATTTCTCTTCCTAAGTCTGTATCAAAGAAATCCAAAATCATTTGAAGATTGATTTTATCTTTAATCGCTTGCTCAGCATGAACAGTTTCTAGAGCTTCTCTTACCGTATCTTCTGTCACCAACCAAGACAAATCCAAGCGTTGCATGAGTTCATGGACTGCCGAACCGACTTGGGCTCCAGTGATTTTTGGTTTCTTGGAGAAATCTGGTAAGTTGAAGGTCCGTTTTGGCTGGTATTTTTCCATGACTTCCATGCCTTCTTGTTCCAAGACAGGCTCATAGAGTTTCTTGATTTGACTTGGAGTCCGTAAACTTGGTAATTCTATAGCAGCCTTATAGCGTTCGTTCAACTCTTGGACAGAAGACAACTGGTCCAAGGCCTGGGCGATGTCTTCTGATTGACGAATATCTTTAAGGCTGGCATCTTCTAGCTTATTCTTCAATTTCAGTTTACCAATCTTCTCCTCCGTCAAATCCTCATCCGTTACAAAGACTTTCTTGAAGTGCAAGTCTTCTCCTGAGAAGGCCTCATCAATGGCTAGAATCCAGTCTTGGAAGGTCGCCATACTTTCACGAGTTGATAGGGCGAGAACGCCATCTTCCTTTTTGCCATCGTATTTTTCAGCTAACTTGTCAGCATTGCCCTTTCCAACCAGATACAGCTTCTTCTCGGCACGCGTTAGTGCAACATAAAGCAACCGCATTTGTTCTGAAAGATTGGCAATTTTTAGCTCTTGGAGATTATTTTGATAAGGAAGGGTGTTCATTAAGACTCGAACCTGGGGTAATGGGCTATTTACCTTATCTTTCATATCCGCTAAATATTGAATGCCTAGACCATTTTTCCGGCTGATGATGACTGACTGATAATGGTCTTCCAAGTTGAATCGCTTATCGATGTTCATGAGGAAGACATATTTAAACTCCAAACCTTTTGACTTGTGAATCGTCATAAGCTGTACAGCATTTTGCGGTAGAAACTCTTGTACATCTGCCAAGTCCTTGTCATTTGCTAAGGCACGGTCAATCATGGCGATGAAGCGAGACAAGCCCTTGTAGCCTGTTTTTTCAAACTGGTTGGCACGCAGACCTAGTGCATATAGATTGGTCTGACGCTTGCTGCCATTTGGGAGAGCACCGACATAGTCATAATAGAATTTTTCATTGAAAATCTTCCAGATCAAGTCATAAATAGAATGCAGCTTGGCATAGGCACGCCAGTTTTCCAAAATAGACAAAAAATCCGTGATTTTCTTCTTCAACTCTCCTGATATAAGTTCAGGATGTTGCCCACTTTCTTGTTGGGCTACTCCAATTTTTTGGTAAAAGAAACCTGTCCCATCCTGCAAGGAAATACGTGTCAGCTCATCCTCATCAAATCGGAACATGGGCGATTTAAGTAAGGCAACGAGGGCATAGTCATTGAGTGGGTTATTGATAACTCGCAAGGTATCCAGCATGATCATGACTTCTAAAGATTGCAGATAGGAGGCTGCTCCGCCATCTGCCACAATAGGAATCCCATGTTTTTCAAAAATGGACATAATGAGGTCATTGTGCGTCCGTTTTTGCACCAATAGAGTGATGTCCTTGAAGTCTGCTCCTTCTTCATTGTGAAGACGAATAATCTCTTTTGCAACGACCTCAATTTCACCAGCAGTCAGAGGTGCTTCCTCCTCAGCATCCATTGAAGAATTTGCGCTTTCCTGCTGGTCGTAAATGAAGTATTCCATCTCATGCTTGGGCTGGGCAATTTTTTGACCTGGACTACCTGCTACTAGACTGTGGGTGTCATCATACTTGATTTCCCCTACTTGGCGGTCCATCAGGCGCGTGAAAATAGCATTTGTTGCCTCCAAGACCTCAATCTGACTACGGAAGTTTTCCTTGAGCAAAATCAATTTCCCAGCCTGAGGATTTGCCTGATACAGTTCAAATTTCTCTTGGAAAATCATTGGATCCGCCTGACGGAATCGATAGATGGATTGCTTAATGTCGCCCACCATAAAGCGGTTGTGACCGTTAGACAGCAGGTCCAGCATTCGCTCTTGGCTATGGTTGTTATCCTGGTACTCGTCTACCATGACTTCGTGGTATTTTTCTTGGAAAAACTGGCGGATGTCCGCATTTTCTTCTAAAATACGAATAGCGAAATGCCCAATATCGCCAAATTCAAAGGCTGCTTCCTTGATTTTTACATTCAGATAAGCCTGCGAAAAATCCAAGACAAAGTCACGTAATAATATCAGCAAGGGCACAGCTTGATCCTGATAATCTTTCAGCAGGGTCAATTCATAAACTTCCTGACCCAAATCTCGTAGTCCTGAGATAATCTGACTCTTGCCAGCATTGTATTCTTCTTTAAAGGCTATCAAATGCTCATCTTTTGGTCGATTGGCATTGGTCAGGCCCTTGCCTCTGGACTGATCATTGATGAGAAGGATTCTTTCAACTCGCTCCATCAACTGCTTGGATTCCAGTTGGTCTATACCAGTTAACAATTCGATTACATCTTCAACGCTTGAAAAATACTTAGCAGAACCAAAGTCATTTCTGCCCCATTCCACATGGTAGCGGAAGAAATCCGCAGCTTGATAGAGCTTCTCTAAAACTTTTTCCTTAAAGCCCTGCTCTAACATCTGCTCAATACGCTCTTGACTATACAAATCAGCTTGAACAGCTTGCTCTTTCAGCCATTTAGTTGGACTGCTCGTCGATTGGCTAAAATCATGCACCTGATAAACAACCTGACGAAAACCACTGTTATCCTTACGGTTGCCCGAAAAATTGCGAACCAGTTTGCGGAATGCCCCATTTTCATCCTGTTCAAGATAATCTGCAAAGAGCTGATCGAAAACCTCTTTTTTCAGACTCGCTTTTTCTGTCTCATCCTGTAAAATCCGAAACTGCGGAGAAATACCAAGGCTATAACCATAGGTTGTCACCAATTTCTGCGTAAAGGAGTCCATGGTCCCAATATCCGCCTTGGTCAAATCCGCCAACTGGGCAGACAAATGCCGTCGCAATTCCATATCCGTCGTCTTCGCAATGGTTTCATTGAGATTTTTTTCGATCCGCTCCTTCAATTCACCAGCCGCTTTGACTGTAAAGGTCGAGATAAAGAGCTGGTCAATCCCGACGCCACGCTTCAACTTATCCAAAATCCGTTGAACCATGACGAAGGTCTTTCCTGACCCAGCCGATGCAGAGACCAGAACATTCTGACCGTGCGTGTAGATGGCTTCAATCTGCTCAGGTGTGCGTTTTTGTTGCTTATCAGAATTGGCTTCCGCCAGCTGCATAGCCTTGATTTCTTCAGCACTTAAAAATTCTTCAAAAGCCATTAGTCCTGACCTCCTTTCATTCGTTCCATCCAATCTTGACGCTTGGCCTCTTTGACCATCCGCCGCGCCATTCCCATGTGCCGATCCGCCTCAAAACCAGTGATTGCCTTCAGCTGCTCACCTGCCACCGAACGCCCATCTTTGGTATAAGGATTAATAGCAAAGCGACCATCCAGGATGTCCATGGCAGCTTGTTTGTAGAGTTTTTGGTTGTGGTTCAATAAAACTACAAACTCATCTTCCGTATAGAGTTGGTTACGAGTCTGATAAAAATGATTGAGACCCAGACTTTCCTCCTTCAAGAAAAGCCCCTTGTAAACCAAGCTCGTATTGGCAGCTACTTCTAGCTGTTCTAAATTCTTCGTATCCTTTAATTTGATAATTGGATCCTGCAAATGCAAATACATGGCTCCAAAAACAGGTTTATTCTTGGTTTCATCCAGCTCTTGTAAGGCTGCCAGATAGGTCACCAACTGAGGTTTAAGACCATTGTAAAAATCCCCAACTGAAAAAGATTGGTCGCTGGACTTGTAATCCACAACGCCAACAGCCTGATTGATTTGTAAGGTATCCAAGCGGTCAATGGTACCATTTACATGCACACTCTTACCATTTTGAAGGTCAAAAACTAGCGCCTTATCCTGACGGAAACTCTTTTCCTGACCATCAATTTCAACCAAATCATTATTCCGCAAAATGGTCGCACTGGAGCGAGCAATCTTATCCAGCACCTCCTCCGTATAACGAGCATCCGCATCCTGGTTATAAAACATAGCAAATTCTGCCTCGTCACGCGTACGCAGGATGGCCTTGTCCACTTTTTGATCAAAATCTAGCTCAGATTGGTCCATGACCACTCGTTCAAAAATCCGATGCAAGAACAAACCATGCTGAAAGGCAGTCGGATGGATGGATTCCTGTTCCCGCAGGCGAAGAACATTACGGACAAAGTAAAGATATTGGTTATTGTAGAAATTGGTCAAGCTGGATGCTGAAAGATTGAGCGGCTTATCCTCTGGATATAAAGCAGCCAAGGTTTCATTTGAAAGTTGTTTAGAAGTAATTTCGCCAGTAATGGTCGGAATTTCAATGCCTTGTGACTCCAATTTCTTCTTCAAATGGCGAACCAAGACTGTCCAGAAGGCCCTCTGCCCTTCCCATTCTTCATTATCAAGAGATGGTCTTTCTGACTCAATCAAACGGGATAAGAGACTCTTGTAGTGACCGATGTCTTGCGGACTAAGTCTTTTAATCCGACCACGTTCTTCGGATTTCAGCCCCATTTTTTGGAGAATTTTAATATAAGGGGAGAGACTATCTTCACCTTCGTTATAAATCTGAGGAGTAGAAATAACTAACTGTTCCGTCGCAGAATTAAGCAGAGACATCATAGCAGCATGGTTCTTCTTGATATTCTCTCGGCTGACCAAATCAAAACGTGAAGAACTAGCCGAAACAAGATTGACTTTTTCCATCTCTTCTTCTGTCAATAGACTGGTATTCTTAGCAACTTTTGGAAAATTAGACTGGCCCATCCCGATAGCATAAACATACTTTGCAGTGTGCGGCTCGATCAAATCATAGGATTTGACATTGACCACATCAACCGTTGCAGGAACGGTACGATAGTGACTGGCCTGCATACCAGCCTGTAAAATAGCCAGAAAATCATCCATTTTTAATTTTTCTTTTCCGAAAATCTGATAAAAATTCTCTAGAATATGGGTAAAACTTTTCCAGACCTGCTCTTCTTTTTCTTGCTCTACTTCACTCAAATTTCGAGACATTTTTTCCATATTTTTAGGAAGCTCAATTGTCTCCAAAAAGGCCATGAATTTTTCAAGCAAACTGGCACCTGATTGGGGACCTGCCTTAAACAGCTGGTTCAAAGGCTCCATAATCTTAGCACGTAGAGGTTCCAAGACATTCAAATCATAGACAAGCCTTTTCTCCTTGATGACTTCAGCATCATAGTCTGCTCTGCCATTGACCGAAAAAGCCCTCGAAAAAGCAGCCTGCCCCTTCATATCCGCAAAGAGGATGTAAGACTCAAATAGGTCCAGCTCCTTTTGTGTAATGCTGGCGTACAGACCAGATTTGAGGAGATTGAGCAGGTCTTCCGCACGGAAACGATAGCGACGTAAGCGTTCCAAGGACTCCACAAAATGGACCAACGGATGATGACTCATCTCCTCTGCCTTGCCAAAATAGTAAGGAATATCATACTTGTCAAAAATCTTGCCAATCTGCAACTTATAGCTATCTACATCACCCAAGAGCAACAAGATGTCTTTATAGCGAGCACCTTGATGCACATGCTGACGAATTGCAGTTGCAACTTGCTCCACCTCTTCTTTTTGGTTAACAACCTCCCAGAGTTGGATTTTTTCTTGGTCTGCTGGAGTCAAGTCAAGCATGGTCCCGCTGTAGTCATAATAGGCTTCCATATTCTTTGAAAATTTACCGATACTGTCCAAGACTGGCTCTTGACCAATATAAGTAGCCTTAGTCTGGAACTGCGCTGATAACTGACGTAAAAAGTCAACGTTAGCTTGATAAACGTTCCCTTCCGCATAGGCGGCTTGCACAGCTTTCTTGCTGGCATATACACCAATCAGGATTTCTGACACCCGTTCATTTAAAGCACTTACTAAAGCTTCTTCTTCTGCCGAAAAACGAGAAAATCCGTCTACCACCAGCACAATGTTCTTCAACTGCTCATCCAACTGACCAGTTTCCACCAAGCTAGTCAGCTGTGCTAACTTAGACTGATGCTCAAAGCCTTCTTTGGACAAAATGTCAGTTACAGCCAGAAAAATCTTTACCAAATCAGCCTGTTTATCTGGTGACTCCATGGCTTCCAAGTCCAGAATAGACATATTTGCCCGTTGCAATTCTTTGTATAAAGCAACTAGCTGGTTAATAAAACCAAAATCTGTCTGTAAACGACCATAGACTTTCAAGTCGTCATCATCAAATTGCGATAGAACACGAAAGAAAATCATAGCCAGACCAACATCATCCAGCGGTTGACCTGCTTCTTTCCTATCAATCATCAAATAGCGGGCCAATTGCCCAAAACGGGTCACGATAATATCAAAAGTTGCCTGTTCAGGCAGGTATTCCAAGACCTTGCGCTCCATCTCAAAGGATAGAGAGTTTGGAGCAATGTAAAAAACTCGCTTACCTTCCTTAGCAAATTCTGCTGCGGTATCCGTTAAATACTGCGTCAGAGGATTTCGAATATCTGTATAGACCAATTCCATCTTTCGTTCTCATTCTTTCCTGAATATACTATGTCTAGTATATCAAAATCTAACAAAAAAATGGTCCAATGGACCATTTTTCGGAAAGATAAAACTATCTAACTACTCTTTTCTTGCTCTTTAGCTAAACGCTCGCGTTCCAATCGTAGCTTGCGATTGGGATTGAGCTTGTTAAAAAGTTCTTCTAGTTTTTCAGCATTCCAAACATCGGCTGCCGAAACAAAATTCCCATTTTTATCCTTGAAGGATATCGGCTTATCACCCATAAAGACCTCCAATTTATTATTAATTATTTACAATCAACCGTCCCTAACGGAACAAAATTAGTAAGGTAGCTAGCCAAGTTCCCCTAGGACTTGGCGTAGTTTGACTAGCAAGTTAACTCCCAGTCAAACTGCTTACCTCGCTTTCGAATTTTCGGGCTCGGGCTGAAAAAATCCCTGGCTTCCTCGCTTTTGAATTTTTAGGCTCGGGTTAAAACTGTCCCCCAGACATGGTCGCTTTCGTATTTCAAGGCGACCAGCTGAAAAAGTCCACTGGACTTTTTCACTAATCCACAAACTCAAATTCAAATTTGCCAATACGGACGATATCCCCATCCTTGGCTCCACGCGCTCGAAGAGCTTCATCAACACCCATGCCACGTAACTGGCGAGCAAATTTCATGACTGACTCATCGCGATCGAAGTTGGTCATTGTAAAGAGTTTTTCCAACTTGTCACCAGATAGAATCCAACTTGCATCATCTGCACGACTGATCTCAAATTCTGGTTCATCAGGATGAAAGCCATAATATGCTTCTTCCTCTTGAAAGTCATCTTCATCATAAAGCAGGAACTCTGGTGTTTTTTCAAGTAATTCTGCTGTTGCTTCTAGTAGATTTTCCAGACCTTGATGAGCAATACCAGAAATTGGGAAAATCTGTGGCAATTCTTCAAACTCATCATAGTTGGCTGCTAATTTTTTCTTGAACTCTTCCAGATGTTCCTTTGCCTCTGGCATGTCCATCTTATTGGCAACAATAATTTGAGGGCGCTCCATTAAACGAAGATTATAAGTTTCCAACTCATTGTTGATGGCCACATAGTCATCATAAGGATCCCGACCTTCACTAGCGGACATATCCAAAACATGCAAGATAACACGTGTCCGCTCGATGTGACGCAGGAATTGCGTTCCCAACCCAACACCTTGACTAGCACCTTCAATCAAACCAGGTAAATCTGCCACTGCAAATGATTCGCCGGACTTGGTCCGCACCATTCCTAAGTTGGGAACAATGGTTGTAAAATGGTAGGCACCTATCTTAGGTTTAGCTGCTGTAATCACACTGAGGAGAGTTGACTTCCCGACAGATGGAAAACCAACTAGACCAACATCAGCAAGGACTTTTAATTCCAATTCAAGGTTCCGCTCCTCACCAGGTTCCCCATTTTCAGAGATCTCTGGTGCTGGGTTCTTAGGTGTCGCAAAACGAATATTTCCTCGACCACCACGACCACCGTGGGCAATAACGAATTCCTGCCCATTCTCAACCAAGTCTGTAATAATTTTTCCTGTATCAGCATCACGCACAGTTGTTCCTTGCGGTACACGAACAATTAAATCTTCCGCACCACGACCATGCATGCCCTTGGTCATCCCCTTTTCGCCATCGTCAACCTTAAAGCGACGGTTGTAACGGAAGTCCATTAGGGTACGCAAGCCTTCATCTACAACAAAGATAACATTCCCACCATGACCACCGTCACCGCCCCAAGGACCGCCATTTGGTACATACTTTTCACGACGGAAGGCAACCATCCCATCGCCTCCCTTACCTGCCTTGACCTTAATCTTAGCAGTATCTAAAAACATACTCATAAATAACCTATTCTTTCCTAGAAAAAAACGCTTAATAGCGTTTTATATCCTGTATTCACAAACAAAGTGCTAATAAATAAGTAACCATTTTTAAGGTATCAATGCCGTTTTTTTAAGAAATACTGACAGTATCTTGAAAAAACAAACGTTGAGTAGCTTAAAAACTAGCCTTAGATAGAAGAGCTGAACTATGAATACAGTTTCTTAATTCATCAATGCATTGATTGCTGGTAAAATCAAGCCTGCTAATGTCGCGACTACCATCACGACAACAATTACTAAAGTAACTATTTCAAATGTTGATTTCTTGTGTTTTTCTTCACCAAAAGCCATTGCTTTCTCCTTATTCAGTCATTGATAGTTTATTCTAACACATTATGGGAATGTTTTCAAATCTCATCTATATGGTTAATTTAATAAAAAAATGTTAATCAGAATAACATAATAAAGGACTACTTTCTCGTATTAATTAGAAAGCAGTCCTCAAATTTTCCAATTAATCTTAGTAATTTGAAAATTAACTAGAAACCATTCGATATAAATTTAAGCCAACACCCACAATCATAAGTAATCCACTAATATAATATCCAACTGGAAGTTCAGTTATACGACTCCAAAATTCTCCGCCTAGAGCCTGAATTGGGAAGCAATAATAATACAATACTACCATAAAAGCTATTACAAAAATAATCATGTGAATACTTTTATAATTTTGATTATTTATGAATAATAAGGCTAAAAAAATTAGAAGAGAGGATAAAGAAAGCAAGTTTTGACTGAAATACTTCCAACCTGACACAAGAATAATAGAATAATTATCACTGTCAGCTACATACACAAATGGAAATAGTAATGAGAATATGAGCAATATTCCAATTATATGCATAAAATATTTTTTCAAAAATCATCACCTAACTTTCTATTATCGAAATCAGTAAAATTGAAATAATATTCTTTATT
>ERZ650307.1845-NODE-1845-length-11716-cov-5.087557_pt1 | contig 11716 bp, 11 predicted proteins | sample MGYA00376243_ERZ650307 | MGnify/ENA primary metagenome ERZ650307 (study PRJEB26733, sample SAMN07839242) | wastewater metagenome | biome: urban; feature: artificial channel; material: waste water | place: USA: North Carolina | collected 2016-03-31 ... | reverse complement strand
ACTTGGTTTTTGGTACACTGCATACGACCTCTGCAGCGAAAACAATTGACCGTGTCATCGACGTATTCCCTGCCGAAGAAAAAGATATGGTTCGTGCCATGCTTTCTGAATCACTACAAGCCGTTATTTCACAAACATTATTGAAGAAAAATGGCGGTGGTCGTGTTGCAGCACATGAAATCATGATTGGAATTCCAGCAATTCGTAACCTTGTACGTGAAAATAAAGTAGCTCAGATGTATTCTGCCATCCAAACGGGTGCAAACTACGGTATGACTACACTTGACCAAAGTCTTAAGGCCTTAGTTTCAAAAGGCGTTATTAGCCCTCAAGTTGCCCGTACTGCAGCAAAACAACCTGAGTCATTCCTATAATAATAAACGGATTAGAGAAATATCATGGACTTTAATGATTTACTCAATTTAATGATTCAACAAAGTGCATCTGATTTATTTGTGACTGCAGATGTTGAACCTTCAATGAAGATCAACGGTCAAATTGTGCCTGTTTCAAAGTCTAAACTCTCAGGTGAAGTCGTTGGTCAGTTACTTCATTCAATTATGTCAGATAAGCAGCGTAAAGAATTCGCTGAAACAAGAGAGTGTAATTTTGCAATCGTCAATCGTGAGAAAACAGCTCGTTTCCGTGTAAGCGCCTTTCAACAGCGTGATATGCCTGGAATGGTTTTACGTCGTATTGAAACTGTTATTCCAACCATGGATGAACTCAAGCTCCCGAGTGTGCTGAAAGAACTCGCCATGACCAAACGTGGTATTATTATCTTTGTAGGCGCAACAGGTACAGGTAAATCAACCTCATTAGCTTCGATGATTGGTTACCGTAACCAAAATTCAAAGGGTCATATTATTACCATTGAAGACCCAATTGAATTCGTACATCAACATGCGGGTTGTATTGTCACTCAACGTGAAGTCGGGATTGATACAGATTCATTTGAAGTCGCATTAAAAAATACGCTTCGCCAAGCACCTGATGTGATCTTGATTGGTGAGATTCGTTCTCGAGAAACCATGGACTATGCGATTGCTTTTGCGGAAACAGGTCACTTAGTACTCGCAACACTACACGCAAATAATGCGAACCAAGCACTAGATCGCATTGTCCACTTCTTTGAAGCAGATCGCCATCCTCAATTGCATATGGATTTATCACTTAATCTCAAGGCGATGGTTGCTCAACAGTTGATTCCAACGCCAGATGGTAATTCACGTCGTGCAGCAATTGAGATTCTGATTAATACACCACTTTTGGCAGATTACATACGCAAAGGTGAAGTACACGAAATCAAAGATCTCATGAAGCGCTCTCGTGAGTTGGGTATGCAGACTTTTGACCAAGCATTATTTGATTTATATAAAGCAGGTGAAATTACGTATAAAGATGCACTGAAGCATGCTGACTCGCCAAATGACTTACGTCTCACAATTAAACTTTCAGAAGAAGGTACAAATCAGTTATTGAGTGCGAGCCGAAATATTACCTTTGATGGTCAATAATTCAAATTAAGACATTAAAAAAAGGAAGGTTTTAAAAAACCTTCCTTTTTATTTGTTTAATTTTAGTAAACTACTAAGCTTTAACTAAATCAAACTCATTTTTTACGATAAGCATCTTGGCATTCAGAATCACTACAATAACCGTATAAGTTTAATGAATGACCAGTTAAGGCAAAATTATGCTGATCTGCAACAGCATGTTGCTCTTTCTCAATAATATCATTCGTAAATTCAACAACTTTGTTGCAATTTAAGCAAACAAGGTGATCATGATGATCTTCTTGCATGATTTCAAAAACTGAATGATTATTTTCAAAATGATGACGTTGGATAATGCCAGCCGCTTCAAATTGTGTTAACACTCGGTAAACAGTTGCTAAACCAACATCTTCACCTTGTTCAAGCAAAGTTTTATAAATATCTTCAGCACTTAAATGATGTTGTTTTGAATTTTCTAACAATTCCAAAATCTTAATACGAGGAAGGGTGACTTTAAGTCCAGCTTTGCGTAAGTCTTGATTGGAAATAGGCATTTAAAAAGGTCTCTCAACAAATCTTAAGTTGGAATAGGCAATAGAGTTTAGATGCAGTATGATCTATCCTTGAATCAAATGCATCATCATTTATCAGGATAGTGTAGCAAAATGCAAAAAATCATGCTGGCGTTATTCGTCACTTCAGTACTTAGCGGTTGTTCAGTCTTTGGTGTTTATAAAGTTGATATTCCACAGGGAACACCCTTAACCAAAGCACAGGCCTCTCAAGTACAGGTCGGCATGAGCTTTCAGCAAGTCCGTTTCTTGCTGGGTAGTCCAACCGTGACAGATCCTTTAAATCCACAGCGCTGGGACTACATCTACAACTATATACCAGGCACCTATGCAAAAAAAGCAAAAATACCAGCAGCCCATGGCCAACATTTAAAAGTTTACTTTGACGAAAATGGTAATGTACAACGTATTGAGGGCCTGGATACCATCCCTGAATCACAGCCTGGTTTACCAGCATCAAAAGAAGCCATCTTGACTGCGCCCCCACTATAACCACTTTCCCATAAATAAAGCCCCTCATCGAAGCATTCGTGAGGGGTTTTATTTATGAACTGGATGGTCTAAACCGATTCCCCTTTACGAATCGTCCAACTGGATTCTTTGCGGCTCGCTTACGGCGAATATCTTTAGGATTAATGGTTAAAGCCCGATAAACCTCAACACGGTCCCCAGCCTGCAATATTGTTTCAGCCTCAATTCTTGAACCAAAAACGCCCAACTGCAAAGGTTCAGGTAAACTGACCTGATCAGCCAAGCCACTGTTCTGGATTGCCTGCAATGCAGTCATGCCCTCAATAAAGGCAACGGCGATATGAAATTGCTGCTCAGGGTTGGCAAAGGCAACCCAGACTTGTTTGCCCTGTTCCATTATAGACTTTGTCCAATAACGGCCACCATCGCAACAATAATGGAAAGTGGCAACACCAGACGCACGGCAATACGCCACAGGTTATAAAACAGTTCATTGCTAAAATTCATGGCTTTACGCAAATGGCTAATCTTCATGATCCAGCCTGCAAAAATGGCATAGATCAGGCAAATGACCAGTCCCCATAACATCAGTAAAACATTAAAGATTTGCTCAACCTGAGGTATGATCCAAACTGCAATGGCAGCAACAATAATCACCCACTGCACAATGACTGCAAGTTGACGTTGTGCCAACTGTTCTTTCGCCAATTGAATCAATAACGCGGCTGACATGATTGCAGCAAATACCCAGGCTAGAGCTGGAAGCTGGGCCTGAATTGAAAAGAATCCAAAAGCAATCACGGCAAATAACTGGGCTATCCAGATCGGTAATGTGGCTGAAGATGCATTGTCCTGCTTTTTAATTGTAGACAGGCTGCTCTGCCAATATAGACCCAAGCCTAAACCACTGGCCACCAGAGCCAAAACAGTTGCATTGCCCCATTCCCTAAACTCCACTCCCGTCCAGTGCCATGCCTGTAGCTGGGTTCCCATTACATTGGCAAGGATAAATGCGGCAATCACAGCAATTGCTGTCAGTGCAATTAAGAATAAACGTGGAATAAAGGACACGCCAACAGCGATGATTGCCAAAACCGCAAAAATAATTTGGCTGGACATATCTGCTGCAAGTTGCAGAGCGACCACATGCGTTGCTGTGGTTAAAACACTCCCTGTAAAAAAGGGAACAAAAATCACAGCTAACCAGCCAACCAGACGCCATCTAGGTGAGGCATCCGCATCACGTGTTAAGCTGGAAAGTGCCTGTAATGCTGTGGTCTGTGAACGCTTTGCTAAAGCAATTTCAAGATAGCCAATGGGTAATGCCAACACAAACATAGTACCCAACCACAACAGCCAGAAGTCAAATTGACGATCAATCTGGATACCAACGGTAGGGGCCAATGTTGTGATCATGACAAAAGATAAGCAAAATGCCATCACTGGAGCCAGCCAGCGTGACAGAGTGGTGTCCTGCATAAAGCATTCCTTGAAAAATCCTTGAACTCATTGCAGCTCTTTATGGAGCTTACAATGAAATATTCAATCTATTTTGCCTTTCTCAAGCTTGAAAATCAAAACAAAAGATACCGAAAGAAAAAAGCAAATCACCCTTTCAGATGATTTGCTGCGCATCATTTATTATTTTATGCACTCGATCCCTTATTGATCATACGACTCATCTTATTATCTCTGATCATAAGGGATCTTTTTTTATTATCTTGTTGTTATGAGAAGAAACGAGAGAACCAGTTTTTTCCCTTTTTCTTTTCATTTTCACGAATGATACCCATCATATTTTCTTTGACTGCACCCACATAATCGGCATCATCATGGCGAATATGGTTAATCAGCCATTTTGAAAGCACTTCATGTAGCTCCTTATCAATATCATGTCCTAACTCAAAACGCTCTCGATAGGACTCTATTTTCTTGATAAATAAGTCATGTACACGCTTGTGAGGTATACGGTACTTATAGTTTGCTTCTTCCTGCAAGCTTTCCTCAAAGGTAAAATGTGACTGGGTATAATCAATAATATTATCCAGAATTCCTTTCATCTTTACCCGATCACTGGCATTTTTTAAATCAGCAATTTCATTGATATAATCCAGAATACGACGATGCTGATCATCAATGACGTCTATTCCAGTATTATATTCGACAGACCACTTCATCCCCACACCCCACCTGAAAACCAACGTTATTTAGTGAATAAAAACATCATATCGACAAATTTTTTAAATAAAAACACAGCATTTTTGTCAGATTTTAAAAATTTTCACTTAAAAATAATTAACCTATTGTTTTCTATTTAATTTAATATTATTACCGATCAAAACACTCAAGTATTTTTTAACCAATTTTAAAACCAAACTCAAAATGGAATTTAAATATAAAAAGTTAAGGAATTTATATTATAAAAAAGGTATATATCATGTATTAATTTTGATTATACCTAATTAATATTGATCTGCTTTGGTGATTCGTTTTAACAGTGGATTGTCTGCTTCTCGAATTAAACGTTCAACACGTGTGAGTGCATATTTAATGGGTTTTCCATGCTGAAATAAAATCATTTCGCCTGGCTGATATGCAGTCCATGATTCATTATGTGTGAGCGGTTCAGTCGTGATAACAGCAACACGATCTTCAGGTGTCGTTACCTCGCTAAAATCTACTTTGACGTCTAAATCAATTAAATGCGCAGGTTGAAATGGATATTCTCTTACTAACCAATGCAGTTTAGTTGTCGCATAACTAAATAATGCTTGCCCATTGGATAGGCAAAAATTAAACGTGCCATGTTCAGCAATTTCAGGTGAAATCCGTTCTAACAGAGAAAAAACTTTCTCTATACACGGTTCTGTATATCCAAACGCTTCAACCATTTGATCTAATAAATAACAAAAAGCACGTTCGCTGTCTGTATTACCGACAGGTTCAAAGCGACCACTAAGCTGAGGATTAAAATCGTGTAGATCACCGTTATGCGCAAAAATCCAATGCCGCCCCCATAACTCACGTAAAAATGGATGTGAATTTTCTAGCGTAATTTTGCCTTGTGTTGCTTTTCGGATATGTGCAATCACATTACGAGATTTAATAGGATAATTACGAACTAAATCTGCAATTGGTGATTCAACTGCAGATTGATTATCAACAAATAACCGACATGCTTTGTCTTCAAAAAATGCGATACCAAAGCCATCACAATGATCAGACGTAACGCCAGCTCGTTGAGAAAATCCACGAAAGGAAAATGTAATATCTGTTGGGGTCGCGCAATTCATTCCTAATAGCTGGCACATATCTTCTAACTGTCTAACATCTAAGCCTATTGTGCATGAGGTTTAGATATCTTGTAAATCTCAATATGTGCTCAGTATTAGACTAACAATGATATAACTATCGCTGCACCATTTTATTCATGACAAAAGAAGTGGCAATTTTGTTAATTTCTAAGAAAACAAAATAATCTAAACATTTGAAATCTTCATCATAAAATGCTTGTTTAGAGAGCTTAGATTGCATACCTAGATATGTATCAAATAATTTTGGCATCCGTTCATCTTGTGGGAAGCTATATTCTGGTCTCTCAGGTTCGAATGCACGTTTTGAACGAATATCAATAATTTGGTGATCACCCAATTGCTGAATCTGACGATGAGTGTAATAGGCACGCGCTAAATTATCTTCAAGATGAATACTGACACATCCCATAAGGTACTTAGCACGCATTGACCACAACACCTTTGGCACCAAATTTAACCAGAGCATTGATAAGGCTTTTCCAGAACGGAATTGTGGATGTACGCAGGTACGACCTATTTCTAGAATACTTGGCAAATGCGAAAGGTTAGGAACAACATCAAACTCTTTAGCGCTATAGCTTTGCCCAATCTCATGCCCCTGAAATAATTTAAGGCGTGTATAGGCAACAATTTCACCAGTCCATTTCTCACGTAATACAGCATGCTCACAACCAAAGTCATAGAGATCTTGATCGAGACCATCTTCAAAAGAGATACCAAATTGATGAGAGAATTGATTTGCTCTAAAACGTTGTACTTCTTGTAATTCTTTTAGATTGTCCACCCACCCAAAACGAAATTGATTTTGTGATGGTTTTTGGCGTAAAGGTGAAGTTAATGTCTGACGATAATGATTTAATTTTTCTAGCATAATGAAAGCTCCTTATGTCTAGAGTTACCTTAAATCGATTAAATGACATTGAAATGACTATAATGTGAACAGATCATGACGAAAAAAAAGACCTCAATGAGGTCTTTTTAATCTTTAGTGCTTCGCACGATTGGTAATCAGCGTTCCAACCCCATGGTCAGTAAAGATCTCTAATAATGTTGCATGAGGTACACGACCATCTACAATATGTGCACTCACGACACCACTTTTGACCGCGTCTAATGCACAACCGACTTTAGGAATCATGCCACCGTAGATAACGCCTGTTTCAATTAAACGATCTACTTCTTGCGTACTTAATCCAGTTAATAAGTTTTTATTTTCATCTAATACGCCTGTGATATTGGTCAATAGAATCAGTTTTTCAGCACCCAATGCTTCTGCAACTTTTCCAGCGACAAGATCAGCATTGATATTATAAGTATTCCCTTCTTCATCCACACCTAATGGTGCGATCACAGGAATAAAATCACCTTGGGTAAACATTTCCAACACATCGGTTTTAACGCCTGTCACTTCACCGACCATACCCAAATCAATTTGAGAAATTGAGCCATCAGCTTCTTGTTTTTCCATAAGCAATTTACGGGCACGAAGTAAATTACCATCTTTACCTGTTAAACCAATTGCACGACCACCATGTTGGTTAATCAGATTGACGATCGATTTATTGACACTACCACCCAACACCATTTCTACCACTTCCATCGTGGCTTGATCAGTAACGCGCATCCCATCAATACGATCAGACTCTTGTCCTAAACGTTTCAATAAAGAATCAACTTGTGGACCACCACCATGTACAACAATTGGATTCAAGCCCACTGTTTTTAATAGCACAATGTCACGCGCAAAAGAGCTTTCAAGCTCTGGATCAGTCATTGCATTGCCACCATATTTTACAACCAACGTTTTACCTGCAAAACGTTGAATATACGGCAAAGCTTCAATCAAAATTTTTGCTTTATCAATGCCGATATGCTCATGTGGCATGCGTGTCTCCTTATTAAGCTTGTGCGAGTTCTTGTGCAATTTGCGGATATTGCTCTTGCATCATAGAAACAAATTCTTGGCGGATTTCACTTAATCGGCTTGGATTATCTGCATCAAAACGAACTGTGAAATACTCACCCGTATTAGATGCTCGAATAATGCCAAAACCATCATCAAAATCAAGTCTTACACCATCTATTTTACTTAAACGAGCACCTAAACGATGACTTTGAATTTCAATATCATTTAAAACTTGTTTAGGGTTTATATCATGGGTACTGATATAGGTATCTTCAGTACAATAACGTTCAGGGTAAATTGCTAATAATGCAGAAAGGTTTGCTTCGTCTGATTGAGTCAGGTATTCCATGACTCTTAACGCCGCATATAGACCATCGTCATAACCAAAACCACGACCATCATTAAATACATAATGACCCGCATACTCTCCCCCAAATACGGCATTGCCTTTTGATTGAGATAAATATGCGCGCAAGAAACTACTTCCTGTACGAATCATTTTGGCTTGGCCATGAAGTTTTTGTACCGTCTCAGCCACCATTTGTGAACATTTCACATCAAATACGATTTCTTTTTGAGGATGCTGTTTTAAACAAATTTGTGCGAATAAAGACAATAAGCGGTCTGGACTAATAATATGGGCAAGCTCATCCACAATAACGACTCGATCACCATCACCATCCAAGGCAATACCAATATCTGCTTTTTCCAAAAGGATAGCCGCTTGCAACTGTTTTAAATGTTCCGCATGTGAGGGATCTGGGGCATGATCAGGAAAATTCCCATTGGCTTCACAACGTAAAGCGATAACCTGACAACCTAACTTCTCTAAGACGAGTTTTGCACAACGACCTGCTGCACCATGTAAACCATCTAATGCAACTTTTAAAGGGCGTTTTAACTGAATATCACTCAATAAGGATTGTTGATATTTTAAACAAAATTCAGGAATAATATGATGCGATAATTCTTGTAGATCACTATTCTTTTCAATTGTTTCTAACGCAAATTGAGCTGCTAAACCGACCTGTTGAATAATCTCAGGGCTAGGTGGTTCTCCTTGTAAAATCCATTTAATTCCATTATCAGATTTAGGATTATGGCTTGCAGTTACCATAATTCCGTTCCCACCAAAATCACGCGCAATATAGTACATCATGGGCGATGAGCAACATCCAATGTTGGTGACTGTTAAACCCTGTGTTTGAAAAATCTGTTGAATAATATTGGCATAAGTCGGACTCGTTAGACGTGCGTCATACCCAATAACGACTTGATATTGTCCTGCATTTTTATATTGTTGTGCTAAAGCATAGCCAATTGAATGAATTACATGAGGTGTTAAATGATTTAATTTTCCGCGAATATCATAAGCACGAAAAATACTCAGAGGAAATGTATATTTTGTATTCACAGTGAACCCCTATTTTTATAATCATTAGCTGATTCAAAAAAAACAGAACTATTAAGAAATTAGTTAACCCTTGTTCAAAAAAATTAAAATAATTTGTCAGCTGCTTTTTAATACAAATCCAAAGAACAATCAATATCAAAAATGCAATGCTTTTAAGCAAAGCATTGCATTTAAATTGATAATGAAAGCAGTATTAGTGTTGACCTGTATGTCCAAAACCACCTGTACCACGTTCAGTCGCAACAAATTCTTGCACTTGTTCAAATTCAGCTTGTACCACAGGAACTAAAACGTATTGAGCCAAACGTTCACCCGGTTCTAATCGGAATGTACTTTGCCCACGATTCCACACAGAAATCATCAATTCACCTTGATAATCGGAATCAATCAAACCGACCAAGTTTCCTAATACAATACCATGTTTATGACCAAGACCTGAACGCGGTAAAATTAAACCTGCAAAGTTTGGATCTTCGATATAGATTGCTAAACCTGTTTTGACTAAGACCGTTTCACCAGCCGCAATATCAATTGCAGTATCTAAACAGGCACGTAAATCTAAACCTGCTGAACCCGTTGTGGCATAAGAAGGCAACGCCCATTCTTGACCTAAACGAGCATCTAATACTTTAACTTGAACTTTCATTACAACTTCCTACTTACTATTTCTTAACGTTTCAATAATGCTTTTAAATTCGCGAGATATTGCTGAGCTTGCTCTTTCGGATCAACATTCGGTGCGAGTTTCTTTTTACGACCATGCCACTCTAGATCATCTTGTGGTAATTCGTCTAAGAAACGGCTTGGTGTCATTTGACGCATTTGACCACCGTTTTTACGCTGCTCAGCAAGTGTCAAGGTAAGCCCTTGTCGAGCACGGGTAATACCCACATACATTAAACGGCGTTCTTCTTCGATGGTTTCTGAAGCAATCGAGTTTTTATGTGGTAATAGCTCTTCTTCCAAGCCAATCATATACACATAAGGAAATTCCAATCCTTTTGCAGCATGTAGCGTCAATAAGTTCACTTTATCCGTGTCCTCTTCTTCTTGCTGCTGCTCTAACATATCGAGCAATACCAGTTTACGAATCACACTTTCAATATTCTTTTCATCGACATCATCAGTACGATTAATCAGATTTTGGATACTGGTATAGAGGCTCTCAATATTATCGATTTTGGTTTTTTCTTGAGCAGGTGTTGCTGCTTGCTCACGTACATAATCAATATAACCCGCTTCGTTGATCATTTGACGAACTTTAGGTACAGGCTCATCATCGTCTAACAATTCACGGGTAAATGTTGCGATAAAATCAGCAAACTCATGTAATTGAGTGGCAGCTTTCTTAGGCAATACCATCGACAATCGTTGATCTGAAGAAGCTGTTAATAACGATAAGGTATTTTCTTGTGCAAATAGTCCCAGTTTCTCTAAGGTGACAGGCCCAATTGCACGCTTCGGTGTATTAATAATTCGTAAGAAAGCACTATCATCTTCTGGATTAATAATGAGGCGTAAATAGCTCATCACATCTTTAATCTCAGCGCGAGCAAAGAACGATTGCCCACCCGATAATTTATATGGGATTTGCATTTGACGTAGCTGCGTTTCTAATACACGTGCTTGGAAATTACCACGATATAAAATCGCATAGTCTTTCCAATTTTTACCATTCATCAATTTATGCGTGATGAGATCTTTAACAACACGTTCCGCTTCATCATCGTCATTTAAACACGTGATCACACGGATATTTTCACCATGTCCTTTATCACTCCACAATTTTTTATCAAAAATATGTGGATTGTTTTCAATTACGGCATTAGCCGCTTTTAAAATACGACTGGTTGACCGGTAATTTTGCTCAAGTTTAATGACTTTTAAATTATGAAAATCTTCTTTTAATAAAGCCATATTCTCAGGCTTTGCACCACGCCATGCATAAATAGATTGATCATCATCACCTACGGCAGTGAATTGCCCCATCACACCAACAAGAAGTTTTACAAGGGTATATTGTGCAGTATTGGTATCCTGATATTCATCTACCAGTAAATAGCGAACACGATTTTGCCATTTGTCTCTGACTTCAGCATTCTCTTGCAGCAAACGTGTTGGCATCACAATCAAATCATCAAAATCCACCGCTTGATAGGCAAGCAAAGTGTCTTGGTAAGAAGCGTAAACCAAGGCCATTTGCTTTTCCCATTCGTTTTCAGCCTCATCCAATGCTTGCTCGGGGCTTAATAAAGCATTTTTCCACAGCGAAATGCGCTGCTGCGCCCGAAACAAGGCATCTTTGCCACTGCTACCGATGATTTCATGCAAAATCTTGCCGCTGTCGCCCGCATCAAAAATGGAAAACTTTTTTTTCAGGCCGACTTCATTCGCCTCTTCGCGCAACATGCGCATGCCCAGCGAGTGAAAAGTAGACACATTAAGCAATTTACATTGCTGGCTCGATAACAAGCCCGCAATGCGTTCCTGCATTTCTTTGGCGGCTTTGTTGGTAAACGTGATGGCGGCAATGTGCTGCGGCG
>ERZ650307.1840-NODE-1840-length-11730-cov-11.436231_pt1 | contig 11730 bp, 8 predicted proteins | sample MGYA00376243_ERZ650307 | MGnify/ENA primary metagenome ERZ650307 (study PRJEB26733, sample SAMN07839242) | wastewater metagenome | biome: urban; feature: artificial channel; material: waste water | place: USA: North Carolina | collected 2016-03-31 ... | reverse complement strand
TGAGTTACTTTAATTCCTTCTTATTTTTTTATTTAGGACGCTATTGATAAAAAGTCAATTGAAATAAAAATCAAATAAAATTAATAAAAATAAGAACTTAAAATTGATAAATCTCATTTTCAAAATTACCACAATTCATGTATTTTTGTAAATATCTAAAATAGAAAAGTTAACCAAAAATTTTCACATTATGTACAAATATGTTTCTGCAGAAGAAGCCCTCTCTATTATAAAAAGTAATCACAGAGTTTTTTTACATGGCAGCGCCTGTACACCCAATTATCTGATTACAGAATTGGCAAAACAAGCTGGTAGATTAAGAGATGTAGAGGTAGTTTCTATTACGGTACAAGGTGAAATAGAAATTGCAAAACCACAATATAAAGATAGTTTTTACATTAATTCTCTTTTTGTCTCTACACCTGTAAGAGAAGCTGTAAATAGCGACAGAGGAGATTATGTGCCTGTTTTTTTAAGTGAAATCCCAATGCTATTTAAGAAAAACATCCTTTCACTAGATGTAGCCATTGTACAAGTTTCGCCACCAGATCAGCACGGATATTGCTCATTAGGAACTTCTATAGATGTGGCCAGAAGTGCGGTAGATAATGCCAAAATGGTAATTGCGCAGGTTAATCCTAAAATGCCCAGAACTTTCGGAGATTCTATGATACATGTAGAACGAATCACCAAAATGGTTCTACACGAAACAGATCTTCTTACCATAGACTACAGTGCTAAAGTAACAGAAGACGAAACCAAAATCGGACAATACATTGCAGGTCTTATAGATGATAAATCTACCATACAAATGGGCGTAGGAACCATTCCAGATGCGGTTCTTAGTTCGCTTCACAATCATAAAAATCTAGGAATACACACCGAAATGATTTCAGACGGTGCAGTAGATTTAATTGCCAAAGATATTATAGACAATAAATTCAAAGGCATCAATAACAATAAGACCATTACTGCATTTTCTTTTGGAACTAAAAAATTGTATGATTATATAGATAACAATCCTTCTTTTGCGTTTATGGATGTTTCTTATGTAAACAACCCCATCATTATTGCTCAAAATAAAAATCTTATCGCCATTAATTCTGCGATAGAAGTAGATTTAACGGGACAAGTTTGTGCAGATTCTATAGGAACCTATCAATTTTCTGGAATTGGCGGTCAGATGGATTTTATAAGAGGAGCAGCACTTTCGGAAGGTGGGAAACCAATTATTGCACTTACCTCTAGAACCAAAAAAGGTATTCCTAGAATTGTGCCTTATCTAAAACAAGGAGCTGGCGTAGTAACAACCAGAGGTCATATTCATTATGTAGTAACAGAATATGGTGTAGCCTATCTCTATGGTAAAAATATGAGACAGAGAGCCCTTGCTTTAATAGAAATTGCCCATCCTGATGACAGAGAAATGCTAGATAAATTTTGCTACGAAAGATTCAAAGCGCATTATCATTAAAAAAACAGAAATCCTGAAGTGAATTTTTTCGGGATTTTTTTTATACTTTTAATGATGAAATTCAAAACCATGAAAGAACAAGAAATCTTAATAGAATTTGCAAAAAAACACATCGAAATTTCTACAGAAGACGAAGAAAAAATCAAAAAATACTTCAAGGTAAGAAATGTAGAAAAAAACGAAATTTTACTAAATGCAGGTGAAGTTTGCAATCATCTTTATTTTGTAGTTCAAGGCATTCTGAGAACTTTTCATCTCAATGCCAATGGAACAGAGTTTACCAGACTCATCAGAAAAGAAAATCAATTCTGTACAGTTCTATTAAGTTTTTTAGAAAAAAAATCTTCTGTAGCAACTATACAGGCATTAGAAAAAGGAGTGCTTTTGGCAATAAGTTCTGAAGATTTCCGAACGCTAACCAAAGAATCCGAAATTGCCCAAAAAATGTACACCAAAACTCTAGAAGATTTTGAAAATTTCCACTTGAAAAGATTAGAATTTTTGACCTCTTACTCACCGAAAGAAAAAACAGAGATTTTTTTGAAAGAGTACCACGAATTAGAACCTAGATTAACAGATAAGGTAATTGCCTCTTACCTGCAAATAACACCTGAAACTTACTGCCGTTGTAAAAAAAGTTTAGAATCCTAAAAAATTCAATTTTTGATGCATATTTTTTTGTAATTTGGCTCTAGTAAAAATGTAGGTAAAAATGAAAAAGATCTTCGCAATAGCTATTCTGTTTTTTTGTGTAATTGATGCTCAAGCACAGCGTCTAGACAAAATTGTAGAGAGGATAGACAGAATAGAAAAAAACAGAAAATTTGATAAATCACTGCTCACTCTAGACCTTACTGGCAAAAAATTTGCGCTCATCAAAAACGTAAATAAAGTGGTTTATAAAAACATTTTAGATTTTTCTAATGATAATAACAAAGTTACCTTAATAGAACTTACTGATGATAAATTAACAGATGCTAAAACCTCTAAAATCTATACTGGTGATGCCCTTAAAAAAGAATTTTATGTCTCTGTAAGAGCAGATAAATTAGAAGGAAAAAACATAGATTTACCTTACACTTTTAATTTTGTTTTACAAAAAAGAGACGGCAATCTCTGCTTAGTCAACATTAGTAATAACGAAATCTGGCTAGATACTGATAGTGGTAAAAAATAATTTCCTAAACAATTAATGATTAGTTTCTAAAAATTCTAAGCAATCTTTCACTACAATTTCTAAAAATTCTGGCAATTCGTTTTCTGCCCAAGGTTCTTTAGCTCCAAAGGTATGATTAGCCCCTTCAATTAGCTTTAAGGTAGAATTTTTTGCCCAAATGTGGAGATTTTCCGCAGAAGAATAATCTACTGCTTCGTCTAAATTTCCGTGGATGATTAGAGTTCTGCCAGAAAAATTTTTCATAGAATTCTCTACATCAAAACGGTTTTTATTCTTCTCAAAATTTTCAAAAAATTGAAAATAATGCGGCATCATTTGTCTGGTTCTGGCATTATTACTAAAGTAAACTTCTTCTCTCTTCCAGTTGATAAAATCTTCACCTTTCGGGAAACGGTCTAGAGAATCTACGCTTGCTAAAGTTATTAAGTTTTTAATTTTGATATTTTCGGTGGCTTTAATAATGGCAATTCCGCCACCTCTAGAATGCCCAATTAATGAGATATTCTCTGCATCTACTCTACTATCTTGAGAAAAATAATCTAGTACAAATTCTAAATCACTGAGTTCCTTAGAATAATTATTTTCTCCGAAACTTTCTAAATCTGCAAAATCTGATGGTTTTTCTAGAGTAGTTCCGTTGTGAGAAAAATTAAATTTCACAAAGAAAAATCCATTTTCTGCAAATTTTTCTGCCATCAAATTCCACGCTCCCCAATCTTTATAACCTTTATAACCGTGACAAAAAATTACCAAAGGCAATTTTTCTTTATTATCAGGAACAAAAGTATCTGCCAAAAACGGTTTGGTTTCAGGATTTTCTAAAATAATATTTTTTTGAATGGTAAATTTCATCGGTTGATAATGATTTTTTCACAGTTAATAGTTCTAATCAATTGTTGTGCCGTTTATAACATTTGTTACAAACGATTGAAAAACAAACAACCACCGAAAATTCGGTGGTTGTTTTATAGCCCTGATGGAGCGGTATGTTTGAGCTCTCCCGAAAAAGCATTGGCTTTTGCAAGGGTTTTCGGGAAGCGAGTAGCGACAGCAGGAAATAGCTCCTAAAAAAAATTCGCTACCATTTTAATTCCCCTCTTTCAGAGGGGTGGATTTTTTCTAAGAAAAAAGACGGGGTGTCTACCAGATTTTGATTCTTTCTTCTGGTTTTTTGTACAATTTGTCTCCTTCTTTTACATCAAAAGACTTATACCAAGCCTCGGTGTTTACCAATGGACCAAATGCTCTGAAATAACCTGGAGAATGCGGATCTACTTTTACTTGGCTTACAGCAGCTTTTTCGGTTTGTTTGGTTCTCCAAACGGTTGCCCAACTTAAGAAAAATCTTTGATCTTGGGTAAATCCATTGATTACACCTGGGTTTCCTTTGTCTTTAAGGTACATTTGTAATGCATCATAAGCGATGTTTACCCCTCCTAAATCTGCAATATTTTCTCCGTTGGTAAAGGTTCCGTTTACGAAAGTTCCTTTTACTGGTTCGTATTTATCATATTGAGCAGCAAGAGATTTTGTAGCTTTTTCGAAGCTGGCTTTGTCTTCTGGAGTCCACCAATCTGTAAGGTTTCCGTCTGCATCAAACTGTGCTCCAGAATCATCAAAACCGTGGGTGATTTCGTGACCAATTACTGCACCAATTCCTCCGAAATTAACGGCTGCATCTGCATTGGGATTAAAGAATGGCGGTTGCAAAATAGCTGCTGGGAATACAATTTCGTTATTTAGTGGATTGTAATAAGCATTTACGGTCTGTGGAGTCATTCCCCATTCTGCTTTATCTACTGGTTTACCAATTTTTGCTAAATCTTTTTGGTATTGCCAAGCAGTGATGTTTTGTAAATTTTTATAAAGTGTACCTCCATCTTTTTCGGATAGGATAGTTAGCTTAGAATAGTCTTTCCATTGGTCTGGATAGGCTACTTTTACAGTAAATTTATTTAATTTGTTGAGTGCTTTTTCTTTGGTTGTATTAGACATCCAAGCTAAGTTATTGATGTGCTGAGCAAAACTTTTTTTAAGATAATCTATCAATTCTACCATTTGAGATTTAGCAGAAGCTGGGAAAAATTTCTCTACATATAATTTACCAAAAGCTTCGCCTAGAGAACCATTAATTAATTCAAAAGCTCTTTTGTTTTGAGCTCTTTGTTCTTGTTGACCTCTTAAAAATTTACCATAAAAATCAAATCTTTTAGCATCTAAATCTTTGCTCAAATAGCTTGCACTACCAGACAGCAAATGGAATTTCATATAATCTTTAATCAATGGAAGATTAGCCTGATTGATGAATTTATCTAGATTTTTATAATAGTTAATTTCACCTACAATTACCTTATCATATTTTACGCCTAGTTTAGCCAAATAACCTGCTAAATCTACATTTTTAGACAAAGTCTTGAGTTCTGCAGCTGTTTTTGGATTGTAGAATAAATTAGAATCTCTGCTCTGCTCATTGGTATAAAGTGTTTGAGCAATAGATTTTTCGAAATTTACAATATTTTTAGCTACTGCATCTGCATTTTTATATCCTAAAACTTGCAACATAGATGCTACGTATTTGGTATATTCTGCTAATGTTTCGGTATTTTTTTCGTTTACTTTTTGGTAATAATCTCTACCTAAACCTAGACTGGCATCTCCTAGATAAATAGCATTCATTTTACTATTTTTCATATCAGCATCTACCCCCCAACTGTAAAAAGGATTTTCTCCGTTGGGTGTAGCAGCAACTAAATATTTTTGTAAATCTGCTACTGTTTTTATTGCATCAATCTTAGACAAATCTGCTTTAATTGGGGTAATACCGTCTGCATTACGCTTCTCCATATTCATATACGTAGCATATAAATCTTGGATTTTTTTGCCTTCTGTTCCTGCATCAAATTTTTCTTTCAACAGTGAATTGAGAATGCTCATAGAGTTGTTATCTGTATCTTCGGCTAGTTTATTGAAACTTCCCCAAGTAGATTTATCAGACGGAATTTGTGCGGTTTTCATCCAACTTCCGTTTACATAATTGTAGAAGTCATCTTGTGGACGAACACTGGTATCCATATGCTGAAGCTCTAGACCTTTGTCTTGAGCAAAAGAACTTGCCGAAAAGCCAATTAAAGCTACTACAGCAATGTTAAAAATATTCTTCATAAATAATTGAATTTAATAACTAATTTAGTCGATTGATTTTATATTTCGTTACATCTAAATTAAGTAACAACTACTGGTTCTTTTACATTACCTGTTCTTTTTAAAAATCCCCAAGTTTGCATTTCGCCTTTCAATGCTTTTCTGAAACTTCTAAACAAAACAATGTACATTAGCCATCTATAAACCAATCTCTGTGGTATAACGTGCAATACGCCAGAAATTTTTTCTTTCTCAAAAAGAAATGCAATTAATGCAAGAGAAGCATCTACCAAAAGGAATATTAAGTAATATAAAAATATTTTTCCTCTGTTTTCGGTAAATAATCCAAAAATCATTAATATGTCTGCTAATGGTGAAAACAAAGGAATAATATATTGAAAAATTAAAATATTTGGCATTGCCCACCATCCTAAACCTTTGTATTTTGGATTAAGGAAAGTGTCTCTTTGTTTCCAAAACATCTGTAAAATACCATAATTCCATCTAAATCTTTGTTTCAAAAACTGATTGATATTCTCTGGTGCTTCGGTTACAGCAACAGCTTTATTTTCGTTTCCAATAGTGTATCCTTTTCTTAAAATTCTTACCGTCAAATCACAATCTTCTGCTAAGGTATCCGAAGAATAACCGCCCATTTCTTCTACAATTTCTTTCTTAAAAGCGCCTATAGCTCCTGGTATTACGGTAATTGCATTGATATGAGCGTAAGCCAATCTATCAAAATTCTGACTGGTAATGTATTCTATAGATTGCCATTTGGTAAGCCAATTTACTCTATTCCCTACTTTTACGTTTCCTGCAACTGCTGCCAAATTATCTTCTGGTTTTGCATTGAGAAACTTTGCAATCAAATAATTCACTGCGTTTTGTTCTAGTTTCGTGTCAGCATCTATACAAACTACATATTCTGCATCAGATTTTTCAATTCCAAAATTGAGAGCTGTAGCTTTTCCTCCATTAACTTTGGTGAAAATTTTCAGTTTAGGATGATTTCGAAACGCTTCCGAAACCAATTTAAAAGTATTGTCTTTACTGCCATCATCCACAAAAATAATATCAAAATTAGGATAGCTTTGTTTCAATAAATTTTGCAATGAAGAGACAATGTTTACTTCTTCATTATACGCCGGAACAATAATAGAAACTTTAGGATAACTCTCTAAAATTGGTAAAACCGAATCATTTTTCTCTTTTCTTCTTTCTCTGAAAGCCCAAAATAACATCAGTAATAATCTACCAATTCCTAAAATAATAAATATGGTAAAAAGCGCTGTAAGAAAATGACCCATTGCATAAATAAATGTTGCCAAAACCAAATTAAGTTGCATAATATAATATGCTTTGGTTTTCGGGATTGGAGGCATTAATTCATCTCTTTTTTTGTGTAAAAGATTGGCTAAATTGGTAAAATGATAGCCTTGTTTTTGTAATTTCGGAATTAAAATTTTTAAAGCTTTTACCGTTTCTTCTCTGGTATCACCGCCAGCATCGTGTAATAAAATGATATTACCTCCACGTTCTTTGAGTTGTTTTTCTACTCTTGCAACAATTTCGTCTGCTTTTATACCAGGTTTCCAATCTTCTGGGTCTATGTTTTCGCCAATATCCAAATAGTTTTGTTGTCTTGCCAAAGCTACTGGTACAATTTCTTCGGCTGTGGTAGGTTCTGAATCTGCATTATAAGGTGCTCTGAAAAGTATGGTGCTACGTCCTGTTACACACTCAAAAAGCAATCTGGTTAACTTCAACTCTAACAAAGCTCTTTCCGGACTTACTTTTGCTACATTTTCGTGAGTGAAAGTATGGTTTCCAATCTCGTGTCCTTCTTTAAAAATTCTTTTTACTAAAGGTAAATTTTTCTCAGAATTAAGTCCAATTAAAAAGAAAACCGCAGGAACATGGTGTTTAGAAAGTACATCTAAAACTTGTGGTGTGTAGGTTTCATCTGGGCCATCATCAAAAGTTAAAACCAACTCTTTAGCAGGAGCTTCGCCGTGTTTTTGAACTTCATAAGAAGTAGGATAAGTTATGTAATTTTCGTCTGTAATTATGTTTTCATTTTTATCAATTTCTAATGCAATTTTCCCAGATTTTGGAGTATTGAGTACATCTAGAACTTCTCCATCACCGATATAATCTACCATTGTTTGTCCCTTCACATTTTCTAATGGTTTCAGGTTAATTTTTGCAATATTAGCAGCGCTTAAATCTTTATTATAATAGTGCCAAATTCTAGCATCTTCGCTTCCTAACCTCCAAAGTGCAGTTCCTGCCAAAGGATATTCTGAGCCAAACCTCATCGTATTAAAAAGTGTAGCCGCATCTGTAAAAAAGACATTGTGAACATTATTCTTCAAATCTTTATAAGAAAAAGATAAATTAAAAGTATTGTCATCAAAATCTAGTTTAGCTTTACTCTGATTAGCCTTGGTGATAGCCTGCATGTAAGTAACAGACGTATTTTGATCTGGATTAGAACTCCAATCATAACCATAAGCTCCCAAACCTAAAATCACCTTAGATGGCGAAACTTTTTTAGAAATTTTATCAACCTGAGCTTCTATCCATTTTTGTGAAGCAATAGGACCAGGATCACTATCAGCAGAATACTCATCATAAGCCATCAGTACAAAATAATCTACATATTTCTGAAGCTCTGTAAGATTATAATCACTATTATCTGGCATTATATCTTGCGTTATATACAATTTATTTTGATGAAAAGTTTCTGAAAGTTCTTTTACAAATTGCGTTAAAGGCTCATCTCTGTCAAGATTCAAATCTTCAAAATCTATATTAATTCCTATGAAATGGTTTTTGAGACAAGTATTTAGTACATTTTGAATTAGCTTTTTTCTTCTTTCGGGGTTTCTAAGCACTAGTTTTACCCCTTCTGAATGAAATTCTCTATCAAAATTATTACTTAAAATAGGCATTACAGGAATTTTACTTTTTTTAAGCAAGCCCAAGCCTACATTATCTATATTGGTTTTTAAATCACCAGTTTTAGGATCTATAAAGAACCATTCTGGGAAAACCAAATTGAGATTTTTAACATTTCTTCTGAGCGACATCAAAGACTGAGGATCCCAAGCAACATAAAATGCAGAACGAATACCAGCAGGAAAATGATACCAATTATGATCATATTTATCATAAAACGCCCTCTCATTTTTTACTTTTTCGTATTCAAATTTGGCATTTTTTTCGGCAATAAATTTCCTGAAACCTTTGTATTCTTTAGACAATTTATTTTCTTGTAAAAAAGGTTTGGTAGCAGTAATTACAGATTTATAGTCTTGCTGAAAAGGAATTTTAGGAGTTCTATCAAATTTCATCATCAACAAAAGAGATGCAATGAGTAAAAAGAGAAAAAACAAAATAAAACGGGTACTCCACGTTACTTTTTTCCATCGAGAAGTATTCTCTGTTTGGAAAATCTGCCTAGTCTGATTCATAGTTTAATAAATGAATTATAAAAATTCAAAGCACAAATTTAGAACCAAAAAACACTAAAAAAATAAAGTTTAATTAAACTTTAATACATCTTAAAATTACCTTAAAAAATTTATGAATATTATAATAATCGATTAATATTTTTTTGCAGTGCTTTGCTTAAAAACAATTGAGCCACAATTCCGCCAATTAACGCCATTAGCATATCTGTTTGCGTGTCCCAAATATAACCTTGAGTTCCCAGAAAACTATCACCAGCTTCGCCAGAAAAAACAGAAACCCACCATTCTATCAATTCATAGGTAGAACTCACAAACATCACGAAACAGAGAACAATAAAGAACAACCAGCCTTTTCCGTTCACCACATTTTTTCTAATCAAAATTTCTCTCATGATTAAAGCAGGAGAAAAACCTTGCATAAAATGCCCCAGTTTATCATAATTATTTCTCTCTCCCCAATCTTCAAAAAACGGAACATCTGCATAAGTGTAATGCCCACCAATGATTAAAACCAAAAAATGTAGAAAAATAACCACATAAACGAAATTGGTGAATTCAAATTTTCTAAAAATTGCCAAAAACAAAATCCCAACAAAAACGGGTGAAACTTCTAGCCACCAAGTAAAAGGTTCTTTTGCACCGATGTAAGAAACAATTAATGCTAAAAAAGTAAGAATTAAAAGTATATATTTTAAGTTTTTCATTTCAAGTAATTTCCATCAAAAATAAAAAAATCAAGGCAATTACCTTGATTTTAAATGATTTAGTTTATCTGAAATTAATTTTTCCGCCCAACATATTTTTGGTATTCCTATTCTTAGGAGATCCATAAACATTGATATTTCCGCCAGCTCTATTGGTAGCAGTTACGGTTTTAGAAGCATAAACATCTGCATTTCCGCCAGCATTTGTGGTAACAGAAGTTACTTCTGATTTTAAATTTTTCCCATTAAAATTAGCACCAGAATTCACCAAAACATCTTGTGTTTTTGCAGTTCCAGAAATATTAATGATACCTCCAGAATTGGTTTTTGCATTCAAAATATCTGCTTCAATTTTTAAATTTAAAATAGAACCTTCGTTAGAAGTAATATTTAAAATACCATTCTCAACAGAATCTTCTGAAGTAATTTTAGAACCTTGACTTGCTTGTATTTCGTTTAGATTTTCATAAAATACTGTTACCGAAACTTTATCACCCTGCATAATTTTAGTAGGAATCATTCTTATTTTAAGCTCACCGTTTTTATTTACTATTTCTACATCAGAATCGTCACCAGAAATTTCCACTTTGTTTTCCGAAGATTTTACTAACGTCACATTAATTCTGTCATACGCTTTTACCGAACTAAAATCACCAAAGTTTTTAGAAGTTTGAGAATAAGCTACCTGAGATAAAACGACAAGAAAGCCGAAAACTATTTTTTTCATAATATACCTTTTATATCAAAACAACTTTGTACTGGTTTTTATTACACTTAAAGTCAATTTTTATACCTTTTCTTTAATTAAAATCTCAATTAAATCTTGCAAAACCTTCATCGAAACGAAATTCATAAAATCTTTTCGTTCTAAATGAGGAAGATACAATTTGAAGGTTTTTTCAAAATTTTGAACTCTTATGGAATAAAAAACCGTTCCTATTTCGCTCTCAAACTCATCAGAATTCGGGCCTGCAACTCCCGTTGTAGAAAGTGCAATATCAGTTTTGAATAATTTTTGACAGCCCAAACTCATTGCTTGTGCTACTTCTGCTGAAACCACTGTTTTTTCTTTGATTAAATCTTCTGAAACACCCAAAATTTCAGATTTTTTCTGCGTTTGATAGGTACAAATTCCGCCTAAAAAATAATTAGAACTTCCCGAAACACTTGTAATCAAATGAGACAATTCGCCACCAGTACAACTTTCGGCGGTAGAAATCGTGAGATTTTTAGAAATTAATAAATCGTGCAGAATTTCCTCGATGGAATCTCCATTTTCTGAAATAATATTATCTTGAATTAAAGGTTTTAACTTCGTAATTTCTTCGTCTAATTGTTGGTTCAGAATTTCTTCATTTTTTCCTGTAGCAGTCAATCTCAATTTCACACGATTGGCAATCGGAAGATACGAAAGTGAGATAGTTGAAGGCAAAGCCAATTCCCAAGTTTCAATGGTTTCTGAAAGCAAACTTTCAGGGAAATTTACCACAGAAATAATTCTCGAAACAATAAAATTTTGTTCAAATTTCTCTTGAAGATATGGAATAATCTGGTTTTTAATCAAAGGTTTTACTTCGTAAGGAACACCAGGCAGACAAATTGCAATTTTGCCATTTTCTTCTACCATCAAACTCGGCGCAGTTCCGTTGTGGTTCTGGAAAACTTTAGATTTTGATAAAATATCCGCTTGTGGAAGATTGATATCAAACAAATGCTCTCTCTTTCTTTTGATGAGCAATTGTCTCAAATGCTCCA
>ERZ650307.1824-NODE-1824-length-11783-cov-12.932555_pt1 | contig 11783 bp, 9 predicted proteins | sample MGYA00376243_ERZ650307 | MGnify/ENA primary metagenome ERZ650307 (study PRJEB26733, sample SAMN07839242) | wastewater metagenome | biome: urban; feature: artificial channel; material: waste water | place: USA: North Carolina | collected 2016-03-31 ... | reverse complement strand
GATTGACAGATGCGGAAGCAACAGGGGCTTTGTTGTGTCTTGACGTTACTGAAGCCGTGCTGGATGAAGCGATTGCGTTAGGATATAATCTTGTGATATCGCATCATCCGCTTATTTTTAAGGGTTATAAATCCATTACGGGAAAAGATTACGTGGAGCGTTGTATCTTGAAAGCTATCAAGAACGACATTGTCATCTATTCCGCCCACACTAATCTGGATAATGCGCCGGAAGGAGTGAATTTCAAGATTGCCGAAAAAATCGGATTGAAGAATGTACGTGTACTGGAAGCTAAGGAAAACGCTTTGCTGAAATTGGTTACATTTGTTCCTGCAACCCGGGCGGAAGAAGTACGCACAGCATTGGCATCTGCCGGATGCGGATGTATCGGCAATTATGATTCGTGCAGCTACAATGTGGAAGGCGAGGGGATGTTCCGTGCTCTTGAAAGCGCCAATCCTTATTGCGGAAAAATCGGCGAGCTGCATGTGGAAAAGGAGACGCGCATCGAAACCATTCTGCCGACTTACCGGAAAGCAGAAGTTATCAAAGCGTTACTTGCCGCACATCCGTACGAAGAACCTGCATTTGATTTATATCCGTTGCAGAACTCCTGGCAACAAGCCGGAGCAGGCGTTATCGGCGAATTGGAAACTCCGGAAACCGAGTTGGAGTTCCTAAAGCGTATCAAGAAAACCTTTGAAGTGGGTTGTCTGAAACACAACAGGCTCACCGGGCGGGAGATACAGACCGTTGCCTTGTGTGGCGGTGCAGGAGCTTTTCTCATGCCGCTTGCCATACGCAACCGTGCGGACGTTTTCATCACGGGTGAAATAAAGTATCACGATTATTTCGGCCATGACACGGATATTCTGCTGGCAGAGATAGGGCATTATGAAAGCGAACAATATACAAAAGAAATATTTTATACAATAATCCGGGATTTATTTCCTAATGTTGAAGTACAACAAAGCAAGATAAATACAAATCCCATAAAATACATGTAATTAAAATGGCTAAAGAAGCAAAAAAAGATCCTCAGGAATTGACAGTGGAGCAGAAATTAAAAGCTTTGTTCCAATTACAGACCATGTTGTCTAAAATTGATGAAATCAAGACGTTGAGAGGCGAGCTTCCTTTGGAAGTGCAAGACTTGGAAGATGAAATTGCCGGTCTGAGCACCCGCATCGAAAGAATCCAGTCGGAAGTTGCCGATTTGAAATCTGCTATCGCAACGAAGAAAGTGGAAATCGAAACCGCAAAGGCTTCTGTAGCCAAATATAAAGAGCAGCAGGAAAATGTGCGCAATAACCGCGAGTATGACTTCCTGAGCAAAGAAATCGAGTTCCAGACCTTGGAAATCGAACTCTGCGAAAAGAGAATCAAAGAGTTCTCTGCCGATGAAGAAGTCAAGTCTCAGGAAGCCGCAGACAGCACCGCTGCCTTGGAAGAAAGACAAAAAGACCTTGAAGTAAAGAAGAATGAGCTGGACGAAATCATCTCCGAAACCAAACAGGAAGAAGAAAAGCTGAGAGACAAAGCCAAAGAACTCGAAACTAAAATAGAGCCGCGTCTGCTTCAATCCTTCAAGCGTATCCGCAAGAACTCACGCAACGGTCTGGGTATCGTTTACGTACAGCGCGATGCTTGTGGCGGCTGTTTCAACAAGATCCCGCCCCAAAGACAACTGGACATCCGTTCACGTAAGAAAATCATCGTTTGCGAGTACTGCGGACGTATCATGATTGACCCGGAACTGGCAGGTATCGCTCCGGAAGTGAAAGAGGAACCGGTAAAGGAAAAGACGACAAGAAGCAGAAAGAAAGCAGCAGACGCTGAATAAATTCCGCAAGAATCGCGATAAACAAATAAAGGTTTAGGTTGTTATCAATCCCATAAAATAACAACTTAAACCTTTTTTTATGACTCTAAAAGCTTGGAGCAGTACATTGCTCATTCTATGTTTCTCTTTTGCGGCATGGGCGCAAAAAGGCAATAGCTACTTGGAAAAGCCGCTTCCGCAAGGCTGGGGAACCGGCACTGCCCATACCATTCCCGGAGACGATAATCTGTTCGGCAGCCAAATACAGCCGGTAGACGATAAATGGTGGAAAGCCTTTGGCGATCCGATGCTCGATTCGCTGATAGCAACGGCATCCGCCGGGAATTTTTCGGTGCTTTCAGCCATAGACCGCATGGATATGGCTAAAGCCAATTGGCGGATAGAGCGGGGGAGTTTCTTCCCTTCCGTTTCCCTGAATGGCGGATGGGCACGCCAACAAAGCAGCGGCAATGTAAGTGAAGCACCGCAATCCAGAACCGGGGCATACAGCGCCTCGCTCAATGCAAGCTGGGAACTGGATATATTCGGCAGTATCCGGCAACGGGTAAAAGCGCAACGTGAAAATTTTGCCGCCAGCAAGGAAGAATATACCTCTGTCATGATATCGCTATGCGCGCAGGTAGCATCGGCCTACATCGGGCTGCGTGAATTACAGCAGGAATTAAATGTGGTCATCCGCAATTGCAATACGCAAGCCGCAGTGCTTGAGATTACCCAAGTGCGCTACAAGACCGGATTGGTTTCCAAACTGGATGTGTCTCAAGCCAAGTCTGTATATTACAGTACCAAAGCGTCTGTTCCCCAACTGGAGGCAGGTATCAATCAATACATCACCACTCTGGCCATTCTGCTCGGAACTTATCCCCAAGACCTTCGTCCCACATTGGAACAGAACGGCAAACTTCCCGACTATATGGAACCTGTAGGCATAGGTATTCCTGCCGACTTGCTGCTCCGTCGTCCGGATATCCGGCAGGCCGAACGGCAAATCAACGCACAGGCGGCCCTGCTCGGTGCTTCTAAAAGCGATTGGCTGCCGCAGGTTTTCCTAAAAGGTTCCGTAGGATATTCTTCCCATGACCTGAAAGATTTCACCAAACGGAACAGTATGACGTTTGAAATAGCACCAAGCCTCAGTTGGACACTCTTCAACGGTACAAAACTGGTTAATGCCACCCGGCTGGCACGTGCGCAATTGGACGAGTCTATCCATCAGTTTAACCAAACCGTGCTCACAGCCGTACAGGAAACAGACAATGCCATGAACGGCTACCGCAATTCCATCAAGCAGATTGTAGCCCTGCGCGAAGTATGCAATCAGGGAGAGGAGACGTTGAAGCTGTCATTAGACCTCTATAAGCAGGGGCTAACCCCTTTTCAAAATGTCCTGGATGCCCTTCGTTCATTGCTGGCTTATCAAAACCAACTGACGCAAGCACAAGGAAACTCACTGCAGGAACTCATCTCTCTCTATAAAGCATTAGGGGGAGGGTACGGAAACATCATTTCAGGATTATGATTTTAGGTACATCAGCCGCAAATCATAAATAAACATATATAATATATACATACTCAACTGAATTTAAACTGAACCATATATGAAAAATCAAATGTACATCGCCCTGCTTGCCCTACCTTTGTTGGCAGGATGCGGGAATAAAAAAGAAACGTCGCATGCAATGCCCGTACCGGAAATCAGTGTAGCCCGCCCAAGTGTGCAAAACATTACGCTTACCAAAAACTATCCCGGCTATCTGACTTCTGAAAAAACAGTGGATTTAGTGGGCAGGGTCAGCGGAACGTTGCAGACCATAGCCTATGCACCCGGCAGCCGGGTACGCCAGGGGCAGGTACTCTTCCAGATTGAGCCTACTGTTTATCAGGATAATGTGAGGCAAGCGGAAGCCGCTTTGAATACGGCACGTGCCAATCTTGAATATGCACAGAGTAATTATGCGCGTATGCAGGAAGCAGCAAAAACAGATGCCGTCAGCCAGATACAGGTATTGCAATCCAAGTCGGATGTAGCTACTTCGCTGGCAGCGGTAAGCAATGCCGAAGCTGCATTAAATACGGCACGGACCAATTTGAGTTACTGTACGGTACGTGCCCCGTTCAACGGAACAATCAGCCGCAACCTTGCAGATGCAGGAAGCTATATAAACGGCAGCGTACAACCTGTAACTTTGGCCACTGTCTATAAGGACGATCACTTGTACTCTTATTTTAATGTAGCCGACAATCAATGGCTTGCCATGTTATTGCAGCAAGGAGACAGCATTCCCAAACAGGTTAACGTCAGCCTGGGGAAAGACGGCATACTGAATTACCCGGCACAGTTGGATTATCTGTCGCCCAATGTAGACTTGAACACCGGGACGCTGAATATCCGTGCCCGGCTGGATAATCCCAAAGGAATCTTGAAGAGCGGGCTTTATGTCAGCATCACGCTGCCTTACGGAAAACAGAAAAACGCAATCCTGATACCCGATGCTTCTATCGGCACAGACCAGTTGGGTAAATACGTGTACGTAGTCAACGACTCGGACATCGTACACTACCGTCACATCGAAACAGGACAACTGATAGGTGACAGTCTGCGCCAGATAAAACAAGGACTTTCCCCGCAGGAGCGGTATGTGACGAAAGCCCTGATGAAAGTCAGAAACGGCATGCGGATAAATCCCGTTCAATAATCCACACTGTATATATAACCATTCAAAACCAAAGAATCATGTTTTCAAAATTCTTCATAGACCGTCCCATATTCGCAACCGTACTGGCACTGCTCATCGTCGTAGCGGGACTGGTCACACTGGGTATTCTGCCCATTGCGCAATATCCGGACATAACACCTCCTACGGTGCAGGTGAGCGCCGTTTATCCCGGAGCCAATGCGCAGACGGTAGCTCAAACCGTCGGCATTCCTATCGAACAGCAGGTCAACGGAGTGGACGGAATGCTTTATATGTCGTCCAACTCATCCTCATCGGGGGCGTATTCGCTCACTGTCACTTTTGCAGTAGGTACAGATATCGACATGGCCACCGTACAGGTACAGAACCGCGTCAGCGTAGCACAGTCATCGCTGCCTGCTCCCGTAGTAGTGCAGGGGGTTACGGTGCAGAAGCAGTCCAGCAATATCGTTATGTTCCTGACCATGAAGTCCGACAACAAAGATTACGACGGTCTTTACCTCAGCAACTATGCCAAACTGAACCTCGTAGACCAACTGACCCGCGTGCCCGGTGTGGGTGCAGTCAACGTAATGGGAGCAGGGGACTATTCCATGCGTATCTGGCTCGACCCTGCCGCCATGCGCATCCGCAATCTCTCACCGGCTGATGTGTATCAAGCCATTCAGACGCAGAATGTAGAGGTCAGTGCCGGCAACGTAGGACAACCCATCGGAAATGAGAACAAGAATGCCTATCAATACAGCCTGACTGTAAAGGGGCGGCTCACTTCACCCGAAGAGTTCGGTAACATTATCCTCCGTACGGAAAGCGGCGGGCGGATTCTCCGTCTGCGTGACGTAGCCCATATAGACCTGGGATCGGCATCTTACAGCGTTGTTTCCCAACTGGACGGAAAGCCTACGGCTGCCATCGCCATCTACCAGCAACCGGGCAGTAATTCACTGGATGTATCGACGGGCGTCAAAGCGAAGATGCAGGAATTATCGCAGAATTTTCCGGCAGGTGTACAATATAATGTAACGCTCGATACAACAGACGTTATCCATGCATCCATTGATGAAGTAATGGTAACTTTCTTTGAAACAACGCTATTGGTAGTGCTTGTAATCTTCCTTTTTCTGCAGAATTGGCGGGCTGTCATCATTCCTTGTATCACAATTCCCGTTTCACTGATCGGCACGTTGGCAATCATGTCATTATTCGGTTTCTCTATCAATACTTTAACGTTGTTCGGGCTGATATTGGCGGTTGCCATCGTGGTGGACGATGCCATTGTGGTCGTGGAAAACTCCACACGTCTGTTGGATACGGGACGGTACACCGCCCGGCAAGCCGTAACCGAAGCAATGGGAGAGATTACAGGCCCCATTGTGGGAGTAGTGCTGGTGTTGCTTGCCGTATTTATCCCTACCATGCTTGTCAGCGGGATTTCGGGACAATTGTACAAGCAGTTTGCCTTGACCATTGCTGCCAGTACCGTGCTAAGCGGCATCAACTCTCTGACGCTGACGCCCGCACTCTGCGCATTGATGCTCCAACCCACCAAACCCTCGAAATTCCCTCTGTATAAAGGTTTCAACCGTCTGTATGACAAGACACAAGGAATGTATGACAAAACAGTGGGCTATCTGCTGCAAAGACCTTTTGCCGCAGTGATTTCATACGCTGCATTTACCATAATCGCTGTGTTGCTGTTCGTTAAGTGGCCCTCTACTTTCATACCGGAAGAAGACGACGGATATTTCCTCGCTGTTGTGCAACTTCCACCCGCATCGAGCCTGGAGCGCACGCAAGAGGTGGGGAAACAAATAAACGCTCTGCTCGACACCTATCCCGAAGTAAAGGATTACATCGGCATATCCGGCTTTTCCGTTATGGGTGGCGGAGAGCAGAGTAATGCCGCTACCTACTTCGTAGTCCTGAAAAACTGGGATGAGCGTAAGGGGAAAAAACACACGGCAGCGGCCATTGTCGATCGTTTCAACATGGAAGCCTATGGCATTCAGGAAGCTGAGGTCTTTGCAATGGTTCCGCCTGCCATTCCGGGGCTGGGCGCTACCGGCGGACTGCAACTGCAATTGGAAGACCGTAACAATCTCGGCGCCACCGAAATGCAGCGTGCCGTGGAAACTTTAATGGAAAATTACCGCAATTATCCGGCTTTGGCATCCGTCAGCAGCCAGTATCAGGCCAATGTCCCCCAATATTTCCTGAATATAGACCGCGACAAAGTGCAATTGATGGGCATACAGTTGAACAGTGTTTTCACGGCTTTAGGGTATTATATGGGAGAAGCCTACGTTAATGATTATGTACAGTTCGGACGTATATATCAGGTGAAGCTGGGTGCTGGCGACCGTGCCCAACGCATTATCGACGACGTCCTCAAGTTAGGCGTACCCAATGCTTCGGGAGAAATGGTTCCTTTCTCTTCCTTCACACAGATAGACGAGCAACTGGGTATGGACCAAATCAACCGGTATAATATGTACTCTACCGCATCCGTCACCTGCAATGCAGCCCCGGGAAGCAGTTCCGGAGAAGCCATCAAGCAAGCGGAAAACTTGATAAAGACCCAACTCGGCAATGAATTCGGCTATGAATGGACTTCCGTTGCCTACCAGGAAACGCAGGCAGGAACCACCACTACCGTAGTCTTTATCATGGCGTTGTTAGTGGCCTTCCTTGTACTTGCCGCACAGTATGAAAGCTGGACAAGTCCGGTGGCAGCAGTAATGGGAATTCCGGTGGCATTACTCGGCGCAATGCTGGGTTGCTATGTGATGGGAACTCCGGTCAGCATCTATACGCAAATCGGTATAATCCTGTTAGTGGCGCTATCCGCCAAAAACGGTATCCTGATTGTGGAGTTTGCACGCGACTTCCGTGCACAGGGCAACAGTATCCGTGACGCCGCGTTCCAGGCAGGACATATCCGGCTTCGTCCCATTCTGATGACCTCATTGGCGTTTGTATTGGGAGTTATGCCGCTTCTGTTCGCCACAGGGGCGGGAGCGGGAAGCCGCGTCGCCCTTGGAGCGGCAGTGGTATTCGGTATGGCGCTGAATACATTGCTGGCAACGGTCTATATTCCCAACTTCTATGAGCTGATGCAAAAGCTGCAGGAAAAATTCGGAAAGAATAAGGGCAAATAAGGAAATGCAGTTTTTCTCTTTAAATTAATTTCATACATTTGTTGACTCGAACAAATGTATGAAATTAATAATCCTCAAATCCGCAACTAAGCTCTTCAGCGTCCTTCTTGCGTCTAAACGTCCTCTCATCACTGAATTAGCAGATAAATTGAGGCTGAAATACCCACTTCTGCCCACAATATCCCCTTGCCCCACTATGCGACTTGAGGCAATACGCAGTATCATACCCATAAGTTGTAGGCGTTATCCAAAATCAGTCTGAAAAATATCTGCGTAAGCATTATTACAGGTATAGATATTCAGCACATACCGCCTTGATGTCCTGATCCACTTGGCTGGTACAGAGATAAACCTGAAGACAAACGCTTTTATGCGACTTGTTGCATTGAGTCCGAACCTCTTTACGTCAAGTCTTTGGATAATGGCCTTGTAGAAGTTACGGATAAGTGCTGTAAGAAGAAGGAACACTGTGTTCTCTGCCATGAAGGATTTGGGCAATCTGTCCCACCCGAAACCATTGTTCATATCATCGAAGATACGTTCCTTTCCTCCACGAAGGTTATAGAACTCGACAATTTCTCTTACGGAAGATTCATAGTCGTTAGTCAGGATACAACGGTATGTGTATTCTCCTTCCCAAAGATCCTGCACACCATCCATCCGTTTCTGTCTTTGAATCACAAGTCGGTATGCTTTACCCTTCCACTTCTCAACAAGGATAGAGTTCAATTCAAACTCAATGCCATTGATTTCCTCAGTCTTCCAGCCTCTGAGAGCAAAGATGTCATTGTAGAGCGAACTGCAGCGGTTTGCGCGGATATAGAAGGATTTGCTGTGTTTCTCTATTTCCTCCACGATTTCCTCGGAACATGATCCACAATCAGCTCTGAAACGATTGATTGTAAGTCCGTTCTGCTCAAATCTCTCAAAGAATCTCTTCAGCGTGTCCTTCTGATGAAAACGAACGTTGGTGTTACCATCGCTATTCTCAATGCCAACAATCAAGTCGTCAATAACCGCCACGCCAGGGCGATAACCAAGGAACTTCTTGTATGTAGGCTTTGCATCATACTTCTCAGTCTCTATGAACTGATGGTCGAAATCAACATCATACATCTCGCCCTCTTTCAGTTGGCCGGATGCAAACATACAATTGAGCAGTAAGGTATTGAGTGTGTCAGCCGTGTTGAAATCGTAGTTCTTACCCGTATCTGATGTGTATGAGATGTTTCCTTGCGTCAGTTCCTTTATCGCTCTGAGGATAGTATCAGAACTACAAGTACGAAGTGTCGGATGGAGCGAGAGATGGTTCATCAAATGAGTAGTGACATCCTCAATGCATGAGCCACCACAGAAGTAGATACTCATGAGGGAACGGACGATTTCACTGTACTGATAACCGAACGAGCTACACCTTAGACCGAGTGTCGAGTCGATTACAGATGACAATGTGGAGTCAAATTGCTCCATGATTGAAAATATTCCTCCAAAAGGAGTGAGCTTCTCGGATTTTATTTGTATTTTTGCCATGCCTGATGAGGTTTTGTTTGATTATTTTTTTGCAACACTAAGTTAAGTGAATCCTCTGACATGGCAAAATCCTGAGCAACTTTTTGTTGCTCAGGTACTTAAAAAAAATATTTTATAATAGTGTTGCGGAATTAAGGAAATAAAAAAACTGATGAAATAAAAAACAAGGACTGTCTTGGCATCTTATTAATGCTTCCGATAGTCCGAAAGGATTCAAATACAAATACAAAGCCGCTATCAATGCTTCATCATCGTAGCATAAATTGTCACAATATAAACTGTTGTTTTTGAAAAGCGATAGACAATGCGATATTTAGGATGAACCAAAATGCTGTAATACTTCGTCTTTACCGTACTGCGTCTCTTCTCCAAAACCCCTATACGGGGAGAATGAGACAGGAGCATAACCGTTCTTCTGACATCTTCAGAGAAATTCATGGCAGCTTTAGCACCCATATTGCAAGAATACCACGTAGCAATTCTGTCAAACTGACTCTGAGAATGCTTGTGCCACTTTACTTTCAAATTCTCCATTTCGCAAACATGGCAGCTACTTCTTCGTCGGTAGCAAAGCCGCTTGCTTCAGACAATCTGATTTCTTCATCCAATTCTTCTTCGGTGAAACGGCAGGGCATTTCGTCCTCGCTCAGCAATTCCAAGCAACGCTGCAGTTTCTCTTCATCAACAGCAGTGTCAAGAGATTCTATAATCCTATTCTTCAATCCTTGAAGATTAGGAGTGTTATATGCTACCAACGGTTCCGACGCCTCTGTTCTCATGATGTATCTCTATTCTAACGTGTTAACGCAAAGAACGGGATTTTATTCGTAACAAACAAATCTTTTACTTCCTATCTCTCAAATAATCCCACCACAGATTCAATCCTACCCAAATCACAATATCGGCAATCAGCAGCACCGTATTGTTTATGTAAGGAACCAGCAGGATATTGGCCGCACTGAAAGCGCAGGACATGGAGAGCAGGCTCAGCATCGCCCTTCTCGGCGACAGCCCTATCGCCAGCAGTTTATGATGGATATGGTTCTTGTCCGGCTCGAAAGGGCTGTGTCCCTCGCGGATGCGGACCAGGACGACACGCACCACATCGAACGCCGGAATAATCAGGGTGCTGAAAGCTATGAGAAAGGCGCCTTCGGTGTAAGGCATGATATCCGTGTTGTGCTGGCTGTACTTTATGGCAAGGAAACTGAGGGTATAACCTAAGGTAAGGCTTCCCGTATCGCCCATGAAAATCTTGCGGGCACGCTCCACACTGCCGAACACGTTGTAATAGAAGAACGGCACAAGCACGCCGAAAGTACCGGCCGAAAGCATGGCATAACTCCACAGGCCCTTGCTGATGAACAGGAAGGTGAAAACCAGCAATGCCACACTGCTCAAGCCTGAGGCAAGACCGTCGATGCCGTCTATCAGGTTGATGGCGTTGGTGATGAAGACCACCGTAAGCACAGTGAAAGGTATGCCGACATAAGCCGAAAGCTCGTGTATGCCGAACAGGCCGTACAAATCGTTTATCCAAAGTCCCGACAAGGGGAAAAGGCAGGCACAGAAGATTTGGATGGCAAACTTCTGGCGGTAGCGCACGCCGACAAGGTCGTCGGCAATGCCCGTCAGATAGAGCAGCGTCATGCCGCAGGCAAACAGCAAAAGCTCCGGAAGCAGATAGCTGGCATAGAGCGTGGAAATGCTGTCGCCGTCCAGCAGGCGGAAAGCATAGACAAGGCAGAAAGCAAACAGGGTGGTGGGGAAAAATGATACGCCCCCCAACCGCGGGATAGCTCTCTTATGTATCTTACGGTCATCCGGTATGTCAAAAAGTTTTTTGCGCAGGGATATCAATAGGATACGCGGTATCAGGATACGGGCAATAACAGCCGATATCAGAAAGGTAAGAATAATAAAAATGAAGTTCACGGCAATAACTGTTGTTTAGTAATTAGCGGTTGATAGCTGAAAAACATAAACGCTTACTGACAGGGAGAGAGAAAAAAATAGTCAGGCAGAATCAATCTATAATCTCGAAAGGGTATTGATTCTCTTCCATATTCTTCAACTCGCCGATGATTTCCTTCTGCTCCGGCGTCAAAGAAGCCATATCCCAGGTATTGATAATGGAATGGGCCTCAGCGGCAAGCTTTTCTTCGTATACCTCGCCGTAGCAGCAGGTTAGAAGACGCACTTTCAGAAGCGAATCCGGAAGCTTGTCGAGAACATTCAGGCAACGGTCGAGCAGGCGCTGGATATACTGCTGCTTGCGGCCATTGTCGTAGAATGTGGCATTCAGGGCTACGAGAATGGAGAGGCAAAGTTCGGCTTCCTCTTCCGGCGTGTTGCCTTCCAAGGTGTTGTACAAATCAAGCGCTTGCTCGTAAACTTCGCGATTCAGACGGGCAAAGTGATCGCTGTAAATGGGACTGCCGTCCATGCCCAGATTCAAGAGTTCATGGGCACGGACGTACAAAGATGAAACGTGTTCGTTCATTTTTATACAGATAAATAAATTATTGAATTACACGTGTTTCAGATTACACCTAT
>ERZ650307.1823-NODE-1823-length-11784-cov-4.107852_pt1 | contig 11784 bp, 9 predicted proteins | sample MGYA00376243_ERZ650307 | MGnify/ENA primary metagenome ERZ650307 (study PRJEB26733, sample SAMN07839242) | wastewater metagenome | biome: urban; feature: artificial channel; material: waste water | place: USA: North Carolina | collected 2016-03-31 ... | reverse complement strand
CGAGATAAACATCGGTGACTGGAGTTCAGACGTGTGCTCTTCCGATCTTTATCCGTATCCTGGATCAGAACGGGATTGCCCACAACTGACCAGTCTGTTATTATCGGTTTTATTATAAGGAGGGTACACCATGGGTGAGATTCAAAACCTGTTCATCAGTATCGTTCAGACACCGGCGCTGCTGGTAGGCCTGCTGGCCGTCCTCGGACTGGTCTTGCAAAAGAAGAAAACTACCGCCGTCATTCAGGGCGGCATCAAAACCTTCGCGGGATTCCTGATCCTGACCGGCGGTGCCGGCATCCTCTGTGCTTCACTGGACCCGTTTGCCAAGATGTTCCAGTTTGCCCTGAACGTTCAGGGCGTTGTCCCCAGCAATGAAGCTGTCGTTGCTATCGCACTCGTACAATACGGTTCAATTACTGCTCTTATCATGTTCGTCGGCATGATGGTCAACATCCTGCTGGCCCGGTTTACCCGTTTCAAATACATCTTCCTGACCGGTCAGGCTATGCTCTATGTTTCCTGCCTGACGGCTGTCATCCTCGTATCCGCCGGCATGGGCTCAGGCATCACGACTATTCTGCTTGGTGGTATCTTCGAAGGCACCCTGCTGACGATCACCCCGGCACTCTGTCAGCCATACATGCGCGTCATTACCGGTGGGGATTCCGTGGCAATGGGCCATACTGGCAATATCGGCTATGCTCTTTCCGGCTGGTTCGGCGAGCATTTCGGCAATAAGGAACACAGCACGGAGGACATCGATGTCCCGAAAAGCCTGTCCTTCCTGCGCGATTCTACGGTATCGATAACGATCGTCATGGCCATTGTCTATCTGATCCTTGCGATCATGACGGGCAAGACCTTCGTCGAAACGGAACTGAGCCATGGCTCCAATTATCTCATCTATGCAATTGTCCAGGCAGGTACCTTTGCTGCCGGCTTTGCGGTCGTCCTGCAGGGCGTCCGCATGATCTTGGCCGAGATCGTACCGGCATTCCAGGGCATTGCCATGAAACTCGTACCGAACTCCAAGCCTGCTCTTGATGTACCAATTATCTTCCCTTATGCGCCGAATGCTGTTCTGCTTGGTTTCTTCGTCAGTTTTATCGTCGGTACGCTGTCCATGTTCGGCATGGTCGCATTGCATACTGTCGTTATCATACCGGGCGTTGTCGGCCACTTCTTCTGCGGTGCTGCCGCTGCCATCTATGGCAATGCTAAAGGCGGACGCCGTGGTGCAGTCATTGGTGCCACAGTAAACAGCCTTATGCTGAGCTGGCTGCCGCTCTTCATCCTGCCGGTCCTCGGCAACCTCAGTCTGGCCAGCTCCACCTTTGCCGATACAGACTACCTCGTTCCGGGTATCCTGCTCGGCAACCTCGGCGGCCTCGGTCAGACCGCGGTAACGGTTGGCATCCTTGGCTTCTTCGTCCTCGTGCTGCTCGCCAGCCGTCTCATGAAGAATCCCGTCACCGAATAATCAGCCAATAGAAAAAGAACCGCCCCCATGCCATCACGTCGATGAGCATGGGGGCGGTTCTGCTTTTACAGGACTGCCTGCAGATCAGGAACAATTCTCCCCGCCTCATTCTTACTGCATATATGGCTTAACAAATTGATTGACCGTTTCAAAATATTTCTTTTGATCTTCCTGACTGGCAGCCGCATGTACTGCACCATCAATCAGCAGGAGCTGCTTCTTTGGTGCTCTGGCTTCCTCATAAAGTTCCTCCGCCATCGCTACTGGCACCAGCGTATCCTTCGTCCCATGAATGAACAGAATCGGCAGTCTGGAGTGCTGCACAGCGACGCCCGGCACGGCCTCATGCAGACTGAATCCCGCCACTTTCTGGCAACGCCAGTCCAATAAATTCATTGCCGGGAACGCGGGCAGGCCAAACGATTCCGTAATCTGATGGACCAGCAGATCATATGCGCTTGTATAGCCGCAATCCTCGATGCAGGCCACAGCCTGCTCCGGCAGATCATCGCGGGCAGCAGACAGCATTACGGTTGCCGCCCCCATGGATACGCCGTGCAGCACAATCTTTGCATCCGGATGTTCCTGCGCGATACGGCGCGCCCATGCCGCAACATCCTCACTCTCCCGATAGCCCATCGTGAGATATCGGCCCTCGCTCATTCCCGCTGCGCGCAGATCCGGAGTCAGGACATGATAGCCCATCATCAGATAGTTCTCGGCGATATACCATGAATTTTCCTGTGTACAGCCATATCCATGCACGACAATCGCCCACTTTCTGCTCTTTTCATCGGGGCTGAAATGAGTGGCTTTCAGCTGCAGGCCATCAGCCGATGTGATGGTCCAATCCTCATTCACGAAATCCGGCTTGTTGAAATGCCGGGCCTCAGGCGGCATCAACAGTGCATACGCACGCGGGGGCTCCTGCGGATTGTCCTCTGTCCCACGCTCCAACCCGAAATGGACGGCATAATTACCAATAAAATATCCTGCCCCTATGACGAATGCCGATGCAGCTGCTGCCAGTGTAAAGACAGCCGTCAGGAGACAGGATAACAGAATTTTCTTCATGGAATCACCTTTCAACAGATGTAAAAATATGATTCCATTATAACACGATTTTAGCGCAGAATATCAGGAAAATGCATCTTATTTACCAGCCTTCATGCGATTGATCGCACTGACCAGTGCCTGAATCGAAGCGGTGATGATATCGGTATCCATGCCTGCGCCCCAGGTGATCTTCCCTTCATCGCTTGTGATACCGATATAGGCCATCGCCCGGGAATTCTGTCCAATTTCGAGTGCATGTTCGCTATAGGTCAGGTCCTTGTAGCTGACCTTCAGATTTTCCTGCAGCGCATTGGATACGGCATCCAGACGGCCATTGCCTCTGGCCACATAGGTCACTGGCTTGCCATCGACCATGAGGTCAACCGTACCAGAGCGTGTGCCATCCGGCTCCTTCTTGAGCAGGAAGTCCACCAGCTCATACGGCGCAGCGATATTGACATACTCATCCTGGAAGATCTGATAGATCTCATCCGGCATGAGTTCCTGATGCTTGTGATCCGATACGCTCTTGACGCAGTAACCAAAAGCCTCCCGCATCTTCTTCGGCATCTCGACACCATATTTCTGCTCCATGATGAAGCCGACGCCGCCTTTGCCCGACTGGCTGTTGATGCGGATAACATCGCCATCGTATTCGCGGCCGACATCCTTCGGATCGATATAGAGATATGGCAGCGTCCACTTATCCGGATTTTTCTCGGACTTCCACTTCATCCCTTTGGCAATGGCATCCTGATGCGAGCCGGAGAAGGCCGCAAAGACCAGCTTGCCGGCATACGGCTGGCGGTAGCTGACCTGCATCCTGGTCAGGCGCTCATAGGTATCGACAAGTTCCGGCATATTAGAGAAGTCCAGTTCCGGATCAACGCCAAGTGCAAACATATTCATCGCGACAGTCACGATATCCACATTGCCAGTCCGCTCACCATTGCCGAACAATGTCCCCTCAACACGATCTGCACCAGCAAGAATCCCCATTTCCGTATCTGCTACGCCGCAGCCGCGGTCATTATGCGGATGAAGCGAAAGCATGACATTCTCACGATATTTAAGATGCTTGCTCATATAGGCAATCTGCATTGCATAGACATGCGGCATGCTCATCTCAACCGTCACTGGCAGATTGATAATAGCCTTGCGTTCAGCGGTCGGCTTCCAGACATCAAGGACCGCATTGCAGACCTCAAGAGCGTACTCCGGCTCGGTGCCCGTGAAGGACTCCGGCGAATACTCGAAGCGATAGTCGGCTCCCGCTTCGTCCGTGAGCTGCTGCAGCAGTCTGGCACCATCGACGGCCATCTGCTTGATTTCCTGTTTCGACTTACGGAAAACCTGCTCCCGCTGCGCGACCGATGTCGAATTATAGACATGAACAATGGCTTTCTTGACACCTTTTAGTGCCTCAAAGGTCTTGCGGATGATATGCTCACGTGCCTGCGTCAGAACCTGGATCGTCACATCATCCGGAATCAGGTCATCCTCTACCAGACGGCGCAGGAATTCATACTCTGTATCTGATGCAGCCGGGAACCCGACCTCGATCTCCTTAAAACCGACTTTGATGAGCATCTTGTAAAACGCCAGCTTTTCATCGAGATTCATAGGGATGATCAGCGACTGATTACCGTCGCGCATATCCACACTGCACCATACAGGGGCATGATCCGGCGCATCCTTCTTCGCCCACTCAAGATCGATCTCTGGTGGCATGAAATAACCTTTGCTGTACTTCTGATAGTTCATCATATGCATCTTCCCTCCAAATAGAAAAAGCCCTCCATCTCTTCTTCAAGAGACGGAAGGCTTTGCTTACGTGTTACCACTCTGATTCGCGCCCACCTCACGACGGACACCTCAGGGACTCGGAAAGTCCCCCTGCGCTAACGGTCAGGCTCCGTCCCCGCCTACTGACTGATATCAGCGTTCAGGGGGCTGCTTCAAGGCCAGTTCATCACCATTCAACTACTGTCTTTCACCAAACGACAGCTCGCTGAAAATCTCCTGATGACTACTATTCCTCTGCACTGCATTTCTCTGTGTTGAATACTACAATATCACATTGAAATGTCTTTTGCAAGCTTTTTGTGTAAAAGTGTAAACTATATCTCTATTTTTTCTTAAGGTTGTCTTCCGGCTCCCGCAGAGATTTCTTCGACGCCTGACGGACTTTCTCCTGCTCACGCTGTCTTTTTTTGCGCTCCTTATGCGCCTCATAGCGCAGACGCCCATCCTCAAAAGCATATTTTGCTTCATCGGTATCAAGAATCAGCGGCGGTACCGCCTTGGGCCGGGAATTGCGGTCAAGAGCCACCATCGTGAAATACGCGGTCAGTGCACGCTGCGGACGGCCGTCCTGATCGAGGTCCTCCACATCAACATTGACTGCGACCTCCATCGAGCTGTGACCGACAAATACGATTTCCGCCGTACAGGTAACCAGGTCGCCAATCAGGATGGGCAGATGGAACTCCAGCTCATCAACACGGGCCGTGACCACATTGGCACGTGCATACTTGCGAGACGCAGCATAGGCTGTAGAGTCCATCATCTTCATGATCTCGCCGCCATGCACATTGCCATTCGGGTTCGTCTGGCTTGGCATCATGACCTGGCTGATTACAATCTTGTTTTGTGCCATCTAAGCAACCTCCTAGTATACAAAAGATAATAAACTATTTTATATATGCGTTTACAATGTTATATCCCCACGATATTCCTATTGTAGCACGTTTTTTTTGAAAAATACATAGCATTAGGATTGAGCGCAAACACCTGTCTAAGCATAACGAAAATACCCATATTTTACCGTGACATGCGTCACATAAGGATACAGATTACAGCAATCAGGTTAAAGAAAAAGCCTTTCAGACCGAAAGGCTTTTCAGCTGCAATTCTCAAGCATCGAGTGCGTCACGGATAGCCGTACATGATGTATTGTATTCTTCCTCAACCGACTTCGCAAGCAGCTGCAGCTCGGAGCCTTGTTTACCGGCCCGAATTGCCTGCACCGCATCATCTGCTGCCTGGAATAAGGCCATGAGACTCAGGTTGCCAGCAGTTCCCTTCAGCGTATGGACACTTTTTTCTGCAGCGGCCATATCTCTCGCCGCCAAAGCTTGCTCAAATTCTACATAAGAACCGTCCGCGAGGAATTTGCGCAGGAATTTATGGTACAGCTCCGTATTCCCCTTAAAGCGTTCCAATCCCTTGTCATATTCAGCGCCGGCCTGTTCAAGCCGCTGTTTGATTGCAAGCTGATCCATATTTCCTCCCCCTTCGCTGTCAAGAGCCTCGGCTCCTATTTCAGAAATTGATTGATGGCCTTATTGAGCTGCTCAATTGCCTCTTTATCATTATCCCTGACTGCATCGACAACACAGTGCTCCATATGGTCCTTGAGAATAATCTTACTGACATTATTGATCGCACTCTTGACCGCAGAAAGCTGCACCAGCACCTCGCTGCAGTCGCGGCCATCTTCAATCATCCGCTTCGTCGACTCCAGATGCCCGATCAGCCGCGACATGCGGTTGAGCACATTCTTTGTCTGCGTGTGGCTATGATGATGTCCATGTCCAGAATGCATATCTTCATGGCTATGAACAACAACCCGCCCATCTTCCATAACATGGGTGTGCGTATGCTCCAGCTCTTCTATGCCTGCCTCAGCCATATCCGGCTGCTGCTTTTTTTCCATGAGCGCCCTCCTTCGTTACTCTAGTGTTAGTATTCTTGATTGCCAGTCGTTTTCCTGCTGTTTTCATAAAAGATTTTTACCGCCCGCTGACATGAAAAAGGCTTCTCGCACTGGAGAAGCCCTTTCCCAAACAGGAAGCGTCGCGCCTGCTGCAGATTATTTCACTGCAATCGTGACGTTCTCACCGTTGATATTCCATTCTTTTGCTGTGCCATCTGTCGTGCCATAGGCTACTTCATCAGCCAGCGTAATTTCTTTCAAATAAGACTCATTCTTCTGGACCAGCGCCTGCAGCTTGTCATTGCCGCTGAGGCTGACCTTGATATGATCCGTAACCTCGAAGCCATTCTCCTTGCGCATGGTCTGAACCTTGCTGATGATCTCGCGAACGAAACCTTCTTCCAGCAGCTCCTCCGTCAGCGTCGTGTCGAGCGCAATCGTCACGCCATTATAACGCTGGCAGTTGAAGCCCTCAGTCTGGGCCATGGAGACCTCAACATCCTCTGGCTTCAGTACGATCTCGCCGCCATTATAGCTGAGCTTAAGCTCGCCTTCACGATCGAGTTCAGCCTTGCCCTGATGCCCATTGATCTTCTCGAGCGCTGCCTTGATCGCGCCAATGGCCTTGCCGACCTTCGGACCAAGCACACGGAACTGTGGCTTGAAGCTGTAGGTCAGATAAGCCTCCATGTCCTCCTTGAAGGTCACAGCTTTTACATTGAGCTCATCCTCGACGATCTCCTTGAAGAAATCAGACAGCTCACGGTCGGCATTGACGTACATATTCGCTACCGGCTGGCGGTTCTTGATGTTCGTCTCATTACGGGATGCACGGCCGAGCACGACAATCTCGAGTACAAGCTCCATATCCTGCTCAAGCTCCGTATCGATCCAAGCCTCATTGGCCACTGGATAATCTGCCAGATGCACGGACTCCGGTGCCTGCGGATCGATGCTGCAAACCAGATTGCGATAGATGGACTCCGTGATGAATGGCACCATCGGTGCAGCAGCCTTGGCAAGCGTAACGAGCGCCGTCCAGAGCGTCATGTAGGCATCGATCTTATCCTGCTCCATGCCCTTAGCCCAGAAACGGCTGCGGCTGCGGCGGACGTACCAGTTGGACAGCTCATCCGTAAATGCCTGCAATGCCTTGGCGGCCTCGGTCACACGGTAGTTCGAGAGGTCATTGTCGACTTCTTTTACCATCGTATTGAGACGGCTCAGCACCCATTTATCCATGACGCAGAGCTGGTCATAGTTCAATGTATATTTCGTTGCATCGAACTGGTCAATATTGGCATAAAGCACAAAGAAGGCATAGGTATTCCAGAATGTGCCCATGAACTTGCGCTGCCCTTCCTGCACAGCATCATCATGGAAGCGGTTTGGCAGCCATGGTGCACTGTTCTCATAGAAATACCAGCGGATTGCATCTGCGCCGTGCTGGCCCAGTGCCTGCATCGGATCAACAGCATTGCCCTTGGACTTGCTCATCTTGCGGCCATCCTTATCCTGGACATGACCGAGTACAATGACATTCTTGTACGGTGCCTTATGGAACAGCAGCGTCGAAATCGCGATCAGTGAATAGAACCAGCCACGCGTCTGATCAACTGCCTCCGAGATGAAATCTGCCGGGAATCGCTTCTCGAAGATATCCTTGTTCTCGAACGGATAATGCCACTGCGCAAACGGCATGGACCCGGAGTCAAACCAGCAGTCAATAACCTCGGTAACGCGGTGCATTTCCTTGCCGCACTCCGGACATTTGATAGTGACCTTGTCGATGTACGGACGATGCAGCTCGATATTATCCGGGCAGTTATCCGACATGGACTTGAGTTCCTCGATGGAGCCGATTGCATGCTGATGACCGCACTCGCATTCCCATACTGGCAGCGGCGTGCCCCAGTAACGGTTGCGGGAAATGCCCCAGTCCTGCAGATGCTCAAGCCAGTCACCGAAACGGCCCTGGCCTATGGTCTTTGGAATCCAGTTGACTGTGTTATTATTCGCAATGAGTTCCTCTTTGACATCCGTCATCTTGATGAACCAGGACTCGCGTGCATAGTAGATGAGCGGCGTATCGCAGCGCCAGCAATGCGGGTAGCTGTGCTCGAACTTCGGTGCCCGGAACAGTTTGCCGGATTTCTTGAGATCATCAAGGATCAGCGGGTCAGCATCCTTGACGAATACGCCAGCCCAGTCTGTATCTTCCGTCAGCTGGCCTTTCGTATCGACATACTGGATGAACGGCATGTCATACTTGCGGCAGACCCGGTTATCGTCTTCGCCGAAAGCCGGAGCAGTATGGACAATACCAGTACCATCGGTCGTCGTAACATAGCTGTCGCACATGACATAAAATGCCTTTTTCTTGAGCTTGCCAACAGCATAGTCATAGAGCGGCTCATATTCCTTGTACTCAAGATCCTGCCCCTTCATCTTTGCCAGTACCTTGCGTTCGCCTTCCGTATCGGCAAAAACCGAATCCACCAGAGCTTCCGCCAGATAGTATACCGTACCGGCCACATCAATCCTGACATAGTCAACTTCCGGATTCACGACAAGTCCAAGATTAGACGGCAGCGTCCATGGCGTCGTCGTCCAGGCAAGGAAATAAGCATCCTCATCTTTGACCTTGAACTTGACCATTGCCGAGCGCTCTTTGACGTCCTTATAGCCCTGTGCAACCTCATGTGAAGACAACGGCGTGCCACAACGCGGACAGTACGGAACAACCTTGTAGCCCTTATACAGGAGCCCCTTGTTCCAGATTTCCTTTAGTGCCCACCACTCGGACTCAATAAAGTTATTCTCGTAGGTAATATAAGGATGCTCCATGTCCGCCCAGAAACCGACGACATCGGAGAATTCCTCCCACATGCCTTTATACGTCCAGACCGACTCGCGGCACTTCTTGATAAACGGCTCGATGCCATAGTTCTCAATCTGCTCCTTGCCGTTGATGCCGATAGACTTCTCGACTTCCAGCTCAACCGGCAGACCATGCGTATCCCAGCCGGCCTTGCGCAGGACTTTCTTGCCCTTCATGGACTGGAAGCGCGGCAGCATATCCTTGATGACACGAGTCAGCACATGACCAATATGCGGTTTGCCATTGGCCGTCGGCGGGCCATCATAAAACGTAAAGGTATCGCAGCCCTCACGCTGATCGATTGCTTTCTGGGCAATATTATTCTTTTTCCAGAACTTCAGGACCTCTTTTTCACGATCGACGAAATTCAGGTTGGTGTCTACTTTGCTATACAAACGGACTCCTCCAATCAAAAAATCCTGCATCCAAAAACAGGATGCAGGATCATATTCCTACACAAAACCACCTATTTCTCACGTACCAGCATACGCTATCCTATAACGGCGGAAACCGGCCCAGCTTACTTGCCCGAAAGCGTTCAGCCTGCTGCTCAAAAGTGATTTTCGACTACTGCTACTCGCTCCCGGCTCTCACCTGCCCCGGTTCGCTTGCGCTTTAACACCAGTCTACTCTCTTCATCTACGCATTTACACGTTAACAATCCTTATTGTATCATAGGGACGCACAGATTTCAAATAAAAAATCAAACTCTTCTTTAATGTAGGAAATAACCGCTTTTAGGTTGTCATTTCTTGTTTCTATCCAAAAAAATCCTGCAGCAACAGGATATTAAGTCCTGTTATTACCAGTGCTATAACGGCTAAAATAGATTTTTGTAAATAAGTATTGGCATATTTCCCCATCACACGTTTGGATGAGGTCAAATAGATTTGCAGGAAAACAGTAATTGGGAGTTGCATACTCAATGCAATCTGCGAATATATCAGCCCCTGAAATGGATCTGTAATTACCAATATCAACAGCCATGCCACCAGATAGGTAATTGCCACTCCGTGCCAGGAATGGTAATCCTTTATATCATACGCCTCTCCAAAGATACCGGCGTAAATCGATCCGCCCGCCATGCCGGCTGTCGTTGTCGACGCTATCCCTGAAAAAAGCAGGGCAAAAGCAAAAATCAAGGCAGCACCTTTCCCCAGCAATGGTTCCAGCATTACCTGAGCCTGTTGTATATCCTCTACATTGACTGCATTGGTAAAAAAAACAGCCGCCGCAACCAATACCATTGCGCTGTTGATCATCCAGCCGATGCCCATGGATAGTAACGTATCCAGAAATTCATACTTCAGCTGCGTTTTTATTACCGTCTCATCTTCCAGATTCCATTGCCGGCTCTGTATGATTTCTGAATGGAGGAATAAATTATGTGGCATAACCACTGCACCAAGAATACTCATAATTATAGGAACGGAACCACCAGGAATCGATGGAACCACTGCATTCCAGGCGGCAGTTCCCCAATCAACATCAACTAAACTCAATTCCACAATAAAAGAAAACCCTATAATCGAAACGAAAGCAATGATGATTTTTTCCAGCTTTCTATAGGAATTGCTCCACAAGAGGAAAAAACAAAGCAATGCCGCACAGGCTGACGATATCGTTATAGGCATTCCCGTTAGTATCGATATTGCAATACCACCGCCTAATATTTCCGCCAATGCGGTTGATATAGACGCCAGCACTGCAGTAATCAACACAAACCGGGATAATTTGACAGGAAGGTACTCTGTAGCTGCTTCTGAAAGACACTTCCCTGTAACGATTCCCAGATGGGCAACATTATGCTGTAAAAAGATCAGCATAATCGTCGACAAGGTAACAATCCATAATAAATTATATCCGTATTGCGCCCCTGCCGCCATATTAGACGCCCAGTTACCAGGATCAATAAAGCCTACCGTGATTAATATTCCCGGACCAATATATCTCAAGATCTGCCGAGCCTTCTCATTTATACTATGATGAGTCGAATAACCAGAATCCATTCAATCATCCCTTTCCGCTCTGTGATTATGAATTTTAACCATCACCTCTTAAATATCAAGGTTTAATATAGGCATATCCTTGTTCTTGCAAATCAACAATCTTCGTGATGCCCGCAGAAACTGTCTGGACACAATCTGGCAACGACTCTTCTGTTATGTCGTTGCCCCGCAAAGCATTGCGGCAAAAATAAAAAACAGTACCGCTATGCGCAGCATCTTGGATACTCCGCCGTATTTCCGCCTGTCCATCCCGCCAAACCGTGACGGCACTGCCATTGGCGACCACAGCAATAACAGCCTCATCTTCCGCAGCTATATCCGCCAGAAAGTTGTGAACGTTCCCCAACACCAATGCCCACGTGTTCAATTGATCAATATGGAATACCAACTGCCATTTTCGCATCATACTTACTTCTTTCTATAAAACAGCTCAAAAATCATCCAGCCAAAACAATGCCGTCTACTTTGAATTCTTATCGATAAGTAAAGTAGATAATAGATAATTATATCACTAAACGATTCTCCATGTCTTGTCGTTTAATTCAAACTTCTTCTCCTCCTTGAATTTCGACAAAAAAAGCACCCCGAAAGGTGCTTTCATTTTTATTTGCGTTCTTTTAACACTAGCGCCTGAGCT
>ERZ650307.1818-NODE-1818-length-11798-cov-5.475006_pt1 | contig 11798 bp, 10 predicted proteins | sample MGYA00376243_ERZ650307 | MGnify/ENA primary metagenome ERZ650307 (study PRJEB26733, sample SAMN07839242) | wastewater metagenome | biome: urban; feature: artificial channel; material: waste water | place: USA: North Carolina | collected 2016-03-31 ... | reverse complement strand
CCCCGTCCTTTAGGTCGGGGAGGATGTCAATTACTATAAAGCCCCTTTTATATAAGGATAAGCCAAATTCAGCATGATTGGTTGTGCCTTGGCATTGGGGTGGATTTGATCATTCTGGATGAAAGTTTTATTGCCTGCCACACCATCCAAAAAGAACGGCAGAAGCTTCACTTTATACTGCTGACTTACAATTTTGTAATTATTCTCAAAAGCCTTGCTGTACGCAGTTCCATAATTTGGTGGTATTTTCATACCAAACAGTAAAACAGTGGCTTTCTGCTTTTGACTCAGTTGTACCAGTTGAGCCAGATTTTTCTGGATCATTTGTGGCGGTTGTCCACGCAAGCCATCATTGCCGCCAAGTTCAATCACCACCACTTCAGGATTATAGGTTTGTAACAATTTTGGCAGTCGTGCCAATGCGCCACTAGTGGTTTCCCCACTGACACTTGCATTGACCACCCTGTGCTGTTTCGGATACTGTTGGTCTAAACGTTGTTGTAACAGGTTCACCCAGCCTTGTTTGGCCTCTATGCCATAACCTGCACTCAGGCTATCACCCAAAATTAAAATAGTCTTTGCTGAAACCAGTGTTGGAATCACACAGAGGGTCATGATTGCAACTGTTTTAGAAACTGAACTGATAACTTTAGAATTTTGCATCGCACTTCAAATTTGTCCTAAAGGATACGTGACATCATGCCACAACCAATTATTTCTGCCCGAAAAGTTACACAAAATATTCAGATTCACCAGCAAAGCTTAACCATTTTAAAAGACATTGATTTGGACATTTACCAGGGTGAACAGATCGCAATTACGGGACGTTCTGGTTCAGGGAAATCGACTTTACTGGGTATTTTGGCAACGCTGGATCGACCAAGTTCAGGCGAATTAGAAGTTTGTGGGCAAGTTGTTCATACCTTAACAGAAGAACAACGTGCGCAAGTACGACTAGAAAATATTGGCTTTGTATTTCAGGCATTTCAGTTGTTACCGCAACTGAGCGCACTGGAAAATGTGATGTTGCCGTTACGTCTGCAACCTGATTTTAACTTTAGGAAAGCTGAACAAAAAGCATTGGCATGGTTGGAACGAGTTGGGCTGGTTCGTCAGGCACAGCAAACCCCAAAAGTCTTGTCAGGCGGTGAGCAGCAACGTGTGGCGATTGCCCGTGCGCTGATTGCCGAACCGAAGATCATTTTTGCCGATGAACCAACAGGCAATCTGGATGGGCAAACTGCCGAGGAAATTGAGCAGCTATTATTTGATCTAAATAGAGAATTAGGCACAACTTTGGTGTTGGTCACGCATGACCAAAATCTGGCTGCACTATGTCAGCGCCATGTCAAACTTGTCGATGGTCAGATTCAGGAAATCGTCAAGGCTGGGGAGAGAACATGAATTCGATTCTCAAGCCATTGTTGCTGCAAAGTTTTCGTACAGGTGGACTGTATTTACTGATTATTGCACTGTCTTTGGCGATTAGTGCCACTACCGCATTAAAATTTAGTAATAGTCAGGTCCAGAATGCGGTGGCTTTACAGGCTGCGGAAATGCTGGGTGCTGATCTGGTGATGACGGATAATGATCCCATTCAAGCTCAATGGCGACAACAAGCGCAAAAGTTGAATTTAAAACAGGCACCTGTGACAGTATTTGGTTCAATGGCACATACCCAAGACCAGTTTGTCATGGTCAACGTCAAGGCGGTTGATGAGCATTTTCCTTTAAGGGGCAAGCTAGAAATTCAGCCTAAAGCGCAATCTATTCAGCAGGGACAGGTTTGGTTGAGTCCTCGTGTGATGGATTTATTACATACCAAACTAGGTGATCAGGTTGCGATTGCCGATGGACAGTTTACCGTGACAGGTGTGATTGAACATGACTCCAATCAGGAGCTAGGATTTTCAGGTTTTTCACCGACAGTGATGATTCATCAGTCAGATATTGCTAAAACCAATGCGGTTCAGGTCGGTAGCCGTATTGAATATCGTCTGCTGATGGCAGGTTCGCCCGAGCAAGTGAAAGCCTTTAAAAAAATCTTTAAGCAGCAAAAAAATCAGTTACATTCTGAACAGCAGCAAGACCAGCAGTTGGAGGATAATGAGCAAAGTTCACTTAAACTTCGTGATGCCAATCAATCCAATACACGCTTGATGAAACCGATTGAGAATCTGGATACATTCCTGCAACTTGCCAATTTATTGACCATTTTGCTGTGTGGGATTGCCATCGCATTGACCAGCCAACGTTATGTACAACAGAATCAGGATCATATTGCCTTGATGCGTTGTCTGGGGGCAAGCAAGTGGCAGATTCTACTTGCCTATATCGCTTTGCTTGGCATTGTTAGTGCGCTTTCCATTGTACTTGGCAGCTTGATTGGCATTGGTTTGGGCTATGCTTTATTACAATTGATGTTGCAACTGATTCCACAATTGCAACTCAGCTTTGCCGTGACTGATTTATTGCTGGCGTTGCCTGTGGCAATTTTTACCAGTGTGATGGTGCTGATTGGTTTTATCCTGCCAAGTATCTGGGAATTGCTGAATACACCACCTATTCGGGTGATCCGCCAGCAGGAGCGTTCGCGTAAATCTTACTTTGCCATGTTTACAGTGGGCGTGATGAGTTTGATCATTTTTAGCTTGGTGTTAAGTGATAATCTACAACTCAGCCTATTGGTCTTGGCTGCAATTTTAATCCTGTGTGCCGTGCTTTATACCCTGATTTGGCTGCTACTCAAAGCCATTAAACAACTGAAACATCCAATTTCGGCTTATGTACGGATTCCACATCAGACTGCCTTGCAAGTCACTGCGCTGGCTTTAGGCTTAAGTTTAATTACGGTACTCAGTGTGCTGAGAACCGATTTATTACAGCGTTGGCAACAACAATTGCCTGAGGGTACACCGAATCAGTTTGTGTATGGTTTGCCGCCTTTTGATATGCCGCAGTTCAAGCAGCAACTTGAGCAGAATCACTGGCAATCTACACCGTTGTATCCTAATATTCGGGGACGTTTAATTGCAAAAAATGGGCAGGCCTTTGCGCCTGAGCTGGTCAGGCAAAATAATTCCTTGCGTCGAGAACTGAATCTGACGCAGGCAGCAGAATATCCTAAAGATAATGTGATTACCGAGGGCAATCCGAAATTTAGCCAAGTCGGGCAGGTGTCAGTAGAAGCTAAACTGGCAAATGAATTGGGCATTAAAATCGGTGATCGTCTTGATTTCAGTTTGCCAGAGGGCACGTTGCAGGCAACCGTGATCAATCTGCGTTCAGTGGAGTGGGAAAGTTTTAGCCCAAACTTTTTCTTTATCTTTTCACCGCAAAGCATGGATGAAAATGCAGGCAGTTATCTGGGGAGTTTTTATGTGCCGCCAGCAGATCAGCCAAAAATGGTGCAGCTGATTCAGCAATTTTCCAATACCGTATTTATTGATGTGGGGCGGATTCTGGATGAAGTCAAGCGTCTGGTGGATGTACTGGTGCAGATCATTACCGTATTGGCATTGTTGGTGGGGCTGTCTGGTGTATTGGTGTTGATTGCTTGCCTGAATGTGCTGATGGATGAACGCCGTAAGGAAGTGGCGTTATTACGATCTTTTGGCAGTGGTAAAAACAGGCTGAAACAGATGTTGAGTCTGGAAATTGGTTTTATTGGCTTGCTGTCGGGCTTGGTGGCCTGTTTATTTGCCGAGGTGATCAGTGCGATTGCCAGTTATAAGATGCAAATGGCGATTCAGTGGCATCCTGCGATTTGGCTGATTTTACCGTTAAGCATGATGCTGATTTGTATGTTGATTGGTCGTTATCGCCTCAGTTATTTATGTGATATTCCACCATTGCAGAGTTTAAGGGAAATGAATCAGTCTTGATGAAAGAAAGGCTTTAAAATGAGGGATTCCAAGAATCCCTTAATTTGTGATGCTAATAGTAATTGAGTGTCCTGTTTTAGAAACCATTGTGACTAACGCATCTAATGTAAATTTCGATATTTTTGCATTGATTGCATCAGATAAGCGAGGACGACTAACACCTAATATTTCAGCAGCTTCTTCTTGCTTGAAATGATTTTCTTGTACCCAATCAGCAACGACTCTGGTTAAAGCTAATTTTGCATTGGCTAAAGCATCTGCTTCTTTTTTTAAATTTCCAGCATCTTCTAAGCCTAAATCTGCAAAAATATTGTCTGTTGGTTGAGTGATATGACGAATTTGTGTATCAATCTTGCTCATATTGTTCCTCCAATAACGCAATTTCTTTATAACGTGCTTTGATAATCTCAACATCTGGTTTGGCTGTTTGTTGTGTTTTTTTCTGAAAAGAATGGAGTATGTAAATTGCATGTCTGAATTTTGCAACGTATACAACTCGATATGCGCCAGATGAATCTTTATATTTAAGTTCAATGACTCCTGTGCCCCAATTGGGAATAGGTTTCCATTGAGCAGGTTCAGTGCCATGCTGAATTGCGTGAAGTTCAAAACCAAAATGTTTTTTCACGTCGGCTGGAAATTCTTTTAAATCATCTAAAGATGATCCAATCCAGTAAATAGGCTTTTCAGGTTGTGGTTGAGTCATGTATAAAATTTTATACATCTATGAGTAAGTATGCAATAGTTATATCATCATGGAGATGTTGCAGGGGCAGATGGCAACCTGCCAGCTATATAAATAATCACAATTAATTCAACTGATTCTGCCTTAAAATCTCATTCCATAATGGATCAAGCCCTGTACTTAATTCTGTGCAATAGAAATAAAAAGCAGCGAGTAATACAGTACCTATAATTAAAGCACCGATCTGAATCAAAGCAGGTTTTTGTATTTTTTCTCCCAGATACCATGCACCTGCCAATAAAGCACCCATCATCATGCCACCAATATGTGCCGCATTATTGATGCCTGCCACGGTGAAACCAAACACAATGTTAATTGCCATTACCATCAATAATGATTTCTTGTCCAGCCAAAAACGTTGCTGAGGCAAAGGTGGAAACAATGAAATAACAGTGAGTGCTGCGCCCAATCCCATCACTGCACCAGACGCACCTGCGCTGATATGGGGGATGAGGGACGATTGTAGTCCCGCAAGGCGATCAAAATGTTGTAATAATTCATAGCCATCACGAATAGTCAGATAGCTGGAAAGTAAACTGCCCATCAAACCAGCCAGCACATACATTCCGATATAATACAACCGACCAAACAACTGTTCTGCCACATTGCCAAAAATATAGAGTGCCCACATATTCAGCATCAGGTGAATCAAGCCAAAATGAAAAAACATGCTGGTAAATAAACGTTCAGGCTGCCCCAGAAAGGTGAGTGGGGTAAAATCTGCGCCCCAGGCAATTGCATCTACAGGCGCTGGGTCGGTAATATTCACACCTGAAAGAATTTGCCAGCCAAATAATCCGACATTGACTGTGATCAGTAGCGCAGTAAACCACCATGTTTGTATCTGTAACTTTTGATTATTGATCTGTGGTGGTGTCATTTCAGTCATAGGTTTAAGCAAGTGATTGATGTAAAAATAGCTTAGCATGAATATGTTCTACAAAATATCAACGATTTTTACGTGGTTTGTTGATATTTTGCAGAACAGATGCCCCAAGGAGTGATGCACTTTAATGAAAGCCTTTTTAGCGCGCGCGCTCATGTTGATGATTGGTTTGGTATTGCTCATCCAGCTCTGGATTTTTAGCAGTCTGGTGTGGTGGCGTACTCATCCTGTTGAAACCACCATGTTTATGCGTTGGGATTATCTGACCGACTTTAAGCCAATCAAGCAGCAATGGCGTGATTATGATGACATTAGTGATAATTTTAAGCATGCGATTCTAGCGGCTGAGGATGCCAAGTTTATCCATCATCATGGCTTTGACCTTGAGGGTATTCAGGATGCTTTGGAACGAAACAATGAAAAGGGCAAAATTGTAGCGGGTGGTTCCACCATTTCGCAGCAACTGTCAAAAAATCTGTTCCTCTATAATAAGCGTTCGTTTATTCGAAAAGGACAGGAAGTTGTTGCGACCTGGATGATGGAGCGAATGTGGTCAAAACGCCGTATTCTTGAAGTGTATATGAACGCAGTGGAATTCGGCCAGAATATCTATGGGGTTGAGGCGGCAGCACAGTTTTATTATGGTAAAAGTTCAAAAAGCCTGACCCGTGAACAGGCTGCTTTTCTCGCTGCACTATTGCCCAATCCAAAATATTATCAGGACCATCGGGATGACCGAAAACTTCAATATCGAAAAAGAAGTATCTTGAAATATATGAATGCAACCCAGATTCCAGAGTAAGCCCATCTTAAAGTGTGATGAAGTGAAAAAAGCCCAATATTTTTTGGGCTTTTTTACCAAATTGAAATAATTTTGCAGCATACTTAGACCATCACTTGATAAATGATAAATCAACAAGGTGTGGTATGAATACGGTAGTGGCTCCAACAACCCCAATAGAATACAGCTATAATGACCGCTATATTAATCGTGAACTTTCGATTCTCGATTTCCATCTGCGCGTTTTGGAACAGGCAGTCGATCCACTTCATCCATTATTGGAGCGGATGAACTTCCTGCTGATTTTTTCACGCAACCTTGATGAGTTCTTTGAAATCCGTGTTGCGGGGATGATGGAACAACTGACGCTGGGCAATGAGAGCCGTAGCCCAGATGGTCTAACCCCTAAACAAGTGCTTGAACAGATTTCTAAAACGGCACATGCGGCTATTGAACGACAATATCGTATTTTAAATGAAGAAATTCTACCGAAGCTGCGTGAGGAAGATATTTGTTTCTTACGCCGTGGTGAATTAACTCCTGCACAATCGGCATGGATTAAAAAGTATTTTCAGGAACAGGTCGCACCTGTTTTAACACCAATCAGCCTTGATCCTGCACATCCATTCCCACGTTTAGTCAATAAAAGCCTGAACTTTATCGTGACGCTGGAAGGTAAAGATGCTTTTGGCCGTCAGATTGACTTGGCGGTTGTGCCTGCACCACGTTCTTTACCGCGTGTGGTGCGTTTACCTGATGAACTGACGGGAGGCAAGGAGCATCATGTGATGTTGTCCGCAATCATCCATGAGCATGTGTCTGACCTGTTCCCTGGCATGACTGCAACGGGATGTTACCAATTCCGCGTCACCCGTAATGCAGACTTGGCATTAAACGAAGATGTAGAGGATTTGGCAAAGGCATTGAAAGGCGAATTAAGTTCACGCCGTTTTGGTCGTGCGGTACGTCTGGAAGTGACACATAACTGCCCAAAACATATTTATGAATATTTGCTGGATGAATTTGATCTGAACGAAGAACAGCTCTATCGAGTTGATGGTCCTGTCAATCTGGCACGTTTACTCTCCAATTTTAAACGTCCGCACTTGCGTTATGACTCACATACCCCTGTGATTCCCAAAGTCTTTAAGAAGACTGAAAGTATTTTCTCTGCCATGCAGAAACAGGACATCTTGCTACATCATCCGTTTGAATCCTTTGCACCTGTGATTCAACTGTTACGTGAAGCTGCGCGTGATCCACAAGTGTTGGCAATTAAACAAACGCTGTATCGTAGTGGTGCGGATTCGGAAATTGTTCAAGTACTTGCCGAAGCGGCACGCAACGGTAAAGAAGTCACGGCTGTGATTGAGTTACGTGCTCGTTTTGATGAAGAATCCAATATTGAAGTTGCAAATGTGCTGCAAGAGGCGGGTGCTGTCGTGGTTTACGGCATTGTTGGTTATAAAACCCATGCCAAAATGATCCTTGTTGTACGCCGTGAAAACAATAAACTGGTGCGTTATGTGCACTTGGGAACGGGTAACTACCATGCCACCAATGCCCGTATCTATACCGATTATGGCTTGATGACCACAGATAAAGATATCTGCGAAGATGTACACCGTATCTTTCAGGAACTCACGGGAATGGGCAAAATGGCGAAGCCGAAAAAGCTTCTGCATGCACCCTTTACCTTGCATGCACAATTGATCAATTATATTGATGAAGAAATTGCCAATGCTAAGGCAGGTAAGCCAGCGCAAATTATTGTCAAGGTCAATGCCCTAACCGAAGTACAACTGATCAATAAACTGTATGAAGCCTCTCAGGCTGGTGTGCAGATTGACCTGATTATTCGCTCAATCTGTTGTCTACGTCCAGGCTTGCCAAATTTGTCTGAAAATATCCGTGTCCGTTCGATTGTTGGCCGTTTTCTTGAACATACCCGTGTTTATTACTTTAGCAACAATGGCAATCCACGTATTTATTGCTCAAGTGCAGACTGGATGGATCGCAACCTGTTTAATCGTGTTGAGGCATGTTTCCCGATTGAAGACCCAGCATCGAAAAAACGTATTTATCAACTTGGTTTACTTAATTATCTCAAGGATAATCAACAGGCATGGTTGTTACAGAGCGATGGTGTATGGGAACGAGACAAACCTGGCGCTGGTGAAGAACCCCATAATGCCCAACAGACGTTGTTGGATGCAATTAAATAATGGATCGTGTTATTCCAGCATACCATTTTGGTGTGCTGGAACATTCTGCAATTAAACAGGCAAGCAGGCCTTTAAACAGGTTCTTCCAGCCTCGGATTGAACCGTAAGATGTCCACCCAGCCGTTCCAGACGTGTTTGCATACTTCTTAGCCCAACACTCATTCCTGCATTTTTAACAGCTTCTACATCAAAGCCAATACCATTGTCTTCAATGTCCAGTACCAGTTGTCCATTGGAGAAAAACAGGGTGCATTTTACCGATGTTGCCTGACTATGTTTCAGGATATTGGTCAGGGCTTCTTCTGCGACTCGAAGCAATGTTAAACACACCAGCGGAGTTGGCTGTTTTTGCCATGATTCTGGAAAAGACCATTTTGTTGTGATGTCCAGCTCATCAAACAGTTGGGTGAAACGATAGCGTAAAGGTGCTCCCCATAAAATGGGTGTGTCAGGCACTTTGGCACCTGTACTTGAACCACTGTCAATCACCTGCCGCAAGTCGTCCCTTAGTATTTTGAGCATGGATAAAAACTGTTGATTGCTGAGATTGGCCTGGCTTTGATCGACTGTGACCATTGATCGGACGAGGGAACCACCCAAACCGTCATGTAAATCATGGGCAAGCTGTAAGCGTTCCTGTAGTTTGGCATTGTCCAGTTCAAGTTGATGCTGGGTATTGAGAGAAAGTGTTAGTTCATTTTTGGCTTCAAGAATGTTTTGTTTGAGGGTCTGGTTAAAGTTTTCAATTGCTCTTAAATTTTTGGCTAAACGTAACGCTAAAATAATTGCAATTAATAAGCTTGTTAAGGGTGCTGTATAAGGCATCCATAAAAAGCTATTATTGGATTGCATGATCTGGAATGTATCATGAATACACACAATGATAAAAAACAAAAATACTGCTGCCAGTAAATAGGCTTCCAATAATTTGGAAAAATAGGCAATCCATTGATAACTGATAAAATTTATTAATAGAACCAATAGACCAAGGGAAAAAGTACCCGAGATAAAATTGTATAGCGCGGTATCAGGTAACAGTATGGCCATGCCAATCGCAATCAATAGCATCAACAATAAAATTTTTTCTAAACGTGGGAATTTGCGTTGTGCCAAACGCCATGCGTAAAAACAGGAAAATAAGCTATAAGCAAAAAAACACACGATACTGATACGAGCGATTTGTAATGTGGTTAAACCAAAAGGTGCTTCAAGCATAATGGTATTAAACATCACCATGCTCCACATGAGCGCTGCCAAGGTAAACCAGCCAAAAATCTGATCTTTACGATGAAAAATCCATACTAGGAAAGCAATTACACCTAAAGTGAGTGACGTGATTAAATTTAAAAACACCAACACACGTTGTTGATTCCAAAACATCTGAAATTTTGGTCTGACCTGATCAGCATTGCCCACTAGGACCTGACCCAGACCCGAATTTTGACTCTTTACACCTACTACACGTACCCAGAGAATATTTTCGCCCTGTTTTAGGCTGGATACGGGTAAATTCCAGTAGCGTGGCATATTCCAGCTACGGGAAAGCGGTTCAACCAAAGACTGATCTTGCCATAACAAGTCATTATTAATAAAAACCTGACCAGTCATATTGATATAGCTGATCACAATGGTGATTGGGGTTTTTGTTGTGGTTGGACACTGATAATCCCACACGATTTTATACCATGTACTGCCCGTATAGTAGAATTTACGCTTATCCCATTGATCGGGCAATTTCACATTTTGCCAGCCTGTTTCAGGACGTTGAGTACCGTCTTGTCCAATGGCTTTTGCCATTTGGCTCGACTGAATGTTTGCGGTGCAGTTGACTTGCTCAGATGCGGAAGCTTTTGCAAAGGAAGTTTGCGCCAGAATAACGAGCCAGCATAAGCATAGATATTTTATAAAATACCCAGTGAACGTGCGGTATTGATGGCTTTGGATCTGCTGCTGACCGACAGCTTTCGGTAAATATGTTTGATATGGCATTCGATTGTATATTTTGATAAATGAAGAAAATCAGCGATTTCTCGGTTGGTCATTCCCTGAGCAACCAGTTGTAGAATTTCAAATTCCCGAGTTGAGAGTAAATTATTTTGTTCTGCCACCGCCACATCTTTTACTTTTTGTTCAAATGTAATTTTTGACAAAATTTGTTGGGCAATAAATGGGTCAATGGGTGCTCCACCACGTAATATACTACGAATTGATAACATGATTTCGAAATCATCCCGTTCTTTTAAAAGATAACCCGTTGCACCCGCCTGTATCGCTTTTAAAATGGTTTCCTGCGTACTCCATGCCGAGATGACCAAAATAGGTGAGACCTCATCGGTCTGTCTTAAATTTTCTATAAAATCAATACCATTGCCATCGGGTAAGCCGAGGTCAACCAGTGAAAAGGAAATCGGGTACTCTTGAAGCATGTCTATTGCCTGAGATAGGGTCTGGGCAAAAATAAGCGCGTCTTCTGCATAGCCAATTTCTAACAGTATTCTTTTTAAACGTTGTTGCATGATTGCATCGTCTTCCAGAATAAAGACAGGTACAGGCAAGATCAGCTCAGTTTGAGATACGTGAACCATAATAAGACTTAAAAAGTGATTCCCAGTTTCTAGCATAGGCACAATACAGGGTTTTGGCTATCACTGTAATTTGGTATTTTAGGTTTTATTTTGACAAAATTTGTCATTTTGAGTGTATTTATTTCCCATAAAATTTTAGTGATTACCTATATAATCTTTGTTTAAAAATAATCACCATTCGTCAAAATACCAGTTTTCAGTGATATACAACTTCGTATGTAATGCTTTGTAATTGTATCTAATAGTCAAAAAAATCAGGTACAGATATGAATCACATCTTTAAAAAAATCTGGAATAAATCACTGGGGCGTATGATTGTTGTTTCGGAGAATGCCAAAAGTGCAGGCAAGACCGACAACACTACAGGTATACAACAAAATAGCCTAAGCAATGTTCAGTGTGATGAACAAGGAAAAAGCGGAGTTTTTTCCTTTAAACCTTTTGTTTTACAAAGTCTGGCGTTAAGCGTAGCTATGATTTTGGGAAGCAATACTCAGGCGGATGACAACTACGCTCGTTCTACAACCGAAACGGCTTTAGGTTCAGCGGAAGGTACAGAACATACAACGACAACCACGGCAGGAAAAATTACCGCAGTCGGTGGCATCACAGTTACTACAACGGGCGCAGGCACAAGTCTGGATGATATTGACTCCTTTACAGCCAATGGTGTTACGACAACCAAAGCAGCC
>ERZ650307.1815-NODE-1815-length-11811-cov-7.080895_pt1 | contig 11811 bp, 9 predicted proteins | sample MGYA00376243_ERZ650307 | MGnify/ENA primary metagenome ERZ650307 (study PRJEB26733, sample SAMN07839242) | wastewater metagenome | biome: urban; feature: artificial channel; material: waste water | place: USA: North Carolina | collected 2016-03-31 ... | reverse complement strand
TAAACATCGGTGACTGGAGTTCAGACGTGTGCTCTTCCGATCTACTGCAGTAAAGATCCGTCTTCCCGGATTTTGAGAATCACCTCCCTGTCATCTTCCGCTTCCAGCTCGATTCGATAATAATTCCCATCAGGCGTTTCTACCTGTTCCGGCTCATCGTCGGCTTCATAACCGACATAATTATCGTTAATTTCCTGCCGAATCGCAGTTTTAACGGCCTCCGGAAGAGTATCCGTACTGATCTCCCAGGATGTGGAAAGCCAATTTCCGTTGTTGTCAAAAAGCACCTCCTTGGCAACTCCGTCGTGGATGATATCCACCTCAAACTGTCCGTGTTCCCGGTCCGTTTCTACGATTTCGGATGCCGCATATTTCTCCTGCAGAAAATTTTTCACCCCTTCGGGAAGTTCAACCGGCAGGTAATCCTCGGAATCATCCTCGGAATCTTCCACCACCTTGATCAGAATTCCCTCCGCGTTGTAATAAAGATCCATCTCCCGCGGGCCCTGCTCTACCTCCAAAACATAGACCGGCTCCATGCCTTCTCGCACCAACATATCCACATCATCCAGGCTCCACTGTCCATATTCGCTGTTCTTGAACGCATTTTTAACAGCCTCAGGCAAAGACGCATGAGGAAGATCCGTTTCGGTCATCAGCCAAACGGCATCGGAAGTAAACCAGGCCTCGGCTGCATAATTCTGGTTCTGGAAATCCGCAATGTAATAATTACTCCGGGTTTTCCATTTCGGACTGGCTTCCGGATATTTCTGAGAAAATGCAGCCTGCAATTTATCAAGAACATCCAAGTTATCATCATTGTCATCACAACCTTGCACGACTGCTCCGCATATCCCTAATGCAAGCATAAAAAAACACAACCTCATTTTCATAATAAAAACAATTTAAAATTAAAGCAAAACAAAGATACGAAAACCGAACTATACAAACAAATATCCATACTCTGCATTCACATCGTCAGTAATCGGGCATTAACCGGAAGATATTATCCAAACCGCATAATTCAATTAGAATAATATAATGTCATGCAAGGAGATACGGCGGCCGCGCAGGCGAAACGGGCAGGCGGGCGCAAGACCGTGCAAAATGACGGTAGGCGATGTGGGGACAGAAGCCAAAGCCGTCGCAATTCGTTGATATACATTGGGCTTACATTCATGCGGAAGTCCCTTTATCCGCACAAAGCAACTTTCAAAAGGATGGATTTTTCGAATCCATCCTTTTTTATTTTTATATTCGATTGACAAATAAGAGAATAAAGCGATCGCCTTATTCTTTTCCAGGTTCGGCAATCAGTGTTTTCTTATTATGCAAAATCCCTTCGGAAAGAGCGAATTTAATTTTTTTCAGCATAAATTCACTTCTGAAACACCTTCCTATTTACATTATGATAAGACTATTCCGACAAAAACAACACTCTTCTTCGGAAACCCGTATGCTACGAATCTATTTTAATCCGCAAATAGCCCCACAAACCGGCCACATCACACAGATCTCTTCGCATCGGACCTCCAGGTCGTCGTCTGCAGTTGCAAACAAAGATTTCAACCGCAGACGAGCAGGATCCCCCTCGATACGATAGACGGAACAAAACAGATAGAAACACTCCGTCATAACGAAATAAACTCTCCCGTTTATAACTTCTCCGTCCGGCTCCCGCAGCAACACGAGCCAATGCTGCAAAACCGTTCCGAATTGATCGTCCGTGCATAATGCAATTTGAGCCCCCCGAGCCTCTTCGGCAGAAAGAAGCAGATACCGTTCTGGAACCTCCTTGGGCGGAAACTCCGCCACGGAAGAGTCCCGATATACAGGGATCCGAACGACGAAAGCATCGCCTTCCGGCGTAGCAGCGGATTCGGCTTCACCGTGCATCAACCAGGAAATCGGATACTGCGGAAATTTCGCATGGATCTTTTTAGCCACACCAAGGCTTACTCCATAATTTCCCCGCTTGATCTGATAAAGATTTTCGCCTCGCGGCAACCCGACATATCTGGCGAATGAATTGATTGTCAATCCAGAAGATTCAATCACGCGCTCCAATCTTCTCCAGGAAGAATAATCCGTTTTTTTCATACCAACCAAAAATTACTTATTCCGTAGGAGCAATTCTTACTTTCTGATTTACAGCTTCTTTGGATGTATCAATCTATATCAGGAATTGTTGGGCCCCGGACATAAAATGTTATGGATCGGATTTTGCACCTTCTCGCATATAAAATGAAAAGAAGGCGCGGTGTCAATCTACTACCGAAGGCATTGGGAGCCCGTAATCAGTCGATTGTCCTGCGCCCTTGCCTGCCCCTCCCGTCGAAACGAGCAGGGCATAACAAGGACAGACAACTGCTACACCTGATTACTTGTAAATTCCCAATTTTACGGTAGGCATAAGAGTTGTTTACCCTTTTCTATGTCTGTCGGCTATGCCGAATCACCGTATTCCCGCATTGCATCTGAATCGCCTATTTGTTCCTGAACGGCACACACCGTCCCACTACAACAAACTCGTTGCACGGAAATACTACGTACAAATATAGTATTTTAATTCCATTGTAAAAACCAGGCGTTCAAATTTTCTTACTAACTTTGTATGTATGAAAAGTTCGATCAACTTCCTGCCTGCGGAAAAAAGACGTGATCTGCATCAACTTGTGGAGATCATCCGAAACGAAATAAAAGATTGCGTAATGATTATTCTTTACGGCAGTTACGCCCGGGATATGTACGTCGATTGCGACCGTCGGCGGGATTACGGGGTGACGACCTTTTTCATGAGCGACTACGACATTTTGATCGTCACGCGCCGAAGGCTCGGCCTGAAGGAATACGACGTTTACGCCCGCATCACCGAACGGTTTTTCGAAAACAAACAAAGCGAATTTTACACCCGGCCGCAATTCATCAACGAAAGTATTTCCCGGCTGAATAAAAACCTCGAACTGGGACAATACTTCTACCATGAAATCAAAAAGCAGGGAATCATGCTCTACTCCTCGCAGGAGTTCAAACTGGCGCGATGCCGAAAATTGAACTATGCGGAAATCGCGCAAATCGCCCGCGACTATTTCAGCGAAAAATTCCAGTTCGCCAGCGATTTTCTGTTAGGAGCACGTTACTATGCCGGGTTGCAGAAATATAAAATGGCCTCTTTCCATCTACATCAAGCTGCGGAAAATTACCTGCGTACCATTCCGCTGGTATATATCCTTTACGGCTATAAAGATCATGCGCTGGAAATTCTGATGGATCGCTGCAAGACGCACACGCTGCAACTGGTATCGGTTTTCCCTCGAAATACGGAGGAGGAGCGGCGCCTGTTCAATCTGTTACAGGATGCCTATGTACAAGCCCGCTACAACAAGGATTTCGTCGTTACCAAGACCGACATCGACGCCTTGATCCCGCGCCTCGAACTCATGCGCGACATCACGGAAAAAGTCTGTTGCGACCGGATCGCCTATTACGAACGACAAAGCTGACATACCGCTGAATCCCGCCAAAGGCCGGATTTGATCGATAAAAAACGCAGGGTCCGCAACCCTGCGATTATGCCACTTACCTTCGGTTATAATCCCCGAATCCGTTCGATCGGAACGGCGAGGTCGTCCTCGATTCCCAACATGGCATTGATGAGCACGACCCGCTCGAAACCGCCCAGGTCGGAAGGCGTAATGCGGCATTCGGTTAAAACTCCCGTACCGAGCAAGTACTGCCTCCGCGTGCCGTTGAGCAGGAAAGTATCCGGCGTAACGTATTTCCGTCCGTCGAAAAACGCCACGTTGCTGTAACTGGTATCGGTAATCGCCCCGTCGCGCACGATCAGGATCTCGTCGCAATCGTCCCGACGCTGCAAAAGACGGGCAAGGGCGCTACGATCCGCATACTTCAAGTGGTAATCCAATTCGTCGTCCGCAGCGACCAGCCGCAGGGAGCGAATCTCGCGGGGAACATACGGCGCAAACGAAATCTCCGACAGCGACCGGCCGTAAACGATCCGGCACTTCACCGTTCCCTTCCGATGCTGAAGCGGAATCGAACCGTCCGCCAAATCGAAATTGAAGGCGACGCCGTATGCTTCGCGGACCGTCTGCCGCATACGATGCAAATGAAGTTCGGGACGAACGAAAATTCCGTCCTCGACCCGAATGGTTTCTATGAAAAGCAACTCATCCATCGCAATCAGGGAATCGGCAGGTAAATTTTGGTAACGACCTCGTCGTACTCCTGCTGGGGGGCGCTGTGCACGGTGATGCCGCCGCCGCTGCGGAAATAGAACCGCCCGTTCTCGCATTCGATATAGCGGATCATCACCGCACTGTCCAGATCGTGACCGTCGAAATAGCCGAATACCCCCGTATAATATCCCCGGGGGCACTGCTCGGCATCGCGGATCAACCGCAGGGTCGCGGGTTTCGGAGCCCCCGAAATCGAGCCGGCAGGCAGCAGGCTGAAAAGCAGGTCGCCCAGTTCCTGCCGCCATCCCGACCGCAGGTCGCCGGCGATTTCAGAGCTCGTCTGCAAGATTTCGCCCCTCAGGGTAGCGATCTTCTCGACGTAACGGAAACGCTCGACACGCACACGATCGGCAATCCGGTTCAGGTCGTTGCGAATCAAATCGACGATGGTGTAATGCTCGCAACGCTCCTTGTAATCCCCCAGCAACCGGGCCTCGGCATCGGGCAACGCAGCGTCGATCGTTCCTTTCATCGGGTAGGAGCGGATCACCCCGTCCGTAATGCGGACGAAACACTCGGGAGAGAAGCAGACCAGACGCCCCGGCAGCAACAACTTGTAACGGGCACGGCTGCGACGGAAGATCTCCTCGAGAGTAAGGTTCGTTCGGATCGGAGTCCGCTCGGTCAGGTTGGTCAGAAAACTGTCCCCGCGAAGCAACCCCCGGCGAATGACGGCGAACCGGCGAAGATACGCCTCCCGATCGGTATGCAGAATCTCCAGGCGGGGCGTAATTTCCGCCTCCCCGGAGAAGCTATCCGGCACATTGGTAATCTCTCCGCAGGCAAACGGGATCTGCCGGCAGACGAGCGGATTCTCCACGAAAAATCCCTCCCGCAATTCGAAATCGACCCCGAAAAGGAACGGTTTTCCCTGCGCGGCACAACGATTCACGGCTTTTCGGACAAGCTGAGCTTCCATTCTGACGATTTTTATTCCGCAAAGGTATAAAAAAGGTTACTTTTGTAGCCGTGAAAAAGATACTGGTAATCGATAATTACGACTCGTTCGTCCACAACGCCGTACAACTGCTTCGGGAATCGTCCGAACCGGTGAATATTACGATACAACTCAACGACCGGATCGACTTCGAAAAATTCGGCGATTACGACGGGATACTCCTATCCCCGGGTCCCGGAATCCCGGAAGAGGCCGGCGACCTTATGGCGGCGATCGGACAGATCGTGCGGCAGCGAATCCCCGTGCTGGGGATCTGTCTGGGACATCAGGCGCTCGCCCGGGCATTCGGTGCCGAACTGCGACAACTGTCGGCCCCGCTGCACGGACATCCGACGACGCTGACCGTAACCGATGCGGGCGATCTGCTGCTGCAGAAAATCGCTCCGCCCCTGATCGTAGGACGCTACCATTCGTGGGTCGTCGATCCGGACTCGATGCCCGAAGAGCTGATCGCAAGTTCGCACGATGAAACGGGACACATCATGTCCTTTTATCACCGGAATCTGCCGATACACGGCGTGCAATTCCACCCCGAATCCTGCATTTCGAATTGCGGCCCGGCGCTGATCCGCAACTGGCTCGCCACCTGCTGACATCCGCTGCGGGAAAGGAGCCTCCGGAAATTCCCGGACCTTTAATCGACCGTTTCCGACCGGGGCGGACGGGGTTTCGTCGTTCAGACAAGCCGCCTCGATCCATCCTGTCAGTTCCGCCCCGAACAGTCGGCGCAGATCCCCTTGATAACGAAATTGATCGTTTCGGCCGAAAATCCGTCCGGCAGACCCACCTGCGGAACAGCCACCCCTCGCAGGCAAAAGGTACGCCGGCAATGCGTGCAATAGAAATGGGTATGCAGGTCGTCGATTTCACAATCGCAATCGCTGCTGCAAAGCGCATATTTGAGCGAACCGGTACCGTCGTCGATGCCGTGCACCAAGTGATGCGCCAGAAAAAGAGTGAGCGTACGGAAAAGAGTCGATTTATCCACCGTATCGAGCTCCTCTTCGAGATCCGCGAGGCTGAAAGCCCGGTCGAATCCGGCCATCGTACGCAGAATCAACAGCCGCAGCGCCGTAGGACGGATATCGCGGGCCTTGAGGCTGGAAATGTATTCGTTTTCGTTCATAGGTGCAAGATACGCATTAAAAACGACGATTGGAAGCCCTCACGGCATTCAGAACCGCAAGCAGAGTGACGCCTACATCGGCGAAGACCGCTTCCCACATGGTTGCGATGCCGAGTGCGCCCAACGTCAGCACGACAACCTTCACCCCGATCGCCAGCAGGATATTCTGCCGCACGATGCGGTGCGTAAGACGTCCGATACGGATCGCCGCAGGCAGACGCGAAGGCTGGTCGGACTGGATCACCACGTCGGCCGTTTCGATGGCTGCGTCGCTGCCCAAAGCCCCCATCGCCACCCCGACATCGCTCGTTGCGAGAGCCGGAGCGTCGTTGAATCCGTCGCCGACGAAAGCCGTGACTTTGCCGGGCTCTCCGCGCAGCGCCTCGAGTATCTCCATCTTACCTTCGGGCAGGAGATCCCCCCGGGCCTCGGAAACGCCCAGCCTGCGGCCCAAATTCGCCACCAGCGCCTCCCGGTCGCCCGACAAAATCCGAATATCCTCGATTCCGAGCGACTTCAATTCCGCCACGGCACGCGCGGCATCCTCCTTGGGCTTGTCCGCAATCACGAGATAGCCCGCATACCGGCCGTCGAGCGCACATACGACGATCGTCTCGGGAATCGCATCGACCTCCGACGGATATTCCACGCCGAAGCGAGCCATCAGACGCGTATTGCCCACCAACAACTGTTTCCCGTCGAATTCGGCCCGAATGCCGTGTCCGGCGATTTCAGCTGCGCCCTCCGAAGCGAGAAGAGCGACACCCTCCCTCTCGGCATACTGCACGACTGCCCGGGCCACCGGGTGCGTACTGGTCCGTTCGGCCGAAGCGACCCATCCGAGCAGCTCCCCGGAATTCACGCCCGGAGCAACATGCACCTCCCGGACTTCGAACAAACCTTCGGTCAGCGTGCCGGTCTTGTCGAAAACCACGGTATTGACCCGCGCAATGGCATCCAGATAACTGCCGCCCTTAAAGAGCACGCCGGCCTTCGAAGCAACGCCGATACCGCTGAAATAGCCCAGCGGAATACTGATAACCAGCGCACAAGGACAAGAGGCCACCAGAAATACCAAGGCCCGGGACAACCATTCGTCAAACGAATAGGCGAAGCCTCCGTGCAGGAGCGACCACAATCCGGGCAAAGCGACGATCAGCACGGCCAATCCCGTCACTACGGGAGTATAAATCCGGGCGAAACGGCGGATGAACAATTCGGCGGGAGCCTTGCGCGCCGCAGCCTCTTCGACCATGGAGAGAATCCGCGAAAGGGCGCTCTCCCCATACGGGCGCGTCACTTCGATACGAACCGGATGCTGCGAAGAGATCATACCCGCCAACACCTCATCTCCCTTACAGATCGTCCGCGGCGTACTCTCTCCGGTCAGCGCCGCCGTATTGAACGGGGCCGCCTCGGACAGCAAAACGCCGTCCAGAGGGACACGTCCCCCCGGAAGCACCTCGATCGTCCGGCCCGGCACGACCTGCGCAGCGGGCATAGCCACCGGTTTCCCTTCCACCAAAACGTTCGCCTGTTCGGGCCGGATATCGACGAGCGCACGAATATTCCGCCGCGCCCGCTCCACGGCACGCTCCTGCAACGCCTCTCCGATCGAATAGAACAACATCACGGCAACCCCCTCGGGATACTCTCCGATATAGAAAGCACCGATGGCAGCGAGGCTCATCAGCGTATATTCCGTAAAGAAATCCCGCTGCCGCATACCGTTCCATGCCTCCCGGAGCACAGGAAGCCCTACCGGAAAATAAGCTGCGAGGTACCAGCAGAACCGTACTGCGGAAGATGCGAAAAATTCGACACCGGTATATTGCATGACGAGTCCCGCCGCAAACAACACGGCCGACGCAACGGGGCTCCAATAGCTTTGCGAATGATGGTCATGGTCAGGACCTGCATCGCAAGCGGCGCAGCCGCGACCATTCGTTTGACTTTTCATAATGCTTTTATTCTTCTTTGGTGTCAAATATAGTGCATTTTCCTTGCAACCCGGTTGCAAATACACCGGCTTCCCGTTTCATTTTCTCGTCGCAGAAAGCTTTTGCTTGCCGAAAAATAGTATATTTGTAGGAACAAATTAAGACCTGAAGCATTGCGTCCCCTCAAATTTCATCCGATTCTGAAGCAGACCCTCTGGGGCGGCGAACGCATCATCCCCTACAAGGAACTCGCATCCGGGCTCTCCCGTGTAGGCGAAAGCTGGGAACTTTCCGGCATGCCCGGTTCGGAATCGGTGGTGGCGGAAGGGCCGTGGGCCGGAAGCACCCTGTCCGAGCTGATCGGACGCTTCGGCGCAGAACTTCTGGGCAAAGCCAACTATGCCCGTTTCGGGCAGGAATTTCCCTTGTTGGTAAAATTCATAGATGCCCGGGAAGATCTTTCGATCCAGGTACACCCGGACGACGAACTGGCACGAAAGCGCCACGGGAAAAGCGGGAAATGCGAGATGTGGTACGTGCTGGAAGCGGAACCGGGCGCTTCGTTACTGACCGGATTCTCCCGTCCGATCGCACCGGCGGAGTACGAACGTCGCGTTGCCGACAATACATTGACCGACGTTTTGAATCGCCAGGCAATCGCATCGGGCGACGTCTTTTATCTGCCGGCAGGACGGGTGCACAGCATCGGAAAGGGGTCCTTCATCGTCGAGATCCAGCAAAGTTCGGACATCACCTACCGGATCTACGATTTCGACCGGCGGGATGCAGCGGGCAATTCCCGGGAGTTGCATACCGAATTGGCACGCGAAGCGATCGATTTCGAATCTTCCGAAAACAGCCGCATAACGTACGCTCCGGAGAACAATCAGGAAGTCCGGCTTGTCACCACGCCTTACTTTACTACGTCGCTATATACCCTGACCGCACGAACACGCTGCGACTGGTCGGCAACGGACTCTTTCGTGGCAATAGTTCTGCTTCAGGGGAGTGGTTCATTGACCGACAACGAAGGCAATCGAATCGATGTCCGGCAGGGCGAAACCTGGTTGTTGCCCGCATCGACGCAATGGACCGAAATCACTCCGCATACAGCGCCCCTGCGCCTACTGACAAGCCGGATTTAGAGAACCCCGAATTCAAATGAAGCCGGCTTCACCGGATCGAGCTAACATGGTTATTATCTTGCGAAACCATGCTCCCGGCACTCCACTTCCTCACCACGACACCGACCAATCAAGCGCCCAGGAAACCGCCCGTTATTCCCACAGCAGGAAGACACCAACAATTCTACGACGAATCCGTCCCTGTCTGCGAAAACGATCCGGACCTCATATAACTCCAACCATTATCTTCGGCTGAAATATGGGATCCAACCGCAGCGACAGAACATTCGGGATCCCGTACCCGCGATTTCATCCGCGAACCAAGGTCCTCACCGCATGCAAGCACAGCTCCGGGCCTTAAAGCATAACATCGGAAACGAACGGAAGTAATCCGTTCCACCGGGTACACGTTTCCAGACCGGCATCCAGTTCTTGACTCACCCCTCCCCCGGAGCACGATCCCTACCGGCAACACGATCGGTATCGCAGTCCTTAACCCAAGCGCCGCCTCCAAGGAGGCCGAATAGTCAGGGAAATCCATCCGCAGGAAGCAAAAGTGTAGTACAGACGAATTCCGCCGGCAATACAATACTCTATAGATATTGATAGGACAGTGCGATACTACGACAGAGGAAACCCCTGATCCCTTCGCCGCATACGCAAAAACTTCGTTGTTTATCGTTTGGGACTATTTCAACCCTCCAAAAATCGCATTCGGATCTGAACTCCGTCCCATCCCGTTTTGCCGATTATCGCTCCTGTATTTCCCAAGTGACATTCCGCTCCCGAACCATATCACGAATCACTTCCGTCCCGAAGAGCCGGATTACTTAAAATAGCGGATCGCTCTACATTGAATTTCCGAAAACCCCGCACAAACGAAGAGCCTATCTCGATCATAGATCCGTCCTGCGACATACAAATCTCCCGCACATTCGAAGGAATTACAATCTATACGGCCTGCATTTCTTCTGCAGCGGCAAAGCAACAATATCCGGTTCATTTTACAGGATTTCGGTTTCGGGCGCCGTTATTCTCGGCATTTGGCTGCGTTTATAAACCGCCCCCCACTACGAATACGTGCTGTAAAGCGTATGCCCACGCCAACCTCCAGGCACAAAATATCAACCTCTAAACCGACATAACCCTCCTTGGCAGGCTCTGCCGCAGAGAGCCAGCCGCACGAGGGGAGGGAACACGCAAGCCCGCGAACAAAAAGAAAGCCGGACCCTTGTTCAGGATCCGGCTTGAAGAGGCGGCTACCTACTCTCCCACGCGCGTAGCGCAGTACCATCGGCGTTAGTGAGCTTAACTTCTCTGTTCGGAATGGGAAGAGGTGGAACCTCACTGCTATAACCACCTAAAAGAACTTTTGCTCCAATATATCGGAACTATGCGAATATATCTTTTCGATATATAATCCGTCGCATCCGGTAAATTTGACACGTACAGGAGATGAGATAAAGATTCGAAAAAGAAAGCCTATCGGGTAATTAGTACTGCTCGGCTTTGACATTGCTGTCTTTACACCTGCAGCCTATCAACGTAGTAGTCTCCTACGCCCCTCAAGGGAAGACTTATCTTGGGGATGGCTTCGCGCTTAGATGCTTTCAGCGCTTATCCAGACCGAACGCGGCTACTCGGCAGTACACTTGGCAGCATAACCGATACACCGGAGGTTCGTCCAACTCGGTCCTCTCGTACTAAAGTCAGGACCCCTCAATCTTCCTACGCCCGCAACAGATAGAGACCGAACTGTCTCACGACGTTCTGAACCCAGCTCGCGTGCCACTTTAATCGGCGAACAGCCGAACCCTTGGGACCTTCTCCAGCCCCAGGATGTGACGAGCCGACATCGAGGTGCCAAACCGCCGCGTCGATATGAGCTCTTGGCGGCGATCAGCCTGTTATCCCCGGAGTACCTTTTATCCTTTGAGCGATGGCCAGTCCACGCAGAACCACCGGATCACTATACCCTACTTTCGTACCTGGTCGACTTGTATGTCTCACAGTCAAGCACCCTTATGCTATTGCACTCCGCGCACGGTTACCATTCGTGCTGAGGGTACCTTGGGAAGCCTCCGTTACGCTTTTGGAGGCGACCACCCCAGTCAAACTACCCACCAAACGGTGTCCCCTTCGCAGGGTTAGAACTCAAATACACAAAGGGCCGTATTTCAACGTCGGCTCCACGAACACTGGCGTGCCCGCTTCAAAGCCTCCGGCCTATCCTACACATTGTGTACCCAAATTCAGCGTTAAGCTATAGTAAAGGTTCACGGGGTCTTTTCGTCCCGTTGCGGGTACCCGGCATCATCACCGGGACTACAATTTCACCGAGCTCACGGTTGAGACAGTGTCCAGATCGTTACACCATTCGTGCAGGTCGGAACTTACCCGACAA
>ERZ650307.1810-NODE-1810-length-11837-cov-5.843490_pt1 | contig 11837 bp, 7 predicted proteins | sample MGYA00376243_ERZ650307 | MGnify/ENA primary metagenome ERZ650307 (study PRJEB26733, sample SAMN07839242) | wastewater metagenome | biome: urban; feature: artificial channel; material: waste water | place: USA: North Carolina | collected 2016-03-31 ... | reverse complement strand
AGCGCAGTCTTCACGCCCCCACCAGGCTGTTGATCTGCGCTTGTTTGCGTGACATTTCGTCATCAGAGTCGGCAAACCTCGCAGCAATGGCTCGAAACGATTCCTGCAGCTCCACAAACGCGTCGGTGATGTCGGGATCGAAATGAACGCCCCGCCCCTCTTGAATGATGGCCACCGCTTGTTCGTGGGGAACACTGTTTTTGTAGACCCGGCGGCTGATGAGCGCGTCGTACACATCAGCCACCGCCATCAGCCGCGCAGACAGAGGGATCGCCTCCCCCGCCAGCCCTTGTGGGTAGCCAGAGCCGTCCCACTTTTCCTGGTGTGACAACGCAATCTCTTTGGCGGTGGACAGAAACTCCACTGGCATGCCCAACTGGATTTCCGCATGCTCGATGGCATCCCGGCCCAGGGTGGTGTGGGTTTTCATGATCTCAAACTCTTCGGGGGTCAGGCGCCCCGGTTTGAGCAGGATGCGGTCAGGGATGCCCACTTTGCCGATGTCATGCAGGGGGGCCGACTTGAACAGCATCTGGATGTAGTTGTCCGTCAGCACGCTAGCAAACCGGGGGTGCGTGCGCAGTTTTTCTGCCAGCGCCTTGACGTAGTGCTGCGTGCGGCGAATGTGGTTTCCGGTGTCCAGGTCACGGGTTTCCGCCAGGGTGGCCATGGCCAGGATGGTGACGTCCTGGATGGCGAGCACCTCGCGGGTGCGCTTGCTCACCTCGGCTTCCAAAAAATCGCTCTTGTCCCGCAAAAAGTCTGCATGGGCCTTGAGTGCCAGATGGATCTTGACCCGCGCCAGCACCACGGGTGGGCTGATGGGCTTGGTGATGTAATCCACCGCCCCCAGTTCCAGCCCCCGTTTTTCATCTTCCACATCGGCCTTGGCGGTCAGAAAAACCACCGGGATGTCGCGCGTAGCAGCGTCTGCCTTGAGCCTTCGGCAGACCTCGTAGCCATCCATGACCGGCATCATGATGTCCAGCAGGATCAGATCGGGCTGCGGCTGCATGGCCGCCAGTTTCAACGCCCGCTCACCCCCCATTGGCCAACTGAACCTGGTAGTCCTTGCGGAGCAACTCCCGCATCAGCGAGAGGTTGTCAGGTGTGTCGTCCACGACCAGAATCGTCGGCTTCACAACCCCTTCGATGGGATATGACATGCGGGAGGACGTCCTCGGTAGTGCTTGGGTTGGAACATTCTGCAACAGAGCGACTTTCCGCCAAAAGCTATTTTTCACTATCGCCACCCCGCCACACTCTGTCGGTGGCATGCGCCAGCCCTCCGGCGTCAAGCGCCAAGGCGCCGTGAAAGTCCCCTCATCCCCGTGCCCGTAGCAATGCCAGAGCCGCTTCGAAGTCGAAGTTGTTGACGTGATCAAAAATCTGGCCCCATCGTTCCGGGTAAGCCGCGCGCCAAAGATCGGCATGCTGCTCACACAGGTCCAGCGCCGCAGAATCACCCCGGTCCAGCAGTTCGGCCAGCTGCTCACGCAGGGCCGCCAGTTTCCCGGTATCCACCGCCACGGCAGGCGATGAGGCCACAGCCTCGTCACCCAGCAGGCCGTGCAACGCAGCCACCACCGGCTGCAGGGCGTCGAGCGCCTGGTGCAGCAAGGATTCAATCTGATCAGGTGCAGCCCGCTGCTGGCAGGCGCGTTCCAGGGCTTCCGCAGCCTCCTTCACCTCTTTGGCGCCAATAGTGCCCGCCGTTCCTCGCAGCGTGTGGGCGCAACGCTCAGCCTCTGACGGGTCGGCCGAGGCCAGGGCCTTGGCAAAGAGCGTGGCAAAGTCCTTTTGACCATCGTAGAACTTGCGCAGCAAGCGGCGGTACAGGGCCTCGTTGCCCATGGCAGTCGCCAAGCCAGCGCGCACATCCACCCCTGGCACAGATATATCATCAAATTGGCCTCTAACGCCCGCCCCTAAAGCGCCACCAGCTACTGAATTCATAGCAATCATTTCAGCCTGCAACGCCCGCTTCGGATGAATCCACCTGGCCATGGTGCCAAACATGGTCTCCAGGTTCAGGGGCTTGGCAATATGGTCGTTCATGCCCGCATTCAGCACCTTTTCCTTGTCGCCCGCCATGGCGTTGGCCGTCAGGGCAATGATGGGCAGGCTGTGGAAGGCGGGGTTCTTGCGAATCTCCCGCGTGGCGGTGTAGCCGTCCATCACGGGCATCTGGCAGTCCATCAGCACCCCGTCAAAGTTCGGGTCTTGGGCCAGGATGCTCAAGGCTTCCTGGCCGTGGTTGGCCAGCACCACGGTCATGCCCGCCTCGCTGAGTAACTCCATGGCCAGCTCCTGGTTCATGTCGTTGTCTTCCACCAGCAAGATGCGGGCACCGCGCAACGCTTGGGTCGCTTCGGCGTAACTGTCCGCGCGCACCTCCTTGCGAGTCACCACCGCCCGGCCTTTGCCCAGCGACTCACCAATCGCCTCCAGCAAGGTCGATGGCGTCACGGGCTTGGTCAGCACGGCCTGCAGCACCACCCCCCGCTCGCTGGCGCTCACCATCGCATCGTCACGCCCGTAAGCCGTTGCCATGATGACGGTGGGCACGGTGTTGAGCTGCTCGTTGCGCAGTTGGCGCACGGTTTCCACCCCGTCCATGCTGGGCATTTTCCAGTCCATCAGCACCAGCTCGTAAGGGCGGGGGGTTTTGTCTGCCGCCGCGATCAGCCGCAGGGCTTCGGCGCCGTTCCATGCCACGTCTACGTCCAGCCCGAAGGTCTTGGCCATGCTGGCCAGGATCTCACGCGCCGAGGCGTTGTCGTCCACCAGCAACATGCGCACGCCCTGCAATTCGTCGGCCCTGAACATGCGCCGCACCTGGGGTTGGGCCTGGATACCGAAGCGGGCCTGGAAATGGAAGGTAGAGCCCATGCCCGGCACGCTCTCGACCCAGATGCGCCCGCCCATGGCCTCCACCAGGCTCTTGGAGATGGCCAGGCCCAGGCCCGTGCCGCCGTACTTTCGCGTGGTGGACGAGTCGGCCTGGGTAAAGCTCTGGAACAGCTTGGCGCACTGCTCCGGGGTCATGCCAATGCCTGTGTCGCGCACCCAGAAGTGCAGGTCTACTCCGCCCTCGTCCTCACCCATCTTGGCCACGCCAACGATGATCTCGCCGCGGTCCGTGAACTTGGCGGCATTGCTGCCCAGGTTGATCAACACCTGGCCCAGCCGCAGTGGGTCGCCCACCAGGGCGGTAGGCACATCGGGGGCCGAGTCAAACAGCAGCTCGAGGCCTTTGTCCTCGGCCTTCAGGCTGAGCACGCTGGCCAGGTTCTCCAGCACATCGTCCAGATGGAAATCGACTGTCTCCAGGCTCATCTTGCCGGCTTCAATCTTGGAGAAGTCCAGGATGTCGTTGATGATGCCCAGCAGGATTTCACCCGAGCGGCACACTTTTTCAATGTAGTTGCGCTGGCGCTTGTCCAGGTCGGTCTTCAGCACCAGGTGGCTCATGCCAATGATGGCGTTCATGGGCGTGCGGATCTCATGGCTCATGTTGGCCAGGAAATCGCTCTTGCTGCGGTTGGCAGACTCCGCCAGCGCATGCGCCTTCTTGATTTCTTCGATGGCCGCCCGCTCCAGAGAAATGTCTTCCACGATACAGACCAGATCTTGCGAAATCTCGCCCGTCTCCACAGCTCGCGCGGACAGGCGTGCCCAGAAATGGGTGCCATCCTTGCGCACCAGTTCGCGCTCCGCTACGTGAACCTGGCCCAGGTCAGCGCGGCCGTATACCTCTTCGCCAGCTTTCATGTAGGCCGCTTCTGTGGGGTACCACATGCGTACATTGCAGCCGATTTGCGCCCCCGCCGGATAGCCCATCATTTCGTCCAGCATCCGGTTGCAGCGCAGAATGGTCCGGTCGCGCATCAAGACAATGCCCACGCTGGCGGCTTCAAACAAGGCGCTTTGCTCGCGCAACGCCGCCCCCAACTCCTGCGTGCGCAGGGCCACCAACTCTTCCAGGTGCTGGCGATGGCGCTCCAGCTCATCGCTCATGCGCTTCTTCTCGGTGATGTCTTCCTTGATCGCCAGGTAGTGGGTAACGCGGCCGCCCGGCTGGTGAATGGGCGCAATGGTGGCGAACTCCACGTACTCGCTGCCATCCTTGCGGCGGTTGATCAACTCGCCACGCCAGATCTCTCCACGGGTCAGCGCAGCCCACATGGCGTCGTGGGTCGCCTTGGGCGTATGGCCTGACTTGAGCACGCGGGGGTTCAGGCCGATGGCTTCGCTGCGGCTGTAGCCGGTGTTGCGCTCAAACGCTTCGTTGACGTATTCAATGCGTGCGTCAGTGTTGGTGATGACGATGCTTTCAGGGCTTTGCTCCACCGCCAGTACCAGCTTGCGCAACTGCTCTTCCTGCTGGCGCTTGGCGGTAATGTCTTCCTTGATCGCCACATAGTGCGAGACGCGCCCATCAGCCTGAATCAGGGGCACGATGATGGCCATTTCGATGTGCTCTACACCATCGCGCGCATGGTTGACGAATTCACCCACCCAGGTCTTGCCGCCCAACAAGGTCTCCCACATGTCCTCGTAGGTCTCCACGGGCGTCTTGCCGGACTTGAGCAGCCGCGGGTTTTGGCCGAGCACTTCCTCACGGGAAAAACCGGTGTTGCGCACAAAGGCGTCATTGACGTACTCGATGTTCGCATCCAGGTCGGTCACGATGATGGAGTTCGGACTCTGCTCCACCACCAGAGACAACTTTTGCAACTGAGCAAGGTTGGCCGTGAAGGCTTCACGCGTGCGCAGGGTGCGGATGCCAAAGGACAAATCGCTCGCCATCTCGCTCAGCAGCTCCACCTCCGCGTCGCTGAAGGCATCGCTTTCTTGGGCATGCAAGCACAGCGCACCAATGCATTGCCCACCGTCCACCAGCAGTGGCAGCGCAATGGCGGCTCCATACCCACGCTGCAATGCGGCTTCTCGCCACGGAGCCAATGCGGGGTTGGTGAGCACATCACGCGTGACCACCGTGCGGCGCTCACGAATGGCCGTCCCGGTGGTACCTCGGCCCTGCGGCACATCCGCCCAGGAGATGCGCGCGGTGGCCAGGTAGTCGTCGTCAAAACCGTGGCTGGCCACGGGTCGCACGGTGCGTTCCTCGTCGTTCTCCGCAGCCCCCACCCATGCCATCCGATAGCCGCCCACCTCCACCGCCAGGCGACAAATGCCCTGCATGAGTTGGTTTTCATGCTCCGCATGGATCAACAACTGCCCACACTGCCGCACCGTGCGCAAGGCGCGATCGGTCTGTTCCAGCTCTCTCTCCGTGTGGCGGCGTTCAATGAAATTGGTAATGCGTTTGGCGATGGCCTCAAGCAAAGAGCGCTCTTCGGCAAGGAACGACTCACCCGCATCCGGGGGTACACCGGCCAGATAGGTCACACCTACCCGCCCAGAGCGATCCCCTGCCCCGCTGAAGTCCACCCCAAAGTTCTCTCCTGGCGCACTGCGGCCGTAGCGGCGGCCCTGGTACTCAATCCAGCCCACAGCCAGTTCCGGGTATCGCATCGCTTGAGGCAGGCGCTGCGCTACCGCCTCCAGCATCTCGTTCAGATCATGTTTGGGGTCCTCCGTGAAGTTCATCACGTCGTACAGGCACGTCATTTCCTTCATGCGCTCGCGCAGTTCGCTCTGCGACTTGCGGTAGGCCAGGCTGGTGTCTCGAAAGGCCAGCACCGCGTGTGCCAAGCTGCTCCACAGCTTGAACTTGTAGCTGGCCATGGCCTGGACGCTGGGCAACGAGGAAGGGTTGACCACGCCTTGGGCCAACGACTCCAATGTGGCGGTGAGCATGGACATGCGGGCGCTCAACCGCACCACCAGAAGCACCCAGGCGACCATCATGGACAACAGCAACGCAGCCCCCACCAAGGCGTTGCGAACCGCATGCGTCTGGAACTTTTCTTCCCTGGCCTCGCTGCGCTGGTCTGCGAGCTCGCCCACCAAGATGGCGATGGCGCGCGATTTCTGTGAAAAGTCCAGATGGCTCAGCGTAGCCCGGTAGGCGTGGCGCATCGCATTGGGCGGGTCGATGGTGGCCAGGTCCGTCGCCTGGACCAGCGCATTGCGGTACTCGGTGAAGTCCCGCTGCAGGGCCCGCAGGTTCTCTTCCCCTACCGCCGGCTTGAGGCTGGGAAGCTGCTGCTCCAACGCCGCCAGCCGGTTGATGAGCTGGGAGTGAAATCGGTAAACCCCCGCCTCGTCCACCTGGCCCGAGGCAGCCTTCTCCAGCAGATCGACGACCTGGTCCTGGACGGTGGCGATCTCTTTATTGAAATTGCGAGTGAGCTTGATTTCGTTGGAGTCCTGGATCTGCTGCGCGCGGGCGACCCGGTGGTCTTCCTGCAACTCCAAAAAAGACACCAGATTCAGTCCGCCCGTGAGCAGCGCCGCGATCACCACGGGCAGTATCAAGGTCAGGCTGTACGGGGACAACAGGTGGCGAAAACGCTTCATTTTTGGCCTTGACGCAACAGCTCGCCCCACTGGGCCGCAGGAATGCTGGCGATGTACTCAAACCCCGCCGCCTCGCCGAGAGGGCGGAACACCACCAGCGTGCCCTCTTTGGGGAAGTAGCCCATCAAGTCCATGAGGTTCGGCGCATGCGCCAGCACCAGCCGATTACTGCCGGAAGGTACGGGCATGGAGAGCAACTGACGGGTGCGCGCAACGATGGGCGCCTTTTCTGCATCGGTGAAATTGCCCAGGTAGATGAGGCGGGGGTCCGTCAGCGCAGTGATGGCGGGGAAAGCAGCCTCCGCGCTTTCGCGGGCGCGGCACATGGGGCTGACATGCAGTTCACTGATGGGGATGTTTGCTTTGCGAATCGCATCGCCAACCCGTGCCATCAACTGGCGCCCTTCAACCGTCAATGGGCGCTGCGTGCCGCAATCCTGCAGATCAACGCGGGGCGTACGGTCTGGAATCGCGTTGTTCGTCGGCCCATGTCGCAAATACAAGGCGTAACCCCCCGATGCCAACTGACGCAAGGTGTCCGGCGCTGCAACAGTCTCGACAAATGGAGCCGCTGTGAATGGCGAGCCCAACTGCGGCGCAGCCTTGGGTGGATCTGCAGCACTCACAGGGGCCGAAGCGATCCCTGACAAAGCCAGCATAAAGAGCAGGAATCGCTGACCCCAAGCGACTCTTGCCAACGCACGCCACATGGGCGTAAGGCGCACCACCCCTGCTGATTGCGCCGGGGCGTTTGCCCCCTCGGCCCCTTGTCTCCCCCCGCACGCTTGTCCGGCAAAAACGCTTGTGGTTTTCATGTTCAGATCCGCTTCCTTGGTCGCGAAGCCCCACTCTACCCGCAGGCTGTTGCCTTTGAAAAGCACAGTCTGCGCGAGAGTGCGGCTTGCCCAATTTTGGTGCGGACTGCTACCTTAAAAACGGTCACCACCACGGGTGCAGCCCAGGTGGGCGGTAATGAGACACAGGCTTGATGCTCAGCAAGCCGGTCGGCTTTCTGCGCGCTAATGCGCAGTGCTCAAAGGCAACCGAGGCCATCGAACACAATGCGCCGAGGGCCTCTGGAGAACATCGCGTGTCTTAACGAGCAATGTGCAGCATGCCAGGCTGTGCAGCGCGCACAAGCCTGCCTTGCGCTGCGGAGTTGATCTTGAACACCGCAATCAACTCCGCGAGGCGTTGCGCCTGGTTGCGAAGGTTATCGGCGGCAGCAGTGCTTTCACCGACGAGTGCGCCGTTTTGCTGGGTCATGTGGTCCAGCTGACTCACGGCCACATTCACCTGAGAGATACCGTCGCTCTGCTCAGCCGCCGCACTGCTGATTTCACCGATGATGTCGTTCACACGCTGAACACCTCGCACGATTTCGTTCATCGTCTCGCCGGCGTTGCCCACCAGTTCTGCGCCAGAACCGACCTTCTCCACGCTGGTCTGGATGAGCGACTTGATCTCCTTGGCAGCTTCTGCGCTGCGCTGCGCGAGGCTGCGCACCTCGGTCGCCACCACTGCAAAGCCCCGCCCTTGTTCGCCAGCACGTGCGGCCTCCACCGCTGCGTTCAACGCGAGGATGTTGGTCTGGAACGCGATGCCATCGATCACGCCGATGATGTCTGCAATCTTCTGGCTGCTTTGGTGAATGTCCTGCATGGTGCTCACCACCTGCTGCATGACCTCGCCGCCTTTGGTGGCTGTTCCCGCCGCCGTGGTGGCCAGCTGGTTGGCCTGGCGTGCGGAATCGGCACTCTGGCGCACCGTGGCCGTCAGCTCTTCCATGCTGGCAGCCGTTTGCTCCAGGCTGCTGGCAGCCTGCTCGGTGCGCTGGCCCAGGTTCTGGTTGCCGGTGCTGATGTCCTGGCTGGTGGTACGGAGCTGGTCCACGTTGTCACGCACGGCAGACACCAGCTCATGAAAGCGCTGCTGCATATCGCGCACCGCCACCATCACGCTGGTGGTGTCACCCGCCTTCACCTGCACCGGAACCGTCAGGTCACCCTGCTGGATGGCCTGCACCACCGAACGCACCTCACTGGGCTCAGCACCCAGCTCACGGCTGATGCTGCGGGAAACCAGCACGGTGACGGCAATGCTGATGAGCACCGCCAACAGAGTGATCGACAGCATCACGCCTGTGAATTGGCTGGCGTCCTTGTTGGCCAGTTGGCTGTTCGCAATGATTCGCGCTTCTTCGTAGTCAATCAGCTTGTTGGCAGCGGCGAGCCATTGCTCATACTGCGGCTTGGCTTCTGCCCACAGCAACGCCTCGGCACCCGCCCGGTCACCCGCCTGCATCAACGCCACCACTTTGGCGGTGGTAGCCACGGTGCGCGCTTCAATGTCCTTGAGCGACTGCACCATAGGCCCCACTTCGGGTGGAACTTGCGAAGCCGACTTCAACACATCATCGAGCTGCGCTGCCGACTTGGCGTAGAAGTCAGCCAGGCGGGCAATGGCTTCCACCTCTTTCTTGCGTGCTTCCTCTGTGGGGGCCAGCACGACATCGCGCACTGCAATGGAGCGATCGTGCGCCGAGCCCCGAAAGTTGATGGCCGCTCGCTGGATGACCGCATTCTGGGTCGCATTGGCCGTTAAAGCCCCGTCGATACCGCGCGCAGTCAACACGCTAAACACCGACATTCCCAGCAACGCCAGCACTACCAGGCCGAAACCTGCCATCAGACGGTGGCTAATTTTCCATGTTTGCATCGATTGAGCCCAGGTGAACGTTTGGAGAGACTGAAAGAGAAATGCGAGGATTTCCCGATCCGCATTTTTTCAATTTGTTACTTATTGTACTTTTTCGATTAAAAAAATACTGATTGGTAATACCTATTTTTCAGATAGCGTTTGCATCGATGTCTGGTGGGTATGCGACTTCAGCAAACGCTGCCGATGGCCAGAAGCCGCCGTGCCCGATAAAGGGCCGCACCACTGCCGCCAGCACGGGGCACACCCCAAGCCGGGTGCAGCCAGACGCGCAGAGCACGGGCAGTGTTGGCAAGCTGACCAGGCTTGACAGACAAAACGACCATTCCATCAGGCAGTTGGGCGACGACACCAGTACGCCTACCGTGCAGGTGCATTCGTTCGAGGCCGTGGCGGCTCAGGCTTAGTCAGTTGCCAGCGACCAATCTATCTTCCCCGCCCTGAAGAAAGTCAAGCTCGGCAAAGCGAGCTGGCGAATCCTGGGACAACTCTGCCAGCTAGCCAATAGCCTATCGGGCCTCCAACCTCCGAAGAAGGAGTCGCCTCAGGCCGCCGCAGCGGTCACCGGCAAGCGCACACTGGACGGCGCGGCAGCACCTGCAACCAGTTCCCCCAGCAGGTCTGCAGTCGCAGCGCTGAGGGTCCATCCCAAGTGTCCATGGCCGGTGTTGTAGAAGACGTTGGCCTGGCGGCCACGGCCTACCTTCGGCATCATGTCCGGCATCATCGGGCGCAAGCCAGCCCAAGGCACGACCTGCCGGGTGGACACGCCTGGGAAGCACTGCTGCACCCAGTCCACCAACGGCCGGATGCGATCAGCGCGGATGTCGCGGTTGACGCCATTGAACTCGGCGGTGCCTGCCACCCTGAAGCGGTCTTCACCCAAACGGCTGGTCACCAGCTTGGTCTCATCGTCAAGCAGGCTGACCGTGGGTGCGGCTCGGCGGCTGGCCTCGTCCAACAAATTCACGGTGATGGAATAGCCCTTGACGGGGTACACATTCACCCGGTCGCCCAGTTGGCTGGCCAAAGCACGGCTGCCAACACCGGCACAAACCACGACGCCGTCATAGCTCTGCTCCGTGACGCCCTCGGGCCCTTTCAGTTCGATACGGGCTTCGCTGCCGTTGCTGCGCACCGACAGCACGTCCTGGCCGTACTGGCAGTTCACGCCCAGGCGCTCACAAGCCTGCGCCAAGCCCTGCGTGAACCGATGAATGTCTCCTGTGGAATCACTCTCGGTGTAGTAGCCGCCGTAGTAGCTACCCGCCAGCGTGGGCTCGATGGCCGAAATCTCCTGTGGCGTCACAGCCCGGCGTTCCAGGCCTCCGGCGGCCAGCAGTTTCGAGACGCGTCCGGCGTGTTCAAAGCCCTTGCGGTCACGATAGATATGCAAGATGCCTTCGCGCCGGTGGTCAAACGCAATGCCCTCGGCCTCAGCCCAGGCGAACAAGTGCTCGCGCGCGGCGATGGCCGGTCGGGCTGTCTCGACGGTATTGGCTTCGTAGCGCGGAATGCTGGCGATGAACTCGGCGAACCAAGAGATCTTGTGCCAGCTGGGCCGTGGGTTGACCAGCAACGGCGCATCACTGCGCAGCATCCACTTCAAGCCTTTGACCAGGGTTGAGGGATGCGTCCAGGTTTCGGCATTGGAGGCAGAGAGCTGGCCACCGTTGGCGAACGATGTCTCCATCGCGGCATAGCGGTGCCGCTCCAGCAGGGTGACGGTGAAGCCGCGGCGGGCAAGGGCGTAGGCGGTGGTCACGCCAGTGATACCACCGCCGATAACGGCAAGACTCTTCATGGAAATACTCCAAACGTCGAGGGAAGACGAGGCCTGCAGCACACCATGCACGGCAGGCGCCCCCTCTGTTTGGAGCCTGAGAGATTCACCCAGCAACGCATGCGTAGTGGGCTTGCTCCTGCGGCGGTTTTGGCGGACGAGGCCAAAACACTCTTCAGAGTTGTTGCAGCGAACCGGTCCTTTTGCCTGAGAGTTTCCGGGGCGGTTGCTCCTTCGGCGCCGCGACATGCGCGGTCTCTCCCGGTTCGTGCGAGGTGTGCAGACTAGCAGAGCTGGGCAGTCAGCGGAAGGGGGGCAACCCTAGAGCCCCGCACATAGACGCCTGACCGAAGCATTTGGCAGCCAGGAACACCGGCGGCGCAGCGAGCATCCCAAAAAGCAGAAGCCATTCAGAAGCAGGACTTCAACATCCTCAACTGCCAGACCGCATCAGCCCGCGAGCCCGCAACGTACCCCCCGCATCCACCAGGAAACCTTCCCCCATCGCAGGGTAGGCCCCCGTCAGACCGGTCATGATCACCTGGTGTGTGACCCACACCTCCAGCGCGCCCGAAGGGAGCTGCCGTAGGCGCCTGCGCAGCATCTGGAGCTGCGGCGCTTGCTGGTCTTGTGTAGAAAAAGTGGAGTTCAGTGCGGGCCAGTCCTCATAACGGCCGAAGGCCAGCCGAGCCGTGTCTTGGCAACGGCACCACTGGCTGCTCAACACCGCCCGTGGCTGCAATCCGTGCTGACTGAACCAAGCACCGATGCCGATGGCCTCAGCCCGACCGGCTTCGGACAAATTGCGCTGTGAACTGCATTGGCCCAGGGTAAAACCCGGCGGATC
>ERZ650307.1807-NODE-1807-length-11841-cov-22.844392_pt1 | contig 11841 bp, 9 predicted proteins | sample MGYA00376243_ERZ650307 | MGnify/ENA primary metagenome ERZ650307 (study PRJEB26733, sample SAMN07839242) | wastewater metagenome | biome: urban; feature: artificial channel; material: waste water | place: USA: North Carolina | collected 2016-03-31 ... | reverse complement strand
CTTTGAATAAATGTAATAAAGTATATTATGCTTATTAGCAATATAAATATTTTTATAGTGTCATATATAAAAAAGTGTAAAGCTTCTCCTAAATGAGTTCCTTTTGAAAGTCCTAAAATATCAAATACAAAAATTGAAGTTAAGTTTACAAGCCAATCAAACATCTATTTTAATAGCTCAACTATTTTTGGAAGAAGTTTTTCTTCTATCTCTTTATATGTTTTTTCAAAAGCTTCAAAACCTTTTCCATCTGGGTCTTCAAATCCAACATGAATAACTTTTACTGCTTTTGGAAACATAGGACAAGTTTGAGAAGCGTGGTCACAAACTGTTACAACTAAATCATACTCATTATCTATTACTTTATCAATAGTTTTTGAATAGTACTCCTCTTTCCAAATTCCCTTATCTTCAAGCAACTTTTTAGCATTTGGATTTACTCTTCCACTTGCACGAACACCTGAACTATCAGCATGAATTCCATCTAACTTTGCATTTATTAAGGCTTCAGCGATAATACTTCTACAAGAGTTTCCTGTACATAAAATCAAAACTTTTTTCATATTTATCCTTTTTTTAACTTTCAAAATAGTACCAGAAAAATATTTATATATCAAGATATATTGATATATAAATATTTTAAATTATATTTTTTCTTCATACATCTCAATAATCTCATCTTTTAATGTATAAATATAAGTTTGAACCTCTACTTCATCATATCTTTCAACAATAACAGGCGTTCTACTAAACTCAACTCCCTCAAAAATATCAAGATTTTCCCAATGATTTATAAGATTATCAGAATAAAACAAAAATCCATGAATAGTATCATTACCCATTTCTAGCCTAATACCAGGATATCCCATACTAGCACTCCAACCTGCATCTATTAATTTTCCTTTTACAGTTGCAGGTACAAATTTTCCTACAATATTTTCTAAAACATATGAATTTGGACAGTTTGGCATCAATGTACCATATACAAAAAGTGAATCTTTCATCTATTCCTTAAGAGTTTTAAGAGAAAAAAGATGAGAATAATCTATTCTCATCTTTTTATTTTATTTATTTTTTAAGATCTTCTATAATTTTCGTTTTTAATTTATCAACTGTAAATCCAAACTCATCAAAAAGCTTATCAGCAGGACCACTAGCTCCAAAACTATCCATTCCAAATACTACATCTGCATATTTATAATACTCTAAAGCTCTTGCTGCTTCAACTGCATAAACTCTTGTTTTTGGATCAATAATTTTATTAATATAATCTTCACTTTGCTCTAAAAGTAAATCAAAACAAGGAACAGAAACTATATTTGCAAGAATTCCCTCTTTTTCTAAAGCACAAGCAGTTTGTAAAGCCAAATTAACTTCACTTCCACTTGCCATAATTGTGATAGTTGCATTCTCTCTTTTTGTTAATAGATATCCACCATTACAAACATCTCCAAAAGCTTTATCATCTTTTAAAACTTTTAAGCCTTGTCTTGAACATACAAATGCTGTTGGAGCATTCATTTTAAGTGCTATTTTCCAAGCTTCAACATTTTCAGTTGCATCAGCAGGTCTAAATGTATAAAAATTTGGTAAAGCTCTAAATTGACTTAAATGCTCAATTGGTTGATGAGTTGGTCCATCTTCTCCAACACCAATACTATCATGTGTCCAAATAAAGTGTTGAGGAATTCCTGCAAGTGCAGCAATTCTTGCACTAGGTTTTAAATAGTCACTAAATACAAAAAATGTTGCACTGTAAACTCTAAACAATCCATACAGATTCATAGCATTTACAATAGCTGCCATTGCATGTTCTTTAATACCAAAATGGATATTTCTTCCATTTGGAAAATCCCCCATATCTTTTAGTTCTGTTTTATTTGATGGTGCTAAATCCGCACTTCCACCTAAGAAACTAGGAATTTTTGAAGCAATAGCATTTAATATTTTATGATTTGAATCTCTTGTAGCTACACTACTTCCAGCCTCAAAAGTTGGATAAACAATAGTGTCAAAATCTGGATTTTGTAACTCATCTATTTTTGCTTTTGTCTCTTTAGATAAACTTTCATTCCAACTATTTTGCATAGTTGAACCAATAATTAATTTATCAAAAGCACCTTTTACATCTGCGCTTACTTCAAAATCAACATCAGGATTAAATCCAGCTTTTATTTTTGCTTGTTTTATCTCATCAACTCCTAATGGAGCCCCGTGAGAATGGTGACTTCCTTCAAGAGTAACAGCTCCTTTTGCAATAACTGTTTTAGCAATAATTAAAACAGGCATTGTTGAATTTTTTGCTTGAACAAAAGCCTTATCAATTTGATCAAAATTGTGTCCATCAATCTCTATTACTTCAAAATCAATAGCTTGAAATCTTTTTTTAACATTTTCACTCCAAGCAATACTTGTATCACCTTCAATCGTGATTGAATTACTATCATAAATTATTACAAGATTATCAAGTTTTAGATGACCTGCTGTTGCTGTTGCTTCATAAGAGATTCCTTCTTGTAAATCTCCATCTCCACAAAGACAATAAACTTTATGATTTATTACATCTTTTCCTAATAAATTTTGAGCATATTTTCCTGCCATTGCAAATCCAACTGCATTTGCAATTCCTTGTCCTAGTGGTCCTGTTGTAATTTCTATTCCATGAGTATGCCCATATTCTGGATGTCCTGGAGTTTTTGAACCAGATTGTCTAAAGTTTTTCATATCATTTACTGATACATCAAATCCCCATAAATGAAGTAAAGAGTAAACCAAACCAGTTGCATGACCACCTGAAAATACTAATCTATCTCTATTTAGCCATTTTTCATCAGCTGGATTTATATTTAAATGCTTGCTTAAAACTGTTGCAATATCAGCAAGTCCCATAGGAGCTCCAGGATGTCCTGAGTTAGCTCTTTGTACCATATCAGCAGCTAAAAATCTTATTGTATCTGCTTGTTTTTGAAGTAATTGTTTTGACATAGATTATCCTATATTATGAGTGATTTTAAAAATTTGTAAAGATTATATCGAAACTATGTTTAAGACTTTTTAATCTAAAATTACAAAAAAAAGATTATAAAATGACAAATTCACAAAACAGAACTATTTGGATTTTAATCCTCTCTTCATCACTTATTTTAGCAATTACAATGGGTGTTAGACAATCTTTGGGTCTGTTTATAGCTCCTATAAACTCTTCAACTTCTCTTGATATTATCTCTATTAGTTTAGCTCTTGCAATTGGACAATTTATTTGGGGATTAACTCAACCAATTTTTGGTGCAATTGCAGATAAAAAAGGCTCTTTTGGTGTTTTAGTCTTTGGTGCTTTGTTGATGTTCTTTGGTTTAATATTAACTCCTTTTTTAACTTCAGAATTTTCAATTATTCTAACTTTAGGGCTTCTTGTAGCAGCAGGTGCAGGGGCAGGAAGTTTTTCAATATTAATAGGAGCAACAGCAAAAAATCTTCCTAATGAAAAAAGATCATTTGCTGGTGGATTTATAAATGCTGGTGGATCTTTTGGGCAATTTATTTTTGCTCCATTAGCACAGGCTATTATAAATGGTTTTGGATGGATTTACTCTATGATAGCTCTTGCATTTTCAACACTTTTAACTATTCCTTTAGCAAAAATTCTATCTTCAAAAAGTAAAAAAGAAGAAACAAATCTTACAAATGTTATAGAAAATGATATAAAATTAAAAGAGCAATTAAAAGTTGCTTTAAAAGATAAAAGCTATTTATACTTAAATTTAGGATTTTTTACTTGTGGATTTCATGTAGCTTTTTTAGTTACGCATCTTCCTCATGAGGTTGCTCTTTGTGGTCATAGTGCAAATGTTTCAGCTTACTCTTTGGCTTTAATTGGACTTTTTAATATCTTTGGAAGCTTATATGCTGGCTATTTGGGTACAAAGTATAAAATGAAATATATATTGGCTTTTATTTATGCAAGTAGAGCTTTGATGATTATTATATATCTATTATCACCTAAAACTGAATTAACTTTTTATATTTTCTCTATTGCAATTGGTTTTACTTGGCTTGCAACAGTTCCACCAACAGCAGGAATTGTAGGAAAACTTTTTGGAACAAAATATCTAGCAACTCTATTTGGACTAACTCTTTTATCACATCAAATTGGTGGCTTTTTTGGCGCATATTTAGGTGGATTGTTTATCAATAGTTATGGTAATTTCTCTTTAATGTGGTACTTAGATATAGCTTTAGCAATAGTTGCAGCACTTGCTAATTTACCAATAAAAGAGGAAAAAATTAATAAAAATTAAAATTTCTTGCTATAATATTTTATTCGTTTCTAAAAAGGAAAAAAATGAAAATATTTTTAACTACAATATTGATAGTTATAAATCTGTTTTCACAAGATATTGATACAAATCTTCAATTAACTCAACAAGAAAAAGAGTTTATAGAAAAAACTCATTTCAATGTTGCTATCACAAAAAATTGGTATCCAATTAGTTTTGAAAGAGATAAAGATAAAGCACTTGGAATATCATCTGAATTTTGGGAAATTATTGTAAATAAACTAAATCTAAAAACTACAAATATTTTTTTTAAATCCTTTGATGAACAGATAAAAAGTTTACAAAGTGGAAAAAGTGATATTATTTTTAGTATAGGAGAGAGTGAATCACGAAAGAAATTTGGATATTTTTCTAATGAATATTTAAAGTTTCCAATATCTATAGTTACAAAAAAAGATGAGAACTTTATAGAAAATATAGATGAAATTTTAGATAAAAAGATTGCTGTTGGAAATAATTTTACTGCACATAACTTACTAAAAGAGAAATATCCAAATCTTGATTTAGTTTTAGTAAACAATGTAGAAGAGGGATTAAATCTAGTCTCAAAAAAAGAAGTTTTTGCCTTTGTTGATATAAAACCTATTCTCACATATAACATTGCAAAATTTGAATTCAAAGATTTAAAAGTTAGTGGTAACTCAGGAATTGACTTCCCTTTAAAAATTATGGTTAGAAAAGAGTATAAAGATTTAATCCCAATAATAAATAAAACAATTGCAACTATACCAGCTAGTGAAGTTACAAATATCGTTAATAGTTGGAATAATGTAAAATTTCAAACTTCAATAGACTACAAAACTGTTTGGATTTTGGTTTTTTTAGTATTTTTTGGTGCGATTGCATTTATTCTCAGAACGGCAACTTTAAATATTTTAAATAAAAAATTAAAATATACAGTAGAAGAGAAGACAAAAGAGTTAAAATATTTAAATGAAAATCTCCAATTAGCTATAGATAAAAAAACAAAAGAGTTACTTGAAAAAGAGGCAATTTTAAATCAAAAAGCGAAAATGGCTGCAATGGGAGAGATGATTGAAAATATTGCTCATCAATGGAGACAACCATTATCTGTAATATCTACAATATCAAGCTCTTTAAAAATAAAAAAAGAGATGAATATTTTAGATGATAAAGAGTTTTATGAAGCTTTAAACAATATAAATAAAACATCTGAACATCTATCAAATACTATTGATGATTTTAGAAATTTTTTCTCTCCAAATAAAGAGATGAATAAATTTTATGTATCACAACTAATAAAAAAATCTAAAGATTTAATAAAAAGTAGATTTGATAAGTTTAATATAAAAGTTATTGAACACATAGATGATATAGAAATTTTATCCTATCAAAATGAATTATTTCAGGTAATTCTTAACCTTTTTTCAAATTCAATTGATGTTTTATCTTCAAGCCAAATAGAGAATAAAATAATATATATAAAAATATATCATGATGAGAATAATTTATACATTGAATTCTTAGATAATGGCGGAGGCATAAAAGATGAGTTTATAAATAGAGTTTTTGAACCATATTTTACAACAAAACATAAAAGCCAAGGAACAGGAATTGGTCTTTATATGTCGCTACAAATCGTAACAAAACATCTAAATGGTGAAATAAGTGTAAAAAATGATACTTTTATCGAAAACAATACCGCTTATTTTGGTGCAAAATTTACTATATTGCTACCTATTCATCTACAAAAGAACTAAAGCTTCTTTTGTAAATATTATCTTAATTTAGCTATAATTTTTAACTTTATTTTAAAAGGGGAAATTATGTCTGTAAAAAATAGATTAATAGCTTTGTCTTTGGTATTTATTTTATCATTGCTTACTATTTCAACTGTCTCATATTTTAATACAAAAAGCTCATCAAATGATCTTACTAACATATCAGATGAAAGAATACCACTACTTCTAACAATAGCTGAGTTAGATACTTTAAGATATAAAATTAGAGCTATCACTTATGAGGTTTTTTCAGTTTATAAAGATGCTGATTACATAAAAAGACTTCAAAATATTAAAGCTAATAGAGAAGCAACTTGGGCTGATATTACTAAAAACTGGGAATATTTTGCAAGTACTCCAAGACAAACTGAAGCTGGTAAAAAAGCTTTTGCTACTTTAGAAACTGCATTTAATGATTGGAAAAAATCTCATGATCCTATTCATGGAAATTTAATCAAATTAATAGAAAACAAAGATGATGAAAAAATTACTTCTTTGATTGCAGAGTATGAAGATAGTGTACAAAAAATGATACCTATATCAAATGTTTTTGGTAAGCTTTTAGAAGAACAAAAAACAAGAACTACAAACTATGCAACAAATATGGTTAAAGATTCTGTATCATCTTCAAATAAATCTCTTACTTTAATTGTAATATTATCGCTTATTGTTATGGCAATTAGTATAGGATTTACAGTTATGACTACAAGATTTGTTGTGAATTCATTAAGCAAACTTCAACAAGGTATATTAGGATTTTTCTCATTTTTAAATGAGGAGAGTAAAAGTGCTACACTAATAGATTTAAAAAGTAATGATGAGTTTGGTGAAATTGCAAAAGTAATAAATCAAAATATTGAAAAAACTGAAAGTTCTATAAAAAAGGATGATGAGTTTATACATGCAACTGAACTTTTCATAAAAGAGCTATCAAGTGGAAATATGCTTGCAAAAATAGAAGTTGAGCCAGATACTCAAAATTTGAAAGTTTTAAAAGAACTTTTAATTAAAATGCAACATTACTTAGAACATACAATTGCAAGAGATATAAATAGATTACTTTTTGTAATAGATAGCTTTAAAAAATATGACTTTACTGCAAGATTTCCAAACCCTTATGCAAAAATTGCTGTTGCTATGAATGAATTAGGAGATGAAATTTCTGCTTTATTAAGACAATCATATGGAACAGGTTTAATGCTAGAAAATAGTTCTCATGAACTTTTAGAAAATGTAAATATTCTAAATCAAAGTTCAAATTCTGCTGCTGCTTCTTTAGAAGAGACTGCTGCTGCTCTTGAAGAGATTACTTCAACAGTAATTAGCAATGCAAATAATGTAGAATTAATGACTAGATTCTCAAACGAAGTTAGTAATTCAGCTAAAAAAGGTCAACAATTAGCAAATCAAACAACAAATGCTATGGATGAGATTAATAATCAAGTAAATAGAATTAATGAAGCAATTGCCGTAATTGATCAAATTGCTTTCCAAACAAATATTCTTTCACTAAATGCTGCTGTTGAAGCTGCAACTGCTGGTGAGGCTGGAAAAGGATTTGCAGTTGTTGCACAAGAGGTGCGAAATCTAGCAAGTAGAAGTGCAGAAGCAGCTAAAGAGATAAAAAATATAGTTGAAAATGCTACATCAAAAGCAAATGAAGGAAAAAATATTAGTTTTGAGATGATTCAAGGATATACGGAACTTCTTGAAAATATAGAAAAACAAAGCCAAACAATAAATGAGATTGCAACAGCTTCAAAAGAGCAACAAGCTGGAATTACACAGATAAATGATGCAGTAACAGGACTTGATCAACAGACACAACAAAATGCGAATATTGCTTCAGATACAAAAACTATTGCAATAAATGCGGATAATATTGCTAAAAAAATTGTTAGTGATTCACATAACAAACAATTTGTTGGAAAAGAAGATGTTGAAAAAGAGAATAAAAAAATTAATTCTACAGTTAAAAATAGTAATATAGTTCTTAATCCTACTAAAAAAAGTTCAGAAATAAAACCTTCAACTACAAAAAAAGATATGGATAAAAAAACACCAATCAAACAAAATGAAATAAAATCATCAGTAAAAGATGATGATGAGTGGGAAAGCTTTTAAAATAGAGATTTTTCTCTATTTTAAACTATATTTATATTTTGAGTCAAGATTTTTTATATCTCATATCAAAAGAGCAACTACACAAAGAGTTTATCTTTGAAAACATATATCCAAATAAAAATCTAAATTACTATTTATGTGATGATTTATCTTTAGAGACTTATATAAAGCTTTGTAAATTTGGATTTATATCAACTTCTATTATTCTTGAGAATAATTTTTATCTACTTCCTGAAATACAATTTGAGTATGCTATTTTAGATTTTAATAATCTTCATATTAGTAAAAAGGTTAAAACTCTTATAAAAAATAGTGAATATAAATTTTGTATAAATACCAATTTTAAGGCTGTTTTAAATCAAATTCAAAATTACCATAAAGATTCTTGGATTGAAGAAAATTATGAAAAGTTATTAATAAACCTAAATAATTTAGAAAATAACAATTCAAACTTTAAATTAGTTAGTATTGAACTATATGATAAAAATAATGAAAAATTAGTAAGTGGTGAAATTGGTTATATGATTTCTAAAACATATACTTCACTAACTGGTTTTTCTTCAAAATCTAAACTCTATAACAATTGGGGCAAACTTCAAATGGTACTATTAGCTCTTTATTTAGAAGAAAATAGATTTGATTTTTGGAATTTAGGGCATCCATATATGCAGTATAAATTTGATTTAGGAGCCAAACTTTATTCAAGAGATGATTTTTTGAAAAGATGGCTAAATAGTATTTAATAGTTTATTGAAACATAAAAACTAAAATCATACTCATTGTCTAATTTTATAAAATCGACACTTTCATATATTGCAAATGATGGTTTTGTAGTTGTTTCGTAATCACTTCTTGGTAACCATTCATGATAAACCCACTGAATAAATGGGAGTAAATCTTCATTTTTTACTTTTAAATCAAATTTTGCATAAACTCCTTCTGCTATTTTGAATTTTGGAATTCTATCGCTTTTTATATTTTTATCATCATCAACTATTATACAAGCAATATATTGACACTCATCAAGTGGAGTAATTGTTGGATTATCATGAAAAAGTGCTGCTCTTTTATACTGTTTTATATTGTTTGTCAAAACCCAAGTTTGAAGTTTTTGCCATGTCTCTTCTATATTTTTATTATAACCTCGATTTCTTATATAATAGCTCTCAATAGCTTTCATTTTTACAATAGTTGGTGTTATATTATCAAAGCTAGCTTTAGATTTCATAGCAAATTTTGATTGTTTTATAATCTCATTTGAGTACTCTTTATATCCACCATTTTTCCACTCTTTTGGACTCATTCCAAATCTATCTTTAAATATTTTTATAAAAGATGATTGTGAAGAGTAGCCACATGAGTTTACAATACTAGAAATTGTTGAATATCTATTTGTAAGAAGTAAATTTGAAGCTTTTTGAAGCCTAATTGATTTTATACTCTCATAAATATTTCTTCCAAATATCTCTTTAAAAACACGATGCATATGAAACTTGCTTATATCTAAATCAATACTAAGCTCTTCAATATCAATGTTTGTTTCAATATGAGTGTATATATAATACATAATATCATTTGCTATTTTTGTTCTTTTCTCTAATGTCTCTTTTTTCATAAGATAATTTTATCAAAAATTAGATAAAATAAGCACTAAACAACAATTTATAAAGCACCAAAAAAGAAGAAGAAAATATAAAATTTTCCTAAAATACGGTACTTTAAATCAAGTGTTGATATAAAATACTTAAAGGAGAAATGTGGAAGCCCTACTACAAGCTATATTTAGCTTTTTTATGATTATGGGAATAGGAACCTCTATACTTTTGGTTATTGGATTTTTATTAAAAGCAAAAGGTGTAACTTTTGTTGAATTTTTTCCAAAAAAAGATAAAGATGTTCCATCTCAAGTTATTTACAATAATGTAATATCTCAAAGTCCAAATCAAGGCTCTTATGGTGTTGATGCTAGAAAAGTTGCTGCTATTATGGCAGCTATACAGCATCACAACAAAAAAGGTTGAAAAATATGTCAAAAAAATATATTGATATAATGGATACTACTTTCAGAGATGGATTTCAATCTGTTTTTGGAGGAAGAGTTTTAATGAATGACTTCTTTCCAGCTGTTGAAGCTGCAAAAGATGCTGGAATAACTCACTTTGAATTTGGTGGAGGAGCTAGATTTCAATCTTTATTCTTCTATCTAAATGAAAATGCCTTCGATATGATGGATAAATTTAGAGCTATTGTTGGTCCAGATGCAAACCTTCAAACTCTTGCGCGTGGTATTAATACTGTTATGCTTGATACTGGAAGTAGAGAACTAATTGACCTTCATGCTAAAATGTTTGCAAAACATGGAACAACAACTATTAGAAATTTTGATGCATTAAATGATGTTCAAAATCTTGAATATAGTGCTCAATGTATTAAAAATCATGGATTAAAACATGAAGCTGTTGTAACACTTATGGATTTACCACCAAATTGTACAGGAGCTCACGATGTTCCTTTTTATGAAAAAACTCTAAGAAATATATTGGATAGTGGATTACCATTTGACTCTATTTGTTTTAAAGATGCAAGTGGTACAAGTAGTCCAAATAAAGTTTTTGAAACTATTAAAATGGCTAGAAAACTTTTAGGTGATTCTACTCATATTAGACTTCATACTCATGAAACTGCTGGAGTTTCAGTTGCTTGTTATTTGGCTGCTTTAGAAGCAGGTGCTGATGGTATTGATTTAGCAGCATCACCAGTTAGTGGAGGAACAAGCCAACCTGATATTCTTACAATGCTTCATGCAACTAAAGGTATGAACTATGATTTAGGTGGTTTAGAAATAGATAAAATTCTAAAATATGAGGAAGTTTTAGCTGATTGTTTAAAAGATTATTTCTTACCGCCTGAAGCTACTCAAGTGTCACCTCTTATACCATTTTCACCAATGCCAGGTGGTGCTTTAACAGCAAACACTCAAATGATGAGAGATAATGGAACTTTAAATAAATTCCCTGAAGTAATTAAAGCTATGCAAGAAGTAGTTGTAAAAGGTGGATTTGGTACAAGTGTAACTCCTGTATCTCAATTTTATTGGCAGCAAGCATATGCAAATGTTATGTTTGGTCCATGGAAACAAATAGCTCCAGGTTATGGAAGAATGGTTCTAGGATACTTTGGTAAAACTCCAGTTGAAGCTGACCCAGAAATAATTAAATTAGCAAGTGAAAAACTAAAGCTTGAACCAACAAAAAGAAATCCTTTGGATATAGCAGATGAAGATCCAAAGAAAAAAATAGATGTTTGGAGACAAAGATTAGAGATAGAAGGTATAGAAGCAACTGAAGAGAATATTTTTATTGCTGCTGCTTGTGATGAGAAAGGTATTGCATTTTTAAAAGGTAATGCACCTTTAAATGTAAGAAAAAATGAAAAAAAAGATGAATCTAAAAAAATAGGAGAAAATAAAATGTCAAACGGAAATTATACAGTTGTAGTAGATGGTCAAAGATTTAATGTATCAGTTTTTGAAGGAGATGTTCAAAATATTCAAGTTGCACAACCTGTTCAACAAGTAGTTCAACAAGCACCTGTTCAAGCAGCTCCAGTAGCAGCTTCAAAACCTGTTTACAATGGAA
>ERZ650307.1806-NODE-1806-length-11845-cov-14.782528_pt1 | contig 11845 bp, 9 predicted proteins | sample MGYA00376243_ERZ650307 | MGnify/ENA primary metagenome ERZ650307 (study PRJEB26733, sample SAMN07839242) | wastewater metagenome | biome: urban; feature: artificial channel; material: waste water | place: USA: North Carolina | collected 2016-03-31 ... | reverse complement strand
AAAGCTTTTAGAGAACTTTTAAAAGCAAATGATTATGAAGGAACTTTAAGTGTTGGGCAACAGCAAGTTAGAGCAGGTGCTCATGTAATTGATGTTTCAGTTGGATTTGCAGGTCGTGATGAAAGATTTGATATGGATGAGGTTGTTGCACTTTATTCTCAAAAAGTTGCACTTCCTTTAATGCCAGATTCTACTCAAATATATGCACTTGAAGCAGCACTTAAACAAATTGGTGGAAGAGCGATTATTAACTCTGTAAACCTTGAAGATGGGGAAGAGAAGTTTGATGCAGTTTGTTCATTGGCTAAAAAATTTGGAGCAGCATTAGTTTGTCTTGTTATTGATGAAGTTGGAATGGCAAAAACAAAAGAAGATAAAATTAGAATTGCTGAGAGAATTTTTGATTTATGTGTAAATAGACATGGTTTTGACCCACATGATTTAGTGTTTGATATGCTTACATTTACAATTGGTTCAGGGGATGATGAATATAGAACTGCTGGTGTTGAAACTATGGAAGCAATTAGAGAATTCCAAATTTTACATCCAGAAGTGGGAACAACTTTAGGATTATCAAATATCTCTTTTGGTCTTGACCAAAAAGCTAGAATTTATCTAAATTCTATCTATCTTGACCATTGTGTAAAAGCTGGACTTACAAGTGCTATTGTAAATGTAAAACATATTTTACCACTTAATAAAATAAGTGCAGAAGATAGATTGGCTTGTGATAATTTGATTTTTAATAACCATGAAAATGGTGACCCTTTATTTGCCTTTATTGAACACTTCTCAAATGTAGAAGCTCAAGAGGAGCAAACAGATGAAGAGTATCAAAAAATGGAACCAATCAAAAAAGTACAAAAACTTTTACTTGATGGGGACAAAGATAGATTATTACCACTTGTTGAAGAGTTAAGACATACAGTAAAACCAGAACTTATTGTAAATGAGTGGTTAATTGATGGTATGAAAATCATTGGTGAACTTTTTGGAAGTGGACAAATGCAGTTACCATTTGTACTTCAAAGTGCTGAAACTATGAAAGCTACTGTTGATGCTTTAAATCCATTTTTACCAAAACAAGAAAAAAGTACTGAAACTACTGTTGTAATTGGTACAGTTAAAGGTGATGTTCACGATGTTGGTAAAAATTTAGTTGATATTATTTTAAGTAACAATGGATTTAAAGTAGTAAATATTGGAATAAAAGCTGATTTAAATCAATTTTTAGAAGCTGCAAAAGAACACAACGCAGATGCTATTGGAATGAGTGGATTACTTGTAAAAAGTACAGCTGTAATGAAAGAGAATCTTGAAGAGATGCAAAGACTTGGAATAAAAATTCCAGTTATGCTTGGTGGTGCTGCTTTAACTAAAAACTTTGTTGATGATTATTGTAGACCAATTTATGATGGAGCTATTTTTTATTGTAGAGATGCTTTTGATGGTGTTGTATCTATGCAAAGAATTGAAAAAGGTGGAGAGCTTGATACAAAACTAGCTGCTGATTTAATTGAAAAAATTGATACAAGCGATAGAGTTGAAAAAGAGGAGGCTATAATTCCTCCTTATGAAGAGATCTCTATGCCAAAAAGAGAGTTTATAGTTCCTCCATATTGGAATAAAGTTGCAAAAACTGGAGATGAGCTAGATAAAGAGTTGATATTTTCTTGGATAAATCACAGAGTTTTATTTAGACAAAGATGGGGATATAAAAGAGGAAAACAAACACCTGAAGCATTTATGAAGTATGAAAAAGATGTTGTTGAGCCACTTTATTACTCTTTAAAAGATGAACTTATTTCAAAAAATATATTTGAACCAATTGCTATATATGAGTATTATCCTTGTATATCTCATGACAATAAGCTATATATTTTTGATAAAAAATATATTTACAACAATCTTGAAGAGGCAAAAAATGTTCCACCTTTAAGTGAAGCTATAAAAGTGATGGAATTTCCAAGACAAAAAAGAAAACCTTTTAGATGTATAGCTGACTTTTTTGCAAATGATAGATTAGATGTTGTAGGATTTACACTTGCAAGTGCTGGACTTAAAATAAGTGATTATGAAAGAGAGTTTTATGATCGTGGAGAGTTTACAAAATATTATCAAATTCACGGTCTTGGAGTTGAACTAGCTGAAGCTTTAGCTGAGGTTTTACATAAGCAAATAAGACTTGATTGGGATATTGTTCCTAAAGAGGGGCATAAATTAAGTGATGTTCAAATGAAACAATATGTTGGTTGTAGATACTCTCCAGGTTATGCAGCTTGTCCTGAATTATCACAAAATAGAGATATTTTTGATTTACTTAATCCTGAAAAATATGGAATAGAACTTAGTGAAACATTCCAAATGCACCCTGAGCAAACTACTTGTGCAATTGTTGTTCACAACAAAGAGGCAAACTATTATAATGTGTAGATTTAAGAAGTTTACTTCTTAAATCTAATTCTTATCAAGGTTAATAGGTAACAAAATATTAAATTTTGCACCTTTATAATCTATATTATTATATAAGAATTTATAGTTTTCTACAAAAATAGTACCTTTTAGATTATTATCCACCAAAATCTTTGACATATATAGACCAATTCCTGTACCTTGAGATTTATGTTTTGTTGTAAAATATGGTTCAAAAATTCTAGATATAATCTCATCTTTTATACCCATTGCATTATCAAAAATTTCAATAACTATATTTTTTTGATTTTTAGAAATATTAATAAAAATATATCTTGGCTCTTCATCTTTTAAATCTTTCAAGGCATCTTTTGCATTTGTAATAATATTCATTAAAATTTGAATTAAATCATTTTCAATAGTTGAAAACTCAAAATCATCTATATTTTTTATAACTTCAATATGATGAGATTGTAAAGATGGATTTAAAATATCGAGTACTTTTTGTACTAAATGGTTTATATTTACATTAGATAAAACTTTATCTTTATCTAAGAAGCTTCTAAAATCTTCAATAGTATTACTTAAGTAAGATATAGAAGATTTTATATGATTTATTGAATCATAGAAATCTTTATCCTCTAGCATATTTAGATTTTTTTTAAGCTCCATTCCTGAAGTACAAATACCAATAGTTGATAGTGGTTGTCTCCATTGATGAGCTATATTTTCAAGCATTTCACCCATTGCTGCCATTTTTGATTGTTGTAAAAGAATTCCATTTTTCTCTTCATTTTGTTTTATCTCAAAAGCAACTCTATTTTCTAATTCTTGATTTGTTTTTTTGAGTAAATAAGCTCTATAAATAATAGCTAGAATAAAAAATATAGCTAAAATTAAAATAAATAACTTAAGAACTGCATCTTTATCAATACTATTTTGATAGTTTACATATACCCATTTATTAAAAAATTCATGTTTCTGATTTTCGTTTATTGAATTCAAAGCCTTATTTAAAATCGAGGCAAGAGTTTTATTTTCAATATTTGTTGCCATATAAAGTTTTAGATTTTCATCTATTTTCCCAGATACTTTGATATCTCCTACAAAATGATTTTGTATCTCATATCCAATAACAGCAAGAGAGTCAATAGCAGCATAAACTTCACCTTTTCTTACAGCTTCTAAAGCTTCATAAAGATTTGGGTACTCTACGAAATTGATATTTTTATATCTATTTTTTATTATATTACTTGTTGCAAAATCTTTCACAAGAGCAATTTTAACTCTTTTTAGAGTTTTTAAATCTTCAATAAAAGGTTTAGAAATATCTGTAGCAATCACAAAAGGAAAATCCAGATAAGGGTTTGTAAAATTAAAAAGCTTTTCTCTATTTTTCTTATCTGCAATTGTTGTTAAGATATCACACTTATTTTCTACAACTTTTTCAAAACTTTCATGCCAATTTAAAGTTGGTACAAAATTTAATTCTATATCTAAATTTTTTGAAATTTCTACAAGATACTCTTCTATAATTCCAATATGTTTATTATTTAAAGTAGCTTCAAATGGCATTAAATCGTTATGAGAACAATAAGTAAAAGATTTTTTTGTTTTTAAATACTCTTTTTCTTCACTATTTAGTTCATTTTGAAAACTATTATGTAAAACAAAACTTTTTAAATCTATATCATTTTTTATTAAACCCATAACCTTATATGTATTTAATATTAGGTTCATTTTTTCATTAGAAATTGTTCCAATATCTCCATTTTTATCAAAAATAATTTTCTTTATCTCATTTGCTTCAAAAAGTAGTGCCTCTTTACTTTTATTTAGTGGATTATATTTCTCAAAAACAATATCAACACTTTTTTCAATATTTTCAAATGCCCATTTCCAACCATCTATTGAAGCTTTATAAAAATCATATACAATTTTTGGGTTTTTTTCTGCAAATTCACTATTTGTAAACATAATATTTTCATAAAAGTCAAATCCATAATCTTTTGGGTAGAAAATTTTGCTTTCATAACCTTTTTCTTTTAATAAAAAAGGTTCATTTGTAGTATAAGAAGCCATTAAATCAGCTTTTTTATTTATTAAATCATCAACATTAAAAGAGTGAGGAATTAGTTTTACAGATTTAATATCAAAGTTTTGACTACTAAACATAGCTTGTAAATTTGCAAAATTTAGCTGCTCATCTGCAATCATTAAGTTTTTATCTTTTAAATCTTTAATAGAGTCTATATTTGAATTTTTTAAAGCCAAAATCACAAGAGGTGAAGTTTGAAAAATAGCTCCAAATATAGATATATCTGCACCATTTGATTTATGCACTATTAAAGAGCTAGAAGCAAGTCCAAAAGTTGCTCTATTTTGTGTAACTTCTTGCAACACATTTGTTTCATTTTGAAATTTTTTAAACTCAACATCAAGTCCAACTTTTTGATAAAAGCCTTTCTCTTTTGCTATATAAAATCCAGCAAACTGGAACTGGTCAAGCCACATAAGTTGAAGCGAAACTTTTTGTAAATCTGTAGAATATAGGTATTTGAAAAGTAAAATAAGAATAAATATCTTTTTCAAAATCCACCTTAGCTTTAAAATTTTAACAATTATTATAGCAAACTAAGATAGAATTGTGACAATTTATTTGAGGAAATATTATGAATAGAGAAAAAAATATTAAAAACTACATATTGAATTATATTTATGCAACTTCAAAACAACCAATTTTATTAAAAGATATGTTGGTTGCTTCAGTTCAATACAGAAATGATATGGAAGTTGATAGTTCAAGATTAGGATTTAGACTGAGATTAACAAGGGCTTATCTTGTTTATGTTTGGTTAGTTTTAGCAGTTCTTCTACCTATTTCTCTTCTTACGCATAAATTGTTGGCAAAAATAGATGCACATATATCAATTGTTGGTGGGATGATTATCACAGCACTTATATTTATGGGATTTAACTATTTTAAAGATATTGTAAAAAAAGAGATGACAAAAAGTAGATTAAAAAAGGCTTGGAGTTTACATTTTCCATTTTTTGATTATGAAGAGTATGCTAATAAAGTAAATGAGATTTTTGAAGAGGCTATGAGAGAAGAGGTTTCAAAAAGAGATTTACAAAAATATATTTTAGATAGATTGACTAATATTTAGTAATCTATCTTTTATCTAAAACTGTATCTAAAGCTAGTTTTGTATTTGCCCATCTATTTTGAGAATTTAGCATTACTAGCAAAATATCTTTTTTCCCTTCTTTTGCTCTTGCAATTAAACAAGGTCCAGCTTTACTTGTATAACCAGTTTTAACTCCAATCATATATTTCTCTTTTGGAAGAAGTTTATTACTAGTATGTGCAAAGTAAGATCTTTTTGTATTTATTGCTTTAAAACTATAACTCTCTTTTTTTACAATATTATTAAAAGTACTATTTTTGATAGAGTATTCTGTAAGCTTCAATAAATCACTTGCAGTGCTTTTGTGATTTGGAGCATCAAAACCACAAGGATTTTCGAAATTAGTATTTATCATACCTAGTTTTTTTGCTTTTGTGTTCATCATAGTTACAAATTTTTGTTTGCTTCCATTTCCAAGATAAATTGCAATAGCATTTGCTGCATCATTTGCTGATTTTATCATAGCAGCATTTACTAAATCTCTTAAGTAAAACTTCTCTCCAACTCTAAAATTCATAATTGTAGGTTCTACTTTTTTCATCTCAGCAGTAATTGTAACAACACTATCCATTTTACCACTTTCAATGGCTATTATTGATGTCATAATTTTTGTTAAACTAGCAGGTCTTATTAGTTGATTTGCATCTTTTTGAAAAATTAACTGTTTTTTGTTTAAGTCTTTTACAATAATTGAGTCTAAATCTTTTTCAATTTTTTGAAAAACGTTTGCATCACTGTAAGCAAGGGCAATTATTGGGCTTAAAAGCAAGATAAATATTTTTAAAAAGTTTCTCATGAATTTTCCTGTTGTTTTATTGAGTTTGCATTATATTGAAAAAAAAATTAAATAAAGCTATCAAATAGGGCTTTTGCATCTTTATTTCTAATTTTTTTTAACTCCATATCTATATATTTTCCAATTTTCTCTTGTTTGTTTTTAAAAGCTAGAGTTATTTTTCTTTTTGTTGGTCTTGTTTCATAGATATAAAATCCAGCTTCATACATAGACAATCTTATATTTGTAGAGATTGCATAAGTTGTTAAAATAGAGTCTTCTTTTGAAATCTTGTAAATATCTTCAAAATACTCTTTTGTCCAAAGCTCTTTATTTACCTCACTTGAAAAAGCATCTTGATAAACTATGTCAAAAAAATCTTTTGGAAAAGTTTTTAGATACTCTCTTGCATCGCCTATAAAAATCTCTATTTTTATCTTCTCATCTTCATATTTTTGATTGAGTGATAGTTGATTTATAATATTTTTAAACTTTTCAAACTCTTTTGGATATGAGAAGTTTTGTAAAGATTTTATTAAATCAAAATCAAGCTCTGGAGAGTAGATATTTATTTTAATATCAAGTTTGTTTTCTAAAATATAAAAGATAGTTGCAAAACTATTGTAACCCAAACCAAAACAGATATCTAAAATATTTAACTCTTTTTTATTATAAGAGTGCGAAAATGCTGGAATAATGTGTTTATGCAAAGCTTCACTAAATCCACCATCTTCTGTGTTATGAAAGTGTTGATTATATTTTAAAGAGAAAAGTGTATGGCTACCATCATTTGTGGTAACCAGTTTATCTTCTAGCAAATTAGTTTCCTAAACTCTCTAATTTCTCTTGGCTTAAAAATAGTTTCTCATTTGACATAACTCCAATATTTGAAGCTAAAATATCTCTTGCTATATCTTTTGCTTCAGGAAGTGAGTGCATAGCACAAGTTCCACATTGGAAAATATTTAGTTCTGGAATGTCACTTTGTTTCTCAACTTTTAAAACATCTTCCATAGATTTTTTCCAAGCAGTTGCTACCTCTTCTTCTTTTGGAGTTCCTATTAAACTCATGTAAAATCCAGTTCTACAACCCATTGGTGAAACATCTATGATTTCAACTGTAGGAGAGTTTAAATGGTTTCTAATAAATCCAGCAAACAGATGCTCTAAAGTATGAATACCTTTTTCGCTTAGCATCTTTTCATTTGGTTTACAAAATCTTAAATCAAAAACTGTAATAGCATCTCCTTTTGGTGTTTGCATAACTTTTGCAACTCTAACTGCAGGTGCTGGCATAATTGTGTGATCAACTCTAAAACTATCTAATAGTGGCATATAAAATCCTTTGAATATATTTTAATTTTTGAGTGATTATAGCTAAAGAAATTTAAAGATAGTTTTCTTAAAAAAGATTATTTTTGTAAATTTTGGATAATATAAACTATTTTAATTTAAAAGAGAAAATAGCGAAAATTATGAAAAGTACAGAATATTTTATTTTAAAAAAATTAGAAGATGGATACAAGTTAAATCTTTTAAATAGTTGGAATAAAGAGACTATTCCAACTATTATAGAAGAGATTAAAAGCTTAAAATTTCATCCAAATAAAAAAATGTATATAGATTTTCAGGATTTAAAAGAGCTTGATAGTATTGCTATTATTTATTTAATCTCATTTTTAAAAAAATTCAAAAAGCAAAATATTTCATATTTGAACTTTGAAAAGTATGAGCAAATTTTTGACTTTTATCAAAAACATTATCAAAATGAGTTTCTTAAAGAGAAAAAGATATTAAATAGATTTTTTGAAAATGTTGGAAAAAAAGTATATGATATATTAAAATCTACAAAACTATTTATAGATTTTCTAGGAAAAGTTTTTTATTTTCTTTTTTATTTAGTAGTTAATCCAAAAAAGATTAGATTTAAAGCTACTTTAAAATATATTGAAACATCAGCAGTAGATGCACTTTTGATTGTTGCTGTGACTGCTTTTTTGGTTGGAGTTGTTATTGCTTATCAAGGAGCTGTTCAGCTTGAAAAGTTTGGGGCAAATATTTTTGTAGTTGAGATGATAAGTATCACTATGTTTAGGGAGATAGCTCCACTTGTAACTGCTATTGTAATAGCTGGAAGAAGTGCAAGTAGCTATACAGCAGAAATAGGTGCTATGAAAATAACAGAAGAGATAGATGCTATGAGAACTATGAATTTTGAGCCAATAATATTTTTAACAATTCCTAGAATTTTTGCTTTGTGTATATCTTTGCCACTTTTGGTATTTTTTGCAGATATTGTTGGAGTAATGGGTGGAATGGTAATCGCATATACAAGTTTAGATATCACATATGTAGAGTTTATAAATAGACTTCAAAATGAAGTTCCTGTAAAACATTTATTATTAGGAGTTTTTAAAGCTCTATTTTTTGGATTTTCTATAGCAATTATTGGTTGTTTTAGAGGTTTTCAAGTTGAAAATAATACTACAAGTATTGGAAAATATACAACAATAAGTGTTGTAAATGCAATATTTGTTGTTATTTTACTAGATGCAGTTTTCTCTGTAATATTTACTCAAATGGGAATATAAGATGGAAATAATAAAAGTTTCAAATCTTCACACAGCTTTTGGAGATAATATTGTACACAATGATATATCTTTTAGTGTAAATGAGGGTGAAATATTTGGAGTTTTAGGTGGAAGTGGAAGTGGAAAGAGTGTTTTGGTAAAACAAATAGTTATGCTAAATCAGATACAAAAAGGTAAAATTGAGATTTTTAATAAAGATATTTCAAAACTAGGAATAGATGATTTAGAGAGCTTGAAGCTAAATTTTTCTTATCTTTTTCAATTTGGTGCTTTGTACTCTTTTTTAAATGTTATTGAAAATATTAGTGTGATGTTAAAAGAGTACACAAATTTACCAAACGATTTGATAGAAAAAATTGCTTACACAAATTTAGATATAGTTGGACTTCCAAAACATACAGCAAAACTATATCCAAGTGAGCTTAGTGGTGGAATGAAAAAAAGAGTTGCCCTTGCACGAAGTCTTGCAATGCAACCAAAACTTCTATTTTTGGATGAGCCAACAAGTGGATTAGATCCTGCTAGTACACAAAGTGTAAATGAGCTTTTGCTATATTTAAAGAAAAATCTAAATATTACAACAGTTATAATAACTCACGATTTAGAGACAATAAAAACAGTTCTTGATAGGTTTATAATTATAAGAAAAGAGAAGATATTTGATGGTAATATAACTGAAGCTATGAGTTCCAAAGATGAGTTTATAAAAGAATTTTTAACACATAAAAAGGCAGATTAATGGATACAAGAATTAATTTTTTTAGAATAGGTTTATTTGTAAGTGTAATATCTTTTTTACTAATTCTTGCAATATTTTGGTTGGGAAAATATGGTTTAGAAGATAAAAAATATGATACTTATTATATCTATTTTGATGAGTCTATTTCTGGATTAAATATAGGTTCACCTATAAAATATAAAGGTTTTGATGTAGGACTTGTAAAGTATATAAAAATAAGTCCTCATAATTCAGAAAAAATTGAAGTAGAAATACAGATTCAAAAAGGAACTCCAATAAAAGATGATAACTATGCAATTTTGGGGAATCTTGGAATTACAGGTTTAAAGTATGTTGAATTAAAAGGTGGAAGTAGTGAAGCAAAACCTTTGGAAGAAAATAAATATGGTCTAAAAATAATAAATTCAAAAAAATCAGCTTTGAGTAATCTTGTTGATTCAACTGAAGATATTACAAAAGAGCTTACTTTTTTACTTCACTCTTTTAGAGATGTTTTAAATGAAGATAATTTAAAAAACTTCTCAATACTTCTTGAAAATAGCCAAAAAAGTATGGCAAATATTGAAAAGTTTTCTGATTATTTAGTAAAAAATCAAAATAATATTGATGAACTTTTACTTAGTATGAAAAACTTTGCTACTATTGGAAGCTCATCTTTTATTAGTGTAAAAACTTCAGCTGATAATTTTAAAGCATTAACAACAAAGATGAAAGAGGATTTTGACAAAGGAAATTTTGATATAAAAGGGATGGCTCAAGAGAGTATTAATAATTTAGAAACAGTTTTAAAAAATCTTGATAATACTTTAAATCAAACTCAAGACTTAATGAATAATCTAAATGAAAGCCCAAGTGATTTGATATTTAAACAAAAGGCAATAAAATATGGACCAGGAGAAAAAGATGATTAAACAAAATAAAATCTTGTTTGCAAGCAAAAGTACTTTTTTAGTTTTTATAATATTTTTTATATTTAGTGGATGTGGATTAAAACAAGAGAGTTTATCTATAAATCATTATGGAATAGATTTTAAAACTCAAAAAAAAGCTGAGGTTTCAAAATTAAAATCAATTTTAATTGAAGAGGTAAATGTAAATAGAAGTTTTAATCTAACATCTATTTTCTATAGTACAAAACCATATTTATTTGAAGAGTATGCACAAAATAGATGGATAAATCTGCCTTCAAATATGATTTATAATCAATTGACAGATTCTTTTATTACAAGTAATATTTTTGAAAATGTAGTTTTAAAAGATAAAAAAATCGAACATGAATATAGTTTAAAAACTGAAGTTATAAAACTTTATCAAACTTTTGAAGAAGATAAATCTTATGCAGTTTTAAAACTAAAATTTGATTTAGTAAAAGATGAAAAGATAGTAAAATCTTTTAATTTTGATAAAAAAGTATTATGCAAATCGAACAATGCTTATGGTTTTGTACAAGCTACAAATAAAGCTTTTGAAGAGAGTATAAATAGCTTATTGAGTAGTTTTTGATTTTAATTAATGAGGAGTTTCTATGAAATACAATGATTTAGATTTAAAAAATTGGCAAGAGTTAGATATAAATACAGACTCTTTATGGATTATTAGTCAAAGAGATAAAACTGGTAAACATAAAAATGTATATCATGGTAATTTTATTCCTCAAATTCCAAATCAACTTATACAAAGATATACAAAAAAAAATGATATTGTTTTAGAGCCATTTATGGGAAGTGGAACTACACTTTTTGAGTGTGAAAAGCTAAATAGGAAATATATAGGCTTTGATATAAATCCAACAATGTTGGATTATGTAAACAATAGTATGATAGATAGCAGTTTTGAGAATAACTTCTATATAAACTATTGTAACTCTTTAGATAGTTTTGAAGTTAATCAAAATATAGAAAAAGCAAATGAGAAATTTAATACTAAAAGTGTACAATTTGTCTTAATGCATCCACCATATATGGATATTGTAAAATTTACAGATAATGAAAATGATATGTCTAAAATAGACAATATCAATGAATTTGTAAAAAAGTTTAAAATAATTTGTGAGAATAGTTTGAAATATTTGGATAAAGATAGATATTTTGCAGTAGTTATTGGAGATGTTTATAAAAATAGTGAAGTTTTACCTTTG
>ERZ650307.1796-NODE-1796-length-11888-cov-5.610581_pt1 | contig 11888 bp, 8 predicted proteins | sample MGYA00376243_ERZ650307 | MGnify/ENA primary metagenome ERZ650307 (study PRJEB26733, sample SAMN07839242) | wastewater metagenome | biome: urban; feature: artificial channel; material: waste water | place: USA: North Carolina | collected 2016-03-31 ... | reverse complement strand
CCGGCACAGAAGCGCCCCTTCCGTATCCGGGACATACGGAGCCACTTCCTGACAGACGTATAGTATCCTGTTCGATGCCATTGGTTGAAATTTTTTCTTCATCTCCTGGTGCGGTGTGCTCGGAGTGCCCGCCGGTCGGAAACGATGATTTTTTAGCTTGCTCGGCGAAGAAGGCACGGGCCGGATGCAATGCGAAAAGTTGCCTTGTCGTGCTGCCGTACCTCACTTCACGAAAGTTTATCTTTCGCAAAGATAGTGAAAGATGAGAGCAATCGCGCGGGCTTGCACGCAAAAGATTGCCGAACCGCCTCCTATCTTCTGCAAAGATAGTGATTTTTCTTAAAGAATCAGCATCGCGTCGCCATAAGTTCCGAAGCGGTAGCCCTCCTCTTTGGCTATTTTGTAGGCATTCATTATCAGGTCGTAACCTCCGAATGCCGAAACCATCATCAGTTGGGTCGAGTAGGGAAGCTGGAAGTTGGTCACCATGGCGTCGGCCACCGAAAATTCGTACGGGGCGAAGATGAACTTGTTGGTCCAGCCCTCCATCGGCTTGATCATGCCGCCGGTCGAAACGGCCGTTTCGAGCGTTCGCATGACCGTCGTGCCGATCGAAACGATCTTATGTCCTTCGCGTTTGGTCTTGTTTACCGTTTCGGCCGTGGGTTCGTCCACGAAGAACTGTTCGGAGTCCATCTTGTGCTTCGAGAGGTCTTCGACATCGACCGTGCGGAAGTTGCCCAGACCGACGTGGAGCGTGATGAACGCCTTTTCGATCCCCTTGATCTCCATGCGTTTGAACAGGTGCTTGGAGAAATGCATGCCGGCTGTCGGGGCGGCTACGGCGCCCTCTTTGCTGGCGAAAATGGTCTGGTAGCGCTCGGCGTCTTCCGGCTCGACCTTTTCGCGCACCCACTTGGGCAGCGGGGTTTCGCCCAGTTTGAAGAGGGTTTCTTTGAACTCTTCGTAGGACCCGTCGAACAGGAACCGGAGCGTGCGGCCCCGTGAAGTGGTATTGTCGATCACCTCGGCTACCAGCAGGTCGTCGTCGCCGAAGTAGAGCTTGTTGCCGATGCGGATCTTGCGGGCCGGATCGACCAGTACGTCCCACAGGCGCAGCTCGCGGTTGAGTTCGCGCAGCAGGAAGATTTCGATTTCGGCGCCCGTTTTCTCCTTGTTGCCGTACAGACGGGCGGGGAAAACCTTCGTGTCGTTGAAGATGAATAGGTCTTTTTCATCGAAGTATTCGATGATTTCTTTGAAAATGCGGTGTTCGATGGTGCCCTTGGCACGATTGACCACCATCAGGCGGGATTCGTCCCGGTTTTCGGCCGGGTATTTCGCCAGCAGGTCGGCGGAGAAGTCGTAACCGTATTGCGATAGTTTCATGGCTAAAAGTATTTGCGAACATTTTTTCGGTCCGTGGGCAGCGCTGCAGGCAGTTTTGCGGGTACGGAGCAAGATAAACCGTCAATTTATCTATACGAAAAATAAGTTATTTTGTTTCAGCTTTTTGCAGTTTTTCGAGAAAAAAGTTCAATTCGTGCGCCGCATCGAGCCGAAAACCTCCGCTGCGGGTGCGGCAGAGCGAGGTGAGGTGCGCACCGCTGCCGAGCGCCTGGCCGATCTCTCCGGCCAGCGAACGGATGTAGGTCCCCTTGCTGCACCGGACCCGGATGCGGATGCGGGGCAGGTCGTATTCCATGAGCTCCATTTCGTAGATGTTGATGAGCGCTTTGCGCAGTTCCACCTCTTCGCCCGCGCGGGCCAGCTCGTAGGCCCGGACGCCTTCGACCTTCTTGGCCGAATAGAGGGGCGGGGTTTGCAGTCGTTCGCCGGTGAGCGAGCGGAGCACCTCCTCGACCGCTTCGCGCGTGATATGTTCGAAGGGATAGGTCCTGTCGATGGGGTGTTCGAGGTCGAAGCTGGGGGTCGTAGCGCCCAGCATCAGGTCGGCGACGTACTCTTTCTCCTCGGCTTGCAGGGCGTCCGCCATTTTGGTCGCCTTGCCGATGCAGACCAGCAGGATGCCCGTTGCGAGCGGATCGAGTGTTCCGGCATGGCCGACCTTGATTTTCGGGTAACCGGCCCTGCGCAGGGCGAACTTGATTTTGCGGACTACGTCCGAGGAGGTCCACTCCAGCGGTTTGTCGATGACGGCGATGTAGCCCTCTTCGAAGTCGATTCCCTGTAGGTTCAGTTCGGATTGTTGCGTCATGTGCGGATTATTGGATCACGAAATAGCGGATGATGGCCAGCCCTCCGACCAGCGTACAGTAGATGGCGAACCAGTTGAGCTTTCCCCGTTTAACGATGTTTATCATGAATTTGCAGGCCAGACAGCCGACTACGAACGCAGCAGCGAATCCGGCGAGCAGGGGTGCGGTCCCGATGCTTTGGGCGGCCAGTTCTCCGCTCATCAGGTCGAGAACCATCTTGCCCAGGATCGGTGCCAGCACCATCAGGAAGGAGAATTGGGCCACGCTCTCCTTGCGGTTGCCCAGAATCAGTCCCGTGGCGATCGTCGTGCCCGAGCGCGACAGACCCGGCAGTGTGGCGACCGCCTGCGCCAGACCGATGATGAAGGCGTCGCGGTAGGAGATGGTCTCCTTGTGGCGGGGTTTGGCGTAGTAGGCGAAAGTCAGCAGTATGGCCGTGACCAGCAGCATCGCTCCGACCAGCAGCAGGATCCCGTGGTTGGGAAGATCCTCGACCAGCGACTGGAGGAAAGGCTCCAGCGTGAAGCCCACGATGACCACCGGGATCATCGAAAGGATGATCTTCAGCACGTAGGCCTGTTCCGCGTTGAATCGTTTGGAGAAGAGTCCCACGACCAAGCGTTTGATTTCGCTCCAGAGCACGACGATCGTGCTCAGGACCGTCGCGGCGTGCAGCGTGAGATCGAAGGTGAGTCCTCCCACTTCGGGATCGACGCCCAGCAGTTCTTTGGCCAGCTGCAGGTGGCCGCTGCTCGATACGGGCAGGAATTCGGTCAGGCCCTGGACGATGCCCAGGATGATAGCTTGAATGGTTTCCATTTTACAGTTCTCGGGGATATTTCGGTATCGGGGGATGCGCGGGTTTCAACCCGGCTTCCGGCGGTCGGAGAAGTCCGGATTCAGAATCGTTTGAGAATGGCGTAAATTTCGAAGATGAAGCCGCCGATCACCAGGATCGGGGCGAGCGTGATGCGGCGCCAGGAAAACATGGCGTAGTTGAACTCGTCGGGCGAGTCGCTGCCGCCGCCGGCCATCAGGACGAAGCCCAGAATGATGACGATCAGTCCGGCGAGCAACAGGATGTAATTTTTGAGCGAGAGCGGCATCTTCGGATCGTTTTTATCGTTGATCTCCTTGAATTTTTTCATGGTACGGGGATTTTTAGTAGAGATAGATCTTGTTGGATTTCATGTTGACGAACTTGTTGACGGCGAAGAACGTGAAGCAGAGCGAGATCAGGATGCCGCCCAATACCATGCCGCCCACGATGATTCCGATTTTCATGGTTTCGGCCAGCGACATCAGTTCCGGAACCGCCTCGTTCAGTCCGTAAACGGCCGTCAGGAAGAGTGCCGAGGCGATGATTCCCGACAGAATGCCTTGTGTGATGCTGCTGCCCAGGAACGGTCGCATGATGAACCATTTGGTTGCCCCTACGAGCTTCATCGTGTTGATCAGGTAGCGTTTCGAGAAGATCGCCAGCCGGATCGTGTTGTTCAGCAGGATGAGCGAGATGACGAGCAGGGCTCCGCCGAAGAGTAGCAGCACCAGCCGGATCTTCGCGATCGTGGCATGCAGCCGCTCGACGGTCTGTGCCGGATAGGAAACCCGGTCCACGCCGTCGAGTTCGGCAATTTGGGCGATGAAGGTTTCGAGCTTGTCCGGGTCCGCCGAATCGGCTGACAGGGTCAATTCGAACGAGTCGAGCAGCGGATTCTCTTCGAGGATCGCCTCGAACTCCTGTTCGAACATCTGCCGGAAATCGGTGTCGTTCAGTTTATCGTCTTTGGAGCTGTATTCCACATGGCTCACCAGCTCGTTGGCTTCGAACCGTTTGCGGAGCGATTCTTTTTGTTTTTCGTCCGCTCCGTTGCGGAGCTCGACGGTGACGGTGACGCTCTCCTGCAACGTGCGGGCAACCTGCATGGCGGCCGTCATCAGGTATCCCACCGATCCCAGCAGGAAGAGCACCAGGGCGATGCTGATGTTCGAAACGATGTAGGAATTGCGTACCTTACGCTTGAGTCTTTTGTCGTCTTTCATGGCGTAAAACGAGTATAACGGTTGCAATGATGCCTGCGAGAATCGCGAGCGACGAGGCGAGCGTCACGCCTTCGGCGACGTTCCAGCCGGGGGCGCGGAACCGCCATTCGACCGTGTGCGTACCGGCCGGGAGCTCCATTCCCCGCAGCAGGTAGTCGGCTCGGAAATAGGGAGTTTCGATGCCGTCGATATAGGCTGTCCAGCCGTCCTTGTAGTAGATCTCCGAGAAGATCGCCGTACCGGGCGCAGTGGCCGTGTATTCGTACCGGAGATAATTGGGCCGGTACTCCTCCAGACGGATTTCCCCTTCGCCGCCGATCAGGGGGCGGATATCGAACTCACGGGTGTTGATGACAGCCGCCGTTTTGGTGTCGATGCGCCCCAGGGCGTCGATCTCCTCTTCGGGAGTGGCGGCATCGACGACCTCCTGCACGAACCAGGCCGGGCCGTTGGCTGTGGCCCGCAATTCGGCGACGGGCTGTCCCGTCGGGTCGAAGCGGATGAGGTAACGCGTGTTGAGCATGTCGAGTACGCCCTCGTCCATCGACGTAAGATAACGCTCGATCAAGTCCTGGTAGCGGGCCAGTTTGGCGCCGTGGTAGCCGCCCACCGAACGGTGGAAGTAGGAGGTCGTAGCATCGTTGAAGGGGCTGACCGTGAGGTTCAGCACCCGGAATCCGGGTTCCGGGTCGCGCAGGATCGCGCGGTCGGCTTCCGTGGGCTGTATCTGCTGGCGCCGTGCGGCGACGAAGCGGCTTTGAGGCAGGTAGCGCAGGTTGACCGGCACCAGGTCGATCAGAACGATCACGCCGAGCAGCGCTATGAGCCAGCCCCGTCTGATCCGTCCCAGGGCGAAGAGCAGCACGCTGCCCGCCGCGAGGGCGATCATTACGAGCGAGCGCCAGGCATCGGAGCGCATGATCGCGGCCCGGTCGGCGGCCATGGCGTCGGCCGTCACCTCTCCCAACTCTTCGGGAGCGCCCTGTGCGATGGCTTCCTGCATACCTGCGGCTTGGAACATCTGGTAGTATTGGCGGCTCATGAAATCGGCGGCTTCCGTCCGGCCGAAGTCGAAGATCGCGCTGCCGGCCACGGCGAAGAGCAGGCAGAAACCGCCCGTGATGCCTCCGGCCCAGGCGAGGGCCCGCAGGAGTTTTCGACGCGGCACCTCTCCCCGCCAGAGGGGCATCAGAGCCAACGCCGCGAGCAGGGGAACCGTCCATTCGACCACCACGAGGGCCATCGATACGGTGCGGAACTTGTTGTAGCCGGGCAGGTATTTGAAGGCGAATTCGGTGAATCCCATGAAATTATGTCCCCAGGCCAGCAAAAGCGTCAGCAGACTGACGGCTGCGATCCACCACTTGTTGCGTCCCGATGCCAGCAGGAGTCCCAGCAGAGCCAGGAACAGGGCGGCGGCGCCCAGGTAGGTCGGTCCGGCAGTGTAGGGCTGCTGCCCCCAGTAGGCGGGCAGTTGCTCCGCGATACCCTCCAGCCCGTACGGTTTCAAGGCCTCGGCTACCTTGCCGTCGCGTGTGAACGCCCGACCCGAATCGCCGCCCATGAAGTCGGGAATCAACAGGTTCCAGCTTTCGGCGCGTCCGTAGCTCCAGGCCGTAGCGTAATCGAGTGCCAACCCTTCCTGGGAGGTTTCCTCGCCGGCGGCGAGTTCCGAACCTCCGCGGATGGTCTGCTTCGAGTGGTGCATCGTGTACCACAGAGGCGCGAAGTTCGAGCCGACGGCCAGAATGCCTGCGCCTAGCAGTACCGCCGTACGGCGGGCGAACGAAGGCAGGTGCTTTTTTCGGAAGGCGACAATTCCTTCGCTGATCCACAGCGCGGCCATGGCCAGCAGGAAATAGTAGGTGATCTGCGGATGGTTGGCGCCGATTTCGAGCGAGGCGAAAAGGGCCGTGAGCGCTCCGCCGAGCCACATGTTGCTCCGCAGCGTAAGCCATGCGCCGCCCATCATCAGGGGGGCATATACCAGTGCCCACATTTTGGTCACGTGACCCGCACCGATGATGAGGAAAAAGTAGGTCGAAAGGCCGTACATGAGCGACGGAATGATGCCGACCCAGGGATTCACCCCGACGATCAGGAGCATCAGCCACATGGAAACCATGGCGAAGAAGACGAAGGCTGCAGGGGTGTTTATAATTTTAACGATCTGTCCTGCCGTGTTTTTGACCAGTTGTGCCGGGTAGGCCACGTTGATCAGGTAGGCGGGCATGCCGCCGAACATCCGCCCCGCCCACTGGGGATCTTCGCCCGTTTGGGCACGGTTGTCCCAGATCTCCTTGGCCATGCCTTCGTATTGCTGCACGTCGTGCTGTGGCAGCACTTCGCCGCGAAACTGGGGGGCGAAATAGAGGGCGCTGACGATGAAGAAGAGCAGCAGGGCCGCGCCCGTCGGCAGCACTTTCGGGAGAATCTCTTTGAAGCGGGTCATCTGGAATGTTTTTGTCGATTGCCAAAGGTACGAAAAAACATTGAGTTTCCTCCCCGACTCAGCGAAAAATCACTACCTTTGCACGGATTGATCCCAGGCTCGGGGCGGTTGTATTCCGGCGGGGAGACAATCGCTCTGTATTCGGCTAACCTTTTTTCGACGTAAACAAAAGTTCGGTTATGGTAACACTCGATATGATCCGCAAGCCGGTCGAGGGCGATCTGGAGGCCTTCGAGCAGTTCATCCGGCAGAAATTCACGGCGGACGGCACGTTGCTCTCCGAGATGCTCGATTATGCGCTCTCGGCGCGGGGCAAGGGGATTCGTCCGATGACGGTGCTGCTGTCTGCGGCGCTCAACGCTCCGGCGGGGCAGCGCAGCGGCGGTCTGCGCGCACTGCTCGCAGCCACGTTGGTCGAGATGATCCACGTGGCCTCGCTCATCCACGACGATGTGATCGACGAATCGGACATGCGCCGGGGCCGGGCTTCGGTCAATGCCCGCTGGCAGTCGCGCAATGCGGTCGTAGTCGGAGATTACATCCTGGCCAAAAACATGGACCTCGGCCTCAAGAGCGGCCAGTTCGACCTGGTGACTCACGTTTGCGGTGCCATCGCCACGCTCTGCGAGGGAGAGATTCTGCAAAACGACAAGGCGAACCGGCAGGAGATGACGCGGGCGTCGTACCTGGATATCATCTACAAGAAAACCGCCTGCCTGATCGGGGTGAGCGCTTCGGCCGGAGCGCTGGCCGTCGGTGCGTCCCGTGAAAAACAGGCGCTCATGCGCAAGTTCGGCGAGTCGATAGGCATGGCGTTCCAGATTCAGGACGACATTCTGGACTATACCCGCACGGCCCGTACGGGCAAGCCCTCCAACAACGACTTGCGCGAACACAAGGTGACCCTGCCGCTGCTCACGGTGCTCGAGTCCGTCGGCGAGGAGCGCCGCAGGGAGTTGCTGGCCCGGCTGGCCCGTTGCCACGAGGAGGATGAGTCGGTCGAATATTTGCAGCACATCGTCGAGAACGAGGGCGGTATGGAAAAGGCGGCCCGCGTCATGCAGGAATACCTCACGCGGGCGATGTCCGTGCTCTCCGAATACGAACCTTCCGAATACCGCGACGCATTGGCCAACCTCTGTGTCTATGTCGGTGAGCGGGACCGGTAGGGAAGCGGTTGCCCGTGCAGCTTGGTTCCGGGTTCCTCGTGCGAATTTTTGACCTGTTGTCTGGATTTTCTGCGGCTCGGCTCGGATTTCCGGGCGGGAGTGCGGATTGTCCGATCGGCGGAGGTCCGTTGTAAATTTCCGGACATGGGACCCGAACAGGTGTATGGCGGTGTGTCCGAATGACACACAACGGTAGTTATTATCGGGATACGGGTTAAGTCATTTGCCATAGTAAAAGACTGTCACCCTTACCCTCAATGCCTTGCCTTGCATCCATTCCGACACCCTTTAGGATCGTGCCTGAAATTTTCATTTCAACACACTCTTTTTTATGACAGGATACACTTGCAGGTCGAGGGTGGTTTTCTGCGGGCTGTTTTGTATCTTTTTTTACTGCTTTTTATGATGCGCTGGCGGGTTGCCGACCCGTCGGATGCGACGAAGAAGCCGCCTGATAAAGGCGGCTTTCTCTTTTCGGGGCGTTTTCAGTTATTGACGCGGTAGGCTTTCTGCACGCCTTTGATCCGCAGGATCGAGTGGATCAGCATATCGACCATGCCCGTACCGGGCACTTCGACGTGGATCACGCCCGAGAGCAGGCCGCCGCCCGGCGACAGGTTCATCGAGCGGATGCTCAACTTCAGGTCGCGGTTGATTACTTCGGCGATGTGGTTGATCATCCCCGTCGTGTCGCTGGCCACCACGCGGATCGACACCCGGAACGCGCCCTGCGCTTCGTCGCGCCAGCGGGCTTCGAGTACCCGGTAGGGGTAGTTTCTGCGGAGACGCTGTGCGTTGGGGCAGTCCGTACGGTGGATCGTGATGCCGGCACCTACGGTGATGAAGCCGAAGATTTCGTCGCCGTGGATCGGATTGCAGCATTTGGCCAGTTTGTAGTCGAGCTGTCCGATCTTTTCGTCGATGATGAGTGCGTCGCCGCTGCTCTGGGTCGAAACTTTTTCGGCTTTGCGTCGTTTTTCGGACTCGATGGCTGCTGCTGCGGCCCGGCGCTCTTCCTCCGCTTCGCCCGACAGATGGGCCTGAAGCAGCTCCTTGATCTGCATGAGGTCGATCTTTTCGGTGCCGATCGAGGCGTAAAGTTCCGTTCCCGTGCGGAGTTTGAAGTGCTTGCAGAGGATGCCGACCCCTTCATCGACGGTCAGGGGCAGTTTCCAGTTCTTGAGTTTGCGTTCCAATTCTTCCCGTCCCAGACGGGCGTTCTTGGTGTGCTCCTCGCGCAGCGAGGCCTTGATCCGGGTGCGGGCCTTCGACGTGGTGACGAACCCCAGCCAGTCGGCTTTGGGCTTCTGATTCTTCTGCGTCAGCACTTCGACGATGTCTCCGTTGTGGAGTACGTCGCGGATCGCCGCCGGACGGTTATTGACCTTGCCGCCCGAGCAGGTGAGCCCCAGCGAGGTGTGGATGTCGAAGGCGAAATCCAGCACCGTGGCTCCTTCGGGCAGCTTGCGCAGGTCGCCGCCGGGGGTGAAGACGAAAATTTCGCCCGAGGAGGGCTTGGCGTCGAAGTTCTGGGCCAGCGGACGGGTCTTGTCTTCCATTAGCTCCCGGAGTTGTTTCATCCACATTTCGCTCCCGTCCGATCCCGCGTTTACGCCTTTGTAGCGCCAGTGGGCCGCGATGCCCCGCTCCGCCACGGCGTCCATCCGCTCGGTGCGGATCTGGATTTCGACCCACCGTCCCTCTTTGGTGGCGACGGTGGTGTGGAGCGATTCGTAGCCGTTGGATTTGGGGATGGAGATCCAGTCGCGCATCCGCTCGGGATTGGGCGTGTAGAAATCCGTGACGATCGAATAGACCGTCCAGCATTGCTGCTTCTCCTCTTCGAGCGGACAGTCCAGGATGATACGGATGGCGAAGATGTCATATACCCCCTCGAACGGGACGTGCTGCTTGCGCATCTTGTTCCAGATCGAGAAGATCGACTTGGTGCGGCTCTTGACGTGATAGCGCAGCCCCGCCTGGTCGAGCCGCTGCGTGATGGGTTCGAGGACGCGGGCGATGAAGGCCCGGCGTTCGCTTTCGGTCTCGGCCAGTTTGTCGGCGATATGCTGGTAGTCCTGGGGTTCGAGATAGCGCAGGGCGATGTCTTCGAGTTCGCTCTTGATGTTGTATAGACCCAGTTTGTGGGCGATTTGGGCGTAGAGGTTGAGGCTCTCCCAGCTCTTCTTGCGCCACTTTTCGCGGGGGAAAATTTCGAGGCGGCGCATCACCTCGAGCCGGTCGGCCAGCTTGATCAGGATCACGCGCGGATCTTCCGAATAGGAGACGATCAGCTCGCGGAAATTTTCCGCCTGCTCCCGGGAGGCTTTCAGGCGAATATCGGAGATGTGGCTCAGACTTACGGTCATGCCGAGCACCTCCTTGCCGAAGCGGTCCCGGATCTCGTCCGTCAGCCGCAGGAATGTCTCTTCGTCCTGCCGACTGGCTGTGCGGACTACGTCGTGGAGAATGGCGGCCACGACCGAGTCGCCTCCCAGCCCGATCTCCTCCAGCCCGATCCGCGCTACTTCGGCGGCGTGGTCCAGCATCGGCGAGCCGTCGTGTCGTACCTGCGAAGCGGTATGTTCGGCAGCATATTCCAGGGCGCGGTCGGCTGCGGCCGCCTCGTCGGGCGAGAGCGTTCGGCGGATCGCGCTGCGCAGCTTGTCATAACGGGTCAAATCCATTTTCCGGAAAGTTTTACTGTTTTTCAAAAGTAGCGAAAATCTTCGGCATCGCAAAGCGCCGTCGGGGATTTCACGGAATAATCTTGTGCAAAAACCGATGCAGTTGTATAAAAAACGTATCTTTGTAGAACAGAATTATACGTCGTCTATGAAAAAAGAGGAAAAAGTCCGTTTGCCCTACGTACCCACCTACGGCGAGGAGGTGGCCAACACGGTTTCGCATGCCGTGATGCTGCCGCTGACCCTTTGTCTGCTGCCTTTCGCTGCGGTGTGGACCTATCTGCACGATGCCCGGCCCGTGCTGGCGTCGGTGTCGGTAAGCGTCTGCGTCATTTCGATCTTTCTGATGTTGCTCGCTTCGACGCTCTACCATTCGATGCGCCCGGATTCGAAGCACAAGGCCGTTTTCCACAAGCTCGACCATATCTTCATCTTCGTCGCCATCGCCGGAACCTATACCCCCGTAGCGCTGCTCGTGATCGGCGGCTGGCAGGGTGTCTTCGTCACCGTTTTGCAGTGGACGGCCGTTCTGCTGGGTATTCTGTATAAGACGCTGGCCCGGCGTTCCATCCCGGCTTTGAGCCTGACGATTTATCTGGTGATGGGCTGGACGGCGATCTTTTTCCTGCCTCGGCTGATTCGGAACGCTTCGCTGCCTCTGCTGTTGCTGATCCTGCTGGGCGGGGTCCTCTATACGGCCGGAGCGATCGTTTATGCGAAGAAGGGATTCCGCTACCACCACCTGGTCTGGCATCTGTTTATCGACCTGGCGCTGTTGTCGCATCTGGCGGGGATCGTCTTTTTTATCGGTTGATAATGAATTCGCTTATATGCCGGGCGTAACAATGCAGATTCTTTCGGAGGAAGGGATTTGGGAACAGTTCGGAATCATAAACGCGGCCAGTACCGCGAATAAGCGATCGTCGGATATATTTTAATCATTGACAGATGAGCGTTGTAAAGGTCGGACCGGACGATTTCGAAGAGCTGGCCGAAGTGTGGGAGGCTTCCGTGCGGGCTACCCATGATTTTCTCTCCGAGGCGGATATTCGGGAATTGCGTTCTCTGTTGCCTGTCCGCTACCTGCCGGCGGTCGAACTTCGCTGCCTGCGGGATGCGGGGCGTATCGTGGCGTTCATCGGTCTGAACGGAAGTCATATCGCCATGTTGTTCGTTCGGCCCGAATACCGGGGCAGAGGCTGCGGACGCAAGTTGGTGGAGTGGGCCGTCGCCCGCCAGGGAGCCGATTCGGTCGATGTCAATGAACAGAATCCGCAGGCGATGGGTTTTTACCTGCGTATGGGTTTTGCGGTTGCCG
>ERZ650307.1786-NODE-1786-length-11939-cov-4.467351_pt1 | contig 11939 bp, 8 predicted proteins | sample MGYA00376243_ERZ650307 | MGnify/ENA primary metagenome ERZ650307 (study PRJEB26733, sample SAMN07839242) | wastewater metagenome | biome: urban; feature: artificial channel; material: waste water | place: USA: North Carolina | collected 2016-03-31 ... | reverse complement strand
GGCATTATTGCCGGAGCCTGTCTGGTCATCGGCCTCGGAGCGGGCGGCGGACTGCATGCGCTGCTGCCGGGCCTGCTGACCCTGCTGGTGAAGGTGCTGTTCATTCCGGGCGCGATGCTGCGGCTGATTGGACGGATTACCGATGCCCGGGAAATCTATTCGGATATCAATGTAAATTATTCAACGCTGGCGGCGGCCCTGTTCCTGATTATGGGATATCTGCTGGTGGATCGTCTGCTGCCAGGGACGCCGGGGCGCAGCATTATTGCCGGTTCGGTCCTGATGATCATGACGGGTCTGACACTGATGGTCATGCGTAAACGGGCCATCCTGCAGATGGTGGGGCTCATAACGCTGGAAAATGGCATTTATCTGCTGGGACTGCTGATTACCGATGGTCTGCCACTGGTGGTGGAGCTGGGCGTTTTCCTCGACGTACTCATTGCCGTTGCCGTACTGGTCATTTTGACGAATCGCATGAGTCTTTCGTTCATGACCACGGATACGACTGTCATGAAGAAACTGAAAGGATAATAGGACGGGATGATTTCTATGTTTACAATACCGGAACTGGTATATACGATATTGGCTTTGCCGGTGGTCTTCAGTATCCTGTCGGCCATGAATATCGGCAGCAATACGGTGCTGCACTGGCTGAACCGTCTGACCGCGACGGCGGTGGCTGTGGCAGCAGCCCAGCTGCTGTTGTCATTTGACCCGGCAGAGCCGGCGGCGTTTGGCTATTTCTATCTGGATGCGCTGGGCCTTTGGATGCTGCTGATTGTCACGGTGCTTTATCTGGCGTTTGCCTGGACGAGCAAGGCCTATCTGGATCGCGACACGAATATCCGATATGGTTATCTGCGGCGGTTCGGCCGGCTGGAAGGCCGGTTTTATGCGTTGTCGCATCTTTTTGTCTGGACCATGATGCTGGTCGTTCTGGTGGATAATCTGGGCCTGATGTGGGTGGCTATTGAGGCTACGACGCTGGTGTCCGCGCTGCTGGTGGCATTCAAGTTCACCAAGACTTCGCTCGAGGCAGCCTGGAAATATGTCATGGTCTGTACAGTCGGCATTTGTCTGGCTTTGCTCGGGACTATCCTGCTCTACTATGCGCAGATTCTGGCACTTGGCGGTGCGCAGGCGCTCGACTCGCAGTATCTGGCCGCTAATGGCGGAGCTCTGAATCCGGCGCTGGCCAAGGTGGCATTCTGTTTCCTGTTCGTCGGCTACGGCACGAAGGTCGGTCTGGCACCGATGCATGCCTGGCTGCCGGATGCACATTCGGAGGCGCCGGCATTGACGAGCGGTCTGCTCTCGGGATCGCTTTGCATTTGCGCCATCTATGTACTGCTGCGCAATGTCATTATTATCATGCCGGCAGTTGGCATGGACTTTATCAGCAGCTTATTCCTGTTCTTTGGACTGCTGACAATTGCGCTGGCCATTCCGTTTGTGGTCGTGCAGCGCGACATTAAACGTATGCTGGCCTATTCTTCGATGGAGAATTTCGGACTGATGGCAGCTGGTTTCGGGTTGTTTATTCCCGTGGCAGTAGAGGCTTCGCTGCTGCATATGCTCAATCATGCACTGGTCAAATATGCCTTGTTCTATACCGCGGGTACGATCATGGAAGCTTACGGGACCAAGAATATGATGCGTATTCATGGCATGTTCCAGCAGGCACCGCGTACGGCGCTGTTCTGGCTGCTGGGCATCGTGGGGATTCTCGGCATGCCGCCGATGGGCATCTTCTTTAGTAAGTTTTATATTTTGGCTGGTTTTTTTCAAGGCGGTCAGCCTGGGCTGGGTATTCTGGCGCTGATTTTACTGGCCGGCATGCTGATCGGGATTCTCTATCATGCCCTGCGCATGCTGGGAGGAAAGCCTTCACGTAAATCTGCGGGCGAACTCATTGGGCGGCTGGATGCAGTTGTGCTTATGGTACTGCTGCTTGGCAGCGGCGTGGTCAGCGGACTGCTGCCTGAGGTTCCTTATCTTGGTCCGCTGATTACGGCAGCGGCACAGATCGTTTTAGGAGGGATTTCCTGATGGATGGGATAATAGAAATCAAAGCAGCGGAGCTGCAATCTGCAGCAAGGCGCCTGTCGGCTGGCGGCCGGCATCCGCTGGCTGCTATGTTTGGTCGGGATGAGACACGAAAGGGAGCGGGCTATGCCATCTATTGCCTGTTTGAGCTTCCGGAAGAACGGCGGATGGTCATGCTTAAGGCACTTTTTCCAGTTCATGCTGAGCTGAGCTATGAATCGTTGACCCCGGCGCTGCCGGCAGCAGCCTGGTACGAGCGGGAAATCCGGGACATGTTCGGCATCGTGCCGTTGGGGCACCCTGATCCCAGACCGCTGGTGCTGCACGAGTCATTCCCAAAGGATTTTCATCCGCTGCGCAAGTCGGTGGCCAAGGATGCCAAAGTGCGCGCCGGCAATGAGCAGACTGCCCGTCAGATCCCTATGAACGTGGCGCATGGCGAGGGCGTCTTTGAGGTGCCGGTAGGGCCTATCCATGCGGGAATCATCGAACCGGGGCATTTCCGGTTTAGTCAGGCTGGCGAGTCTATGCTGCAGCTTGATGCGAAATTATTCTTCACGCACCGTGGCCTGGAAAAGGTCATGGAAGGGAAGACTCCGTGGGAGGCTTTACCCGTTGTAGAACGTATCTGCGGGGCCTGTAGTGTGGCGAACACCTGGAGCTTTTGTCAGGCTGTCGAAAAGATTGCCGGCGTGACGGTGCCGAGGCGGGCGGAACTGATCCGGACGCTGCTGCTGGAGATCGAGCGCATTACGAACCATGTCGGGGATTTAGGCAATATACCGGGTGGTGTTGGTTTTGCTCCGGCTATTAGTCTGGGGGGGCGGACGAAAGAGAGTATGATGCGGCTGCAGGAAGAGCTGGCGGGCAATCGTTTCCTGCGCGGTATGATTATTCCGGGTGGAGTGTCGATGGATATTCCCTCGGGGCTGCAGCAGTCCATTCGGACGCGTCTGCAGCAGGTGGCCGTCAATGTTGCTGATCTTGCCAAGATGTTTGCGGAGCAGGATAATTTTCAGAACCGTATCCGGACTACCGGTATCGTGCGGCATAAGACGGCTGTTGATCTGGCGATGGTCGGTGTTGGCGCCCGTGCCAGCAGTTTTGCTCATGACAGTCGTCAGGATTTCGATTACGGCAGCTATCATGAGCTGGATTTCCATGTCGTTACGGCGCGGAGTGGCGATGTAGCTGCCCGGCTGGCCGTCCGCATTGATGAGCTGCAGGTGAGCTGCAGGCTGGTGCAGCAGTTGCTCGGCCTGCTGTCAGAGGCGTCAGCCGAGCTGACGGTTGAAGTACCGGCTCGGGCCGGCGAGAATTGGGGGATCAGTGAGTCGGCTCGGGGCAGCAACCTTCATTATGTGGCCCTTGATGGGGCGGGGCGGATTGACCGCATTTTCGTGCGGAGTGCTTCCTATCCGAACTGGCCCGCACTGCCGATTGCCGTGCAGGGAGACATCATTCCGGATTTTCCGCTCATCAACAAGAGTTTTGAGCTCTGCTATGCCTGCCTGGACCGCTGATAGGAGAGAATTATGTTTAAAGTAATCCAAAGAATACTGAAAGATAAGATAGCAACAGAGCCGGTCTGCCTGTCCGGCAGTGAGCGCTTCCGCGGGCAACTGGCCGGCAAATGTCCAGAATCGCTGACTTCGGCCTGTGCCAGTGCCTGTCCGGTGCGGGCATTCCAGTCCGATGAAGCATCAGCTGATGGTTATCGGATTGATTATCGGCGTTGCATCTTTTGTGGACGCTGTGTTGAGACAGCCGTGCAGGGAGCTGTGGGGGCTCAGGGACTGCTGCATCATCTGCCAGTAGATGCGATGCCTTTTTTGCTTGAGACGGCGCAGGAGGTTACGGCGGCGGTCATCTGCCAGCGGCTGGGCCGATCGCTGCATGTCCGTCATCTGGATGCCGGTTCTTGTAATGCCTGCGATTTTGAGATGGGGGCCATGTCCAATCCGGTATATGATCTGCATCGCTATGGCGTTCATTTCGACGCATCGCCGCGTCATGCTGACTTGCTGATGGTCACGGGGACGGTCACTCGTCATCTGGAACAGGCGCTAAAGATGACCTACGAAGCGATGCCGGAACCGCGGCTTGTCATGGCCTGCGGCTCCTGTGCGGCTGGTGGGGAGACCTATGGCAGCAGCTACGCGATCGTCGGTGCAGCGGATACGGTCGTACCAGTCGATCTTTATGTACCCGGCTGTCCGCCACGGCCGTCAGCGATGATTGCGGGTCTGCTGGCTGCGGCGGATATGTTGGCTGAGAAACTGTAGGAATCGGAAGAGTTTTCCTTTATTTGACGAGAAAGTTTGGCCTGTGATAAAGTAAGGAAAGTACGGTTTGATATCGTATATAGATATATTAGAAGAATAAAGTCTGGTAATTTTGAGAGGTGGTTTTATTGAAGAAACGAATAATCCTTTCTATGGTGGTTACCCTTATTTTTGTATGTATCTCTTCTGTGGCCATGGCTGCCTCCATCCTGGTCAGGGATGGATCACGCGGTGAATCGGTACGGCAGGTGCAAAGTCTGTTGATTGAGCAGGGATATCTTGCCGATGGTGCAGATGGCATCTGCGGGCCGAATACCGTAGCGGCAATCCGCCATTTTCAGCAGGATAATAATCTTACCGTTGATGGTATTTGCGGCAACGGTACTTATCGGGTGCTGTCCGGAGGCGCAGACTATGACCCTCCGGCAGAGCCTGCGCCTCATAGCGGGCGGGTTCTGCGTGTATCCGCTACGGCTTATAGTTCACAGGACCCTGGTAATACGCCGCATACAGCGATGGGAACGCTGGTCCGGCATGGTGTGATTGCGGTCGATCCGGATGTTATCCCGATGGGGAGCCGGGTGTTCATTCCCGGTTATGGGGAAGCTGTGGCTGAGGATATTGGCGGTGCAATCAAGGGTAATCGAATTGATGTTGCTTTTGATACGCGTAAAGAAGCCTTGTCTTTTGGCCGCAGGAATCTCGAAGTTTATATTATGGAATAGTCTTTTTTGCTGTCGCTGCCGCGGCAGCTTTTTTATTTGTACGAATAATATTATGCTTTTTGGCAAATGCACGAAAAAAGGCTTATGACAATAGTCATAAGCCTGATATTCTCAATGGCAGAGAGGGTGGGATTCGAACCCACGGTACCTTGCGGTACACTTGATTTCGAGTCAAGCACCTTCGACCACTCGGACACCTCTCCGTGTTCTCGCGAACAGAAATATTATAGCACAGATATATCTTCGTTGTAAAGGAAAAACGTAATATTATCATAGTCTGGGGCCGGCTGTGGGATGAGTGGGCAAGTGAAAGGCTGATTTCTTGTGCAGAAGATTGTTTGTGAAAAAAATATCTTTTTATCGTAACAGGGGGTATTTATAAGTCATAATGTGCTATAATAAAGTAAGAAAATTCGTAAAGGAGGAATCATTATGAACAGGTTTACGTTGCCACGCGATATCTACTGGGGAGAGGGTGCTATCGAGGAACTCAGGAAACTCGATGGCAAGAGGGCTGTACTCGTTCTCGGGGGCGGCTCAATGCGTCGTTTTGGCTTTGTGGATAAGGTACTGGCGTATCTGAAGGAGGCTGGGATCGAGACTGAATTTATCGAGAATATTGAGCCGGACCCTTCGGTACAGACGGTCCTGAAGGGTGCTGCCAAGATGCGCGAGTTTGAGCCGGACTGGATCATTGCGATGGGCGGCGGTTCTCCGATTGATGCGGCCAAGGCTATGTGGGTGTTTTATGAATATCCGGATACGGATTTCGAGTCACTCATTCAGCCGTTCTCGTTCCCAACGCTGCGCAAGAAGGCCCGCTTCCTGGCGATTCCTTCGACATCAGGGACAGGAACGGAGGTTACGGCCTTTTCGGTCATTACCGATACGGAGAAGGGAACAAAATATCCGCTGGCGGATTTCAATATTACGCCGGATATCGCACTGGTCGATCCAGCTCTGGCAGAGACCATGCCGCCAAAACTTACGGCGCATACGGGAATGGATGCACTGACGCATGCGATTGAGGCGTATGTTTCTGTGCTGCACGGTCCATTTACGGACCCGCTTGCCACGCAGGCCATTATGATGGTGGACCAGTATCTGCAGGCGTCTTTCAGTGGCGATAAATCTGCCCGCGAGCAGATGCATTATGCACAGTGCCTGGCCGGGATGGCTTTCAGCAATGCCCTGCTGGGTATCACGCATTCACTGGCCCACAAGACGGGGCCAGCCTACAGTACCGGCCATATTCCACATGGCTGTGCGAATGCAATCTATCTGCCGTTCGTTATCCGGTTTAATGCGAAGGATGAGACTACGGCCGCGCGGTATGCTCTGATTGCCCGTCATATTGGACTTAAGGGCGATTCGGATGCGGCTTTGGTTGAGGCTCTTTGCGCGAAGATCGATCAGTATAACTCAGCGCTCAACATTCCGCATACGCTGCAGGAATTCGGAATCGTCGAGGCGGAGTTCCTGCAGAAACTGGATCATGTGGCAGAGCTGGCGGTTGGAGATGCCTGTACGCTCGCCAACCCGCGCAAGATCACGCCGCCAGAGATGGCAAAGCTGCTGAAGGCAGCATATTATGGTACGCGCGTAGATTTCTAATTCTACCTAAAAATAGCAGGACATCTTTCGATGTCCTGCTATTTTTATTGCAAGCATTATTCTGCTGCCTTGACGACCTCTTTGCCATCATAGTAGCCGCATTCCGGGCATACATGATGTGGCATTTTGGGCTCGTGGCACTGCGGGCAGGCTACGAAGCCTGGCGCTTCCAGTTTCCAATTTGCGCGGCGCTGATCGCGACGGGCCTTGGACATTTTGCGCTTTGGTACTGCCATTTTATTTTCACCTCCGGAGTTATCCGTATTCCTGTTAGTGAAATCCATGCAATGGGTTGATGCTGAATGGATTCATTTAACAAATTTGTATGTGTATTGACACATGATATTATGATACCTTTTTTTCTCAGTGAATGCAAGAAGATTTTTCAGTCCCGGTGGATGAAATCAGCGAGTGACGGATGATGCGGGAGCTTTGCCTGCTCTGTGCCCGCGGAAGGCGCAGATGGGGGAACAACAGCCGGTGCTGTTTGTGCAGCTTCCTTTTCAGTGCTGGACAGAGCAAGGCTGCTTTTGGTATTGAGGTCTGTCAGGCGTACTTCTAGCAGATCGCCATTTTTTATAGGATCAGTGAAGTCTACGGACTGTCCGTTGACGAGGATGGTGAATGTCACATGGCTGGTAGGTGCCGGCGGCTGGAAATCGACAGCCAGCAGGGCATCACTGACGGTGGTGGTGATGCGTTCAGACTTGTGGTAGGTGATATCGCAGCCATCGTCAATCAGTGTGCCCGGACTGGCTGTGCGGCCATTGACCGTTAATTCGATGTTGGCAGACGGAATGGAATATTCCTTGTTTTCATAGTAGATGCGGACAGCGGTATCGATATCCTTCAGATTCAGGATGTCCCCAAGTTTTGGCGTTTCGTCCGCGATATATTCGATATGGTCGCCTTCATGGATAGGGAGAGAAATACTGGCCGGGCTGTCGTTCAGCAGGATTTCCGGGGTGCAGCTATAGGTTGTGCTGATTCCATTAAGTGTATAGCAGATCTTATGACCGGTTGGCGGGTAACCGGCGGCCAGCAGTGCCTCACCGAGACTTTTGAATGTACGGCTTTCGACCATGTCGCCATCAGCCAGCAGCTGATCCCCGTCGGCCTCTTTGCCATTGATGGTTATTCGTTGACGGATATGCTTTTCCCGACCATTGACGTAGATACTGTATTCCTGACCGGAAGAGATCAGTTCACTTAGATGAACAACCGGGGTGGTGCCGTTTTTGCCTGGGACGACCGTAATCTGTGCACCGTCATGGATTACCGTATCCAGGCTGGCGTCTTCGCCGTTGAGGGTGATGCTGGCAAAGGTTCCTAATGATCCGGGGAAGATTTTTTTTTCAGTCCCGAGGTTGACCATCAGGCCCAGCCCTGGATGGCCATTATATTTTCGCATGTTGATGCCGGCATTGAGCAGAGCATCGGATACGGTGAGTTCACGGAAATTGAACAGGCTGTATTCTTCATTATTTACATGTACGGACAGGAAATGCAGCGTATTCAGCGAGGCGATTTTCAGAATGCCGAGGGGAGTTACTGCATCTGGTGAATGCAGTTCATCTGGCAGGTCGATGATTCCGTCTACTTTGTCTGGTCTCCGGACAGCAACCCGGTTGTGCGGCATGCCCAGCGCTTCAGCGACACATTCGCTCAGGTGCGGGGTCAGTGAGCCTCCACCGACCAGCATAACGGCCTGTGGAGCTTCACCATTGAGGTCCAGGATCTGTTTGGCGATGGCACTGGCCAGATTCTCGATGTTTGGGAAGACAGGTTCGAGGATTTCCTGACTGCTCAGCTCGTATTCCATTCCGAGGATATCTGTAAAGTGTACAGACTGACCCTCAGCAGCCTGACGCTTGATGTCTTCAGCAACGTTGAAGTCCAACAGGAACCGCTGACTGATTGCCTCAGTGACTTCATCACCGGCCAGAGGGACCATTCCATAGGCGATAACGGAGCCGTTCCTGGTGATCGCGACGTCAGATGTGCCGGCACCGATATCGACCAGTACCAGATTCAGGTGGCGCATCGTCGGCGGGATCAGCACATTGATCGCAGCGATTGGCTCGAGTGTCAGGGCACGCATCTCCAGCTTGGAGGCATGGAGCGCGGATTGCATGGAGTCGATGACCTGTCGTGGGAGGAAGGTGGCAATAACGACGGCTTTCGCTTTCCGGCCGCGCTGGCCGACGAGCATCTTGAGTTCGATGTCATCGAGTACATAGCGGATGGTGCTGTAACCAACACAGTAGTATCGGGTCGGGTCATCGACGGCATGAGATTCTGTTAAGGCTGTTTGTGCGGCCTGAACCCCGGCAAAATCGAGATTGCGCTGCTGTTCAGCCGTTATGAGTCCACCTACTTCCATTTCGGCTTCAGCGGTCATCGTGTAAAGCGCACGGCCGGCGGCAGCAACAGCCGCATTATGAATCGGACCGGTCTTGGCAATCAGGGATTCTTTGACTTTTTCGATGATGGCCGCAACTTGTGGGACATCGTGGATCTGTCCATCCAGCATCGCCCGGGTCTTGTGTTCCAGCCGGTCAGTGGCAACGATGCGGAGGTTGTTGTCGCTGTCATGTTCCGCCACGATACCGATGACGCTGCGGGTGCCGATGTCCAGAGCGAAGATGCGTTCCCGCTTTGCCCGGGCTGGGGTATTGCTGGCGGTGTTCCTGCCTCGGGCCCTGGTGGTCCGTTTTCTTGTTCTTGTAGAGGTTTTTCTTGTATTGCTCTTTGGGGCAGCATCGCTGGCCGTAGCTGCTGGGATCACGGCAGTGTCTGTTTTCTTTATCGTAGGCATAAAAAAACTCCTTGCTTTGAAGAAAATAAAAGGTTATTTATTTTATTTCGAGAACTCTATAGTATAATCCTGTTTTTGAATGAAATTATTCAAATCAGATGGAGATAAACGGGAGTGATAACTATGACAGGAAATAGAGAAGTAATTACAGGCAGTGATTTCAGAAGAATGATTGCTGGAGCATACAGTGAGTTCCTGCTGGAGTATGAAGGGATAAATCAGCTGCAGGGGACAGGCAGTCTACCGGGGACTCATGTGCTCCGGACCATTGGGGCAGCGGTAATGCCATTGCGGGCGGTAAAGGATGACAGCATAGGCGGGTTGGCCCAACGGGCGGCTTCTGGAGCTGTATTTGGGGCGCGAGGAAGTGCTGGCGTGGTTTTGTCACAGATGTTCCGCGGTATCAGCAAGGGGCTGTCGGGGAAATATGATGCGACATCTTCTGAGTTCGGCAAGGCCTTTCAATATGGTATCCTCTATGCACAGCGGGTAATCCCGGACAAGACCGAGCAGCCGATTATTACACTGGCCAAAGCGGTGGCCAAGGGGGCTTATCAGGCAGTCCGGGCCAATGTGCCGATTTCGGAGATTCTGGAAGCCGCTATTGCTGCTGGCGAAAAAGCTTTACAGGCTGTTGGCCGGGAGGACGCAGGTGCGCGGATCATGGTGACGTTTCTGCAGGGCTGTCTTAAGGGGCTTGATGGCAATTTTGTCTCACCTGCGGTCAGTCTGTCACTTGGTCTTGAGTCGCAGCAGCCGAATATGCCAGATCCACGCAATGATGTTGTCCGTCCATACTGTGTACGGTTTGTGGTGAAGAATACGAAAGTGGATGTGGCAGAACTGAAGAAAGTGCTCAGGGAATATTCAACGTTTGCTTTGGTCGAGCCGTGTGAACGGGGCGTGGATGTTCATATCCATACGGATCATCCGGGAACGGTGCTGGAACAGGCCGTTGGCTGGGGACCATTGACGCATGTCCATATTACGAACATGAGTGAGCCCCATACACTGGAGGCCCATGGTGCATTAGTGCGGGTAGCGCTGCTGGCTGTGGCGGGAGATAAGGAACAGGCGCGTACGCTTCAGGCGGCTGGTGTCCATATCATTGTTGATGGAAGTCAGCAGGTTAGCCCGTCAGTGTCAGAGCTGGTAAATGCAGCCCATAGCGATTTTGCGGAGTCTTATGTCATGCTGGCCTGGAATCTGGATTTCTGGCAGGCTTTTCGGCAGGCGAAACGATTGCTGGGCAGTCGCGTAGAATTGGTACTTTGTACGGATGAACAGCAGCAGGAAGCGGCAGTGGCTGTCTTTGACAGTGAGAAGAGTGCCGCTGGCAATGCTGAGCTGATGCGCTCGGCTGCTGGTCTGGTGTAGAGTGTCATAAGATTTTCGTTTAAAAAGCTGCTCAGGTGAGCAGCTCTTTTAATTTGGCTGAGACAATGGCCGGTTTGATGGCATGCATACAGGCATTGGTCTTGTATTTACAGCGCGTCTTGCAGCAGGCGGTACAGTCATGAGGACTTAGGATAAAATGATGTCCTGGAGTCAGGGGACCGTAGATGTCCGGATGGGTCGGTCCCCATAGCGACAAAGTGGGGGTGTTGACAGCTTCCGCAATATACAATGGGCCTGTGTCACCTGTGAGCAGCAGATCGGCCGATTGCAGGAGGGCGGCCAGCTCAATCAGGCTGGTCTGGCCGGCAATGGAAAGCGACTGACGTCCAAGCGCGTGCTGGGCCCGCTCGATATAAGGCATATCATTGGCAGCTCCACTGAAGACAATCTGAACAGAATGCGGCAGACTGCGCAAGGCCAGTCCAAAGTTTTCTGGTTCCCAGTTTTTGTCAGACCAGGTGGTACGGGTGTTGACGACAAGCAAAGGGTGCCCTGGTGTATGAGGCTGGATGCTGTGGGCCTGCCAGAAGGCTTCAGCAAAACCAGTAAGTTTTGTCGGGATCTTCAGGACCAGTCCTGGCTGGAATTCAGCTGGAGTTATTCCGAGTGGCTGCAGTGCCGTGGCATAGCGGCGGATTTTATGCCGGTCGGCAATATCCGGAGCCATTTCGGTCATGAAGAGGAAGTTTCCTTCGTGGCGTTCATGGATGCCGATGCGGCGTGGTGCCCCGCTGAGACGCGTAAGCAGACCACTCAGGAAAAGGCCCTGGATATCCAGGGCAATGTCGAAATGATAGGGCTTCATAAGCTGCTTTGCTGCCTTTAGACAGGTACGCAGTTCATGAAGGTTCAGGCAGGAAAAAGCCTGATCGAAGCGCCGGCGGTCCCAGACCAGCAGCCGGTCGATATCCGGATTTTCCTGCAGCAGGCTGTCGGCTGGGGCGCTGACCAGCCAGGTGATCTGACAATCCGGATAGAGCCGTTTGAGGTTATGGATGACTGAAGTTGTATGCAGGACGTCGCCAATTGCACTCAGGCGGACAATCAGGA